>ERZ1106973.2765-NODE-2765-length-12185-cov-4.333059_pt1 | contig 12185 bp, 20 predicted proteins | sample MGYA00403686_ERZ1106973 | MGnify/ENA primary metagenome ERZ1106973 (study PRJEB35170, sample SAMEA104062408) | human gut metagenome | biome: human gut; feature: human-associated habitat; material: faeces | place: Denmark | collected 2012-11-06 ...
AACTCCCAATAAAAGGTTTGAACGGTAGATGTTCTATACAACCTGTTTGTTGGGAGTTTTGTTATGTTTATTTATCTTTTTTGATTTCTAAGCCATTAGTTGTTTCAGATACAATGTATCTTGGACGTAACTGGATTTCTTCATATATTTTAGAAATATAATATCCGATAATTCCAAGGCTGAACATTAATATTCCACCAATGATAAGCATTAGAAGTATTACGGTTGTAAATCCTTCCAAAGAATATCCAAGTAAATATTTTACTATTGAATATACACCAAATATTACTGCAAAGATGAAGAATATTATTCCACATCCTGTTACTAGCTGCATTGGAGCAGCTGAGAAAGAAGTAATATTGTTAATGGCATACTTAACAAGTGATTTGAAAGACCATTTGGACTCGCCAAGTTCTCTTTCCTGAACATCAAATTCAACGTAAGCTGTTTTATATCCTACCCATGATGAAAGTGCACGGAAGAATACGTGTCTTTCAGGAAGTGCAAGGAATGAATCAACTACCTTACGGTCCAGTAATTTAAAGTCTGATGCACGGGACATATCAATTCCTGTGGAACCACTTATAATATTGTAAAAAGTCTTTACAAACATCTTATGTATAAAGCTTTCTTTTCCACGTGAAGCCTTAACACCTTCCACAACTTCGAAACCTTCTGTCCAAAGCTTATACATTTCCAAAATTGTTTTTGGTGGATGTTGCAGATCACAATCCATAACTACACAACAATCACCGCTTGCATGTTCAAGACCTGCAAATACTGCGCCTTCCTTTCCAAAGTTACGGGAAAAACATACACCCTTAATATTCTTATTATTAGCTGAAGCATTAACTATTTCTTCCCATGTTGTATCTTTTGAACCGTCATTTACAAAAATAATTTCATACTCAATATTGTTTTCCGACAAAAGAGATGAAACCACTTCTGCAGTCTTGTGAATCATCGCCCCCTCATTGTATGCAGGGATAACCACTGAAAGTAAACTCATATCTCTACTCCTTTTGTAATGTAATAATACCGAAATAAACTGAAAAGTTTAATATTATCTATTTTATTATGATAATCCTAAAGTAATATTTTATACTTTATAGAGAATAAATGCAAGTTATGTTGTAAGATTTGCATATAAGTTACATACAAGATTTATGGTAATGGGCATTAATTGAAGTTTGTATATTTTTATGGTAAACTTAAAAGTAATGTGTAAATGTAACACAGGAAGAAAATAGAAAAATACAGAAAGGAAACATACATATTTAAATGTATGATTTTGGGAGGATGAATAAAGTTAAAAAATGGCAATGGGGACTACTTTTTTTTGTACTATGTGCATTATGCTTTTTGTATCCATACACAGGTGATGACTGGGCATGGGGAAGCAGCATAGGAATAGAAAGATTAAATGCATGGTTCGATAATTATAGCGGACGTTATTTCGGCAATTTAATTGTACTTGCACTTACAAGATCAAATATTTTAAAGACAATTGTAATGTCAGCATGTATTACATTAATTGTCTGGATGATTACAAAAACAAATGAGGGTAAGTGGCAGATGGCTACTTTGGTTACAATACTTATTTTTACTGCACCTAAGGCAGTTATAAGACAGAGTATTGTTTGGACAGCCGGATTTTCAAATTATACTACATCCATTGTTCTTATTCTTTTGTACGGATTGTTTGTAAGAAATTTATTCATAGAAGATGGAAAGAAGCATTCTAATGTATGGGCAATTCCAATGCTTATATTAGGATTTTTTGTTTCACCGCTCTCAATACGACTGATTTGTGAATGAGTCACATGAAGCTGATCAGCCAACTTTTTTTGGCTTAAATCATGGTCTTTCCGCAAATTACTCAATCGGTATGCAAGACTTGTTTCATCTTCTATTAAATCAGATTTTCCAATTCCAAAATAATCAGCGAGAGCTTGTACGCTTCCCATTCTAGGAATGGATTGTCCCGTACACCAAGTATTAAATGTTTGTGGAATAACTCCAATAGCTTTAGCCACCTCTTTTTGGCTTTTTCCTGATTTCTCTAAATAGAAAGATAGATTTTTAGAGAATATTTTCTTTTGCTTTTCATCTGACATTAAATCACCTCACTTCGTTATTAATATAGTACAATAAAAATTGATTTTTTGCAACTAAAAGTCAAAAATAAATTGATTTTGGTATTGACATCCATTTAAAATGGATTTATAATGAATACAGAAATTAAAGAAAGGCGGTGATGACGTGACAAAGATGAGCGAAGGTAAAGCAGTACCATTTCAAATTTCTTTAGCTTCAGCACGAGTTAATGCAGAAATGACGCAAGAAGAGGTCGCAAAACATATGCATGTTGGAAAACAGACTATCGTTAGCTGGGAAAAAGGGACTTCTGAACCGAAAATGTCGCAAGGAAGAGAACTTAGTAAATTATATGGTATTCCAATTGACTATATTTTTTTACCTAAGAAATCCAATTAAAATGGATTACTAAATAACTAGGAGGTGAGAAAGACGAATAAGACAGTAGACGTTGAAATTAATGGTAGGAAAGTGGCTAGGAAAATGAAACCTTATATTTCAAAAAACGAGTTAAGCAGATTGGTTCTTGATAATGGAATAAAACTTGACGGGAAAAAGATAAAAGGCGTCAGGTCATATTCTGTTAAGCAAAACAAAGATGAAGCAACAGCAGAACTGACGCTTTTTATGGATGTGAGAGTTATATAAGAGAAATAGCCGTAGTAATCAATGATGATAATGAGGATACAGCTAAATCTGATAATTTAGGTTTTACTTTTTCCCAAATTGAAGGTTCTTTAAAGGATTCTAAGAATTTGTAACCCGTTATGGATATATCTTTAATTCTAGGAATTGGTTCATCGATATATCGTTTCCCAGCAATCAAAATTCCTTCATCCATCATTTTTCGGATCCAATATAAAACTTCATTTGATTTATATTGAGGGATGGCAGACGAAACAAATTCTTTCGGCATAATTGGCTGAACGTATCCATTTTCGTCTGGGTATAAATTATCAGAAATAGCAATCAAGGTATCTCTAAGCAAATCGAGATCTAATTTCATAAATAAAACTCCTTTCTTCAATACTCGGACATGCCAGTGCCCTGTGATTTAAGTATAGGAGATATATGAAAGAAAGACAACATAATAATAGCGGATGGCTTAATCCTCTGTCCGATACACGTAACCCCGAAACCCTCCCTAAATTGGTTAATTATTAAAAATAGCACTCAATTATCGGACGGAGAGTTAAGCCATCTGAAGAAAGGTAGGTGATAAAGGTGTTCAGGGACAGGCTTAAAAAAGTGATGGTAGATCAAAACATCAATCAAGTAGAGTTGTCCAGAATCTGCAGTGTAAGTAGATCGACCGTCAGTAAGTGGATGTCTGGAGATTCGGAACCGACAAAAGCAAGACGAAATGAGATTGCTGCAATACTTAATTTACAGGAGAATTTTTTTGAGGAAATAGTCATTCCGGTAGAAAAAATAGAGACATTAAGTGTAAAAGAAGTTGCAAAGTTAATGGGGTTGAGTGTTCCAACAATCGAAAAGGGATTGATTCAAGAAAAATTTCCCTGGGGATATGCAATCCAAACAAGTGAAAAAAAACATAGATATTTTATAAACGCAAAACGCTTTATAGAATATGAAATGTAATAAATATAAGGAAGGAGCATAAAGATGCACACAGAGACAAAAGCCATGATCTGCACGGCAGCAGTGCTGATCGCAATTGGAATCTTTAAAGAATTAGCAGCGTTGTGTTTGATCACAGCGATGATCTATGAGGAAGGAGTGAAGAAATTTGATAAATAAGAAAGAAAAAAGTGCCAAGGAAGCGGCAACTTCCAAAGGCACAAATGACAAAAAATCATCAAGTGCATTATAGCACGGAAAGCGAGAAAGAACAATGACAAAAGAATTTTTATTAGAATGTGAACGAAAATTAGCAAAATCTTATGTATGTACAGCACTTGGCCGCGACGATGACAGCATTGCTATTACAAAAGAGATAGCCAAAGATATTGCTTTTGAGGTTACAAACAGCATACATCCTATTTCTATGGAAACAGCGCCATATGTCGTAGCAGCTTTAAGAACTTTGGCAAATGGTATAGAAAAAGAGATGAATCCATTGGACAAAGAAATTGCAAGAGCATTACAAGAATTAATGGGTAGATTTCAGTTCGTTAAAGAAGAAGTAAAGGTTGATCTATGAAAGGAATTCTGATTGCACCAGGAATCAAACGGATCCAGTTCGATTCCACCGATTCCTGGTTAAATGCCAGACATGGAATCGGTGGATCTGATGCATCTGCGGTATTAGGACTCAATCCATATAAAACCAATATAGGACTTTATTTAGAAAAGACAGGACAGCGAACAGCTCCTGATATTTCGGATAAGAACTATGTGAAGTATGGACATGATGCAGAGCCATTACTTCGATCACTGTTTGCACTGGATCATCCAGAGTATAAGGTTGAGTACTTCGGAGACAACATGATACGAAACGAAAAGTATCCATGGGCGCATGCTTCTTTGGATGGAGAACTGACCGATCAGGATGGTCGCAAAGGAATCTTAGAAATCAAGACAACTAATATCCTGCAAAGCATGCAGAGAGAAAAATGGAGAGATCAGATTCCGGACAACTATTACATCCAGGTACTGCATTATCTGCTTGTCACAGAATATTCATTTGTGGAGCTAAGGGCACAGCTGAAATCAGTGTGGCAGAGTCAGATCAGATTAGAGACGAAAGATTATCATATTGAGCGATCAGACGCAGAAGAAGATATTGAGATATTAAGACAAGCGGAAGAAGAGTTCTGGCAGAATGTCGTAAAAAGGCAGCAGCCGAACTTGATTCTTCCAGAAATATAAAAGGAGAAATGCATGGAACTTAAGATATACAATCCGCAGGAAGAGGGATTTCTGAAAGAGATTGACTGGAACTATGAAGAGTTAAAAACAGAGATCCAGGGAAAAGCGAATGATTACATGAATTTGGTTTATACAGCAGATCAGGTAAAAGATGCCAAAAAAGATCGTGCAAATCTTAATAAATTTGTGGAAGCTTTAGAGAGCAAGCGAAAAGAAATTAAAAAACAGATTACAGAACCATATTCAGCATTCGAGAAACAAGAGAAAGAACTGGTTGGTATTGTTAATAAAGCGATTGCAAATATTGATACGCAGATCAAAGGATATGAAGAAGCAACAAGACAGGAAAAACTTGAAAAGGTCAAAGAAATCTATGCAAAAACAATCGGTGGACTTGCTGATGTAGTAACGTTTGACAAAATTTTTAAAGAATCCTGGCTGAATGTATCAACAACGTTTAAATCGATCACAAAGGAAATCACAGAAATTCGTGACAAGGTTGACAATGATTTATTTGTGATCAATGCAGACACGAGTTCCTTTGCTTATGAGATGAAAGAAGAGTATCTAAAGAACTTTGATCTCACTGCAGCGATTAACAAAAAACAAAAATTAGAAGAGACAGCAAAGCAGAAAGCAATATATGAAGAACAACTAAAAGAGGAAGAGGAACAAAGAAAACAACGATCACAAGAAGAAGCAAAGAAGGTAGTATTTGCAGGTAAAAGCACAGAAAAGCCAGTAAAAGCACAGAAGCCAGTGAATACAGGAGAAAAAATATCAACGATCACATTCCGATGTACTGTAAAAGAACATAACTTTAAAGAAGTTAACGCAAGACTCAGTCTAGTACAAAAAGTATGTGAAGAATTTAAAATCATAGATCCAAAGGAGGAATTATAAAATGGCAGTTGGAAACAGTTTAGCAAACAGACAACAGAAAACAGGATTAACGGCATATCTTACAAATGATGCTGTGAAACGTCAGATCAATAATGTAGTGGGTGGCAAAAACGGAGATCGTTTTATTGCCTCTATTGTATCTGCAGTACAGGTTAATTCAGATTTACAGGAATGTACAAATCCATCAATCTTAAGTGCTGCACTACTTGGAGAGTCTTTAAAACTCTCTCCATCACCACAGCTTGGACAGTATTACATGGTTCCATTCAGAAACAACAAAAAAGGATGTAAAGAAGCACAGTTTCAGCTTGGTTATAAAGGATACATTCAGTTAGCGATCCGCTCAGGGCAGTACAAAAAACTAAACGTTCTGGCAATTAAGGATGGGGAATTGGTTCGATTTGATCCACTGAATGAAGAAATCGAAGTAAATCTGATCGATGATGAGGAAGTAAGGGAAGAAGCAAAGACGATCGGATACTATGCAATGTTTGAATATACAAACGGTTTCCGAAAAGCTATGTACTGGTCCAAAAAGAAAATGGAAGCACATGCATTAAAGTATTCCAAAGGGTATGCAGCAAAAAAAGGATATACATTCTGGGAGAAAGATTTTGATGGAATGGCTTATAAGACAATGCTTCGCCAGCTGATCAGTAAATGGGGAATCATGAGCATTGATATGCAGAATGCAATGGAATCTGATATGGCGGTGATCCATGAAGATGGAACAAAAGATTATGTAGATACAGTTTCAGAAGAAAATATTGTAGCAGATCAGGATCTGCAGGAAACGGCAGAGGAAACACCTGAACCAGAAAAACAGGAACTACAGGAAGAAACAACAAAAGAAGAACCACAGCAGTTCTTTAAATAAAAGAAAGGAGCAACACGATGAAACATATTAACTTAGAACAGTTTGCAGGAGGGAAACTTTCAGTACAGCTTAATAAGGCATTAGAAAAGATCACTGAAAATGTTCAGGATCCGAACACTGATGCGCAGAAGGTCAGAAAGATCAATGTATCAATCAGTTTCCGGCCAAACGATGAAAGAAACTTTGTGGCAACTACGGTAGAAACAAAGTTAAGTCTTGCACCAGAACTTGGAGCTACAACAGCACTGAGTATGGGCAGAGATCTTCGCACCGGAGAGGTTGAAGCGGTTGAAATCTTTAACCAGATTCCTGGTCAGATGAATGTTGATGATGTGATCGACCAGGAAGAAGATGAAACACCGAAAGCTTTTGATCCGGATACTGGAGAGATCTACGAACCAAGCAACAAAGTGATTGATTTAAGAAAAGCAAAACAGGCATAAAACAGGAGGATACATAACAATGGATAATACATTTTTAAGAGAAGCAATCGAAAAGATCGAAGAACTGACAGACAGTGCAAGAGAGCCACATGTTGTAGAGATCGCAGGAAAGACTTATTGTGATAAATCCCTGTCACGATATGACAGAGAAGAGTTTGCAGAACCATTGACAGCTACAAGTCTTAATTCTCTGATCGATTATATCAGTGGAAAGAGTGAAGAGTTAAGAGAATCTATGATCATTCATGTAGAATCTCCAACAAAAGTAAGATTACTATCTGGTCTTACACAGGAAAGAAATCGAGAAGAATTATTCCGCGTAGGTACAAATCCAAATGGTTTTGATTTCGATCATTACTATGATCAGGAAGCGTTTGTAATCAACATGCAGACTGCCTTTAAACAGAGTGATGAAACAGAACTGATTCTTTCAGTTGCTGGAAACGTAGAAAATAAAACAGTGGCCAACTATGGAGATGATGGAGTCAGCCAGAAAGCTACGATCACAAAAGGTATTGCAGGAAAAGAAGATGTGATCGTACCAAATCCAGTAACACTTCGCCCATATCGTACATTTTTGGAAGTAGAACAGCCAGAAAGCAAGTTTATCTTTCGAATCAGAGAAGGTTCCGATGGACAGCCAATGTTTAAATTGGTAGAAGCTGATGGTGGTCTTTGGAAGTATGAAGCAGTAGATGCTATCAAGAAATATTTAACAGTGAGTTTACCGGAAGAACTGTTAAAAGTGATCACGATCATCGGGTAACAGTTATGGAGACAGTTAAATTTACAGTCCCTGGTGCTCCGAAAGGAAAAGCCAGGGCGAGAACTGTCCGTAGTAAAAAAGGTGGAACTTTCTCATATACACCAGAAGGTACTATGTTGTATGAGAATCTGATCAAGTGCTGTTACAGGCAGGAATCAAACAACATCGTTTTTAATGACGGACAGCCCTTAAAAGTAACGATCATAGCTTATTATCCGATCGTTAAGAGTACAAGCAAGAAAAAGAAACAACAGATGTTGGAAGACCTTATGTTTCCAACGAAGAAACCAGACATTGATAACATTGCAAAAAGTATTCTGGATGCATTGAATAAATTAGCATACAGAGATGATACGCAGGTGGTAACGCTGCATATGGAAAAGCATTATGCAGAGAACCCACGAGTTGAAGTAGAGATAGAAGAAATCAAATAAGAAAAAGGAGAATCGTTTTGGCCAGACATAAGAAACGAGGTATCGAATATTTTTCTTTGGATTGTAATTTCTTTTCGAACAGGAAGATAAAGATCCTGAAATCCAGATATGGAGCAGATGGGATCACAATTTTTATCTATCTTCTTTGTGAAATTTATAAAAATGGATATTACATCATTGTAGATGATGATTTTTACTATATCGTGTCGGATGATCTGAACATGAATAGTGACAAGGTGAAGCAAGTCTTGACATTCTTACTGGAACGGTCGATGTTTGATAAACAGCTTTTCCAGTCGGACGCTGTCCTGACTTCTGCCGGAATACAGGAGAGATTCCAGTTAGCAGTAAAAACAAGAGCTAAGAAGAATCCAATAAAAGTCGACAGGTTCTGGCTTTTAAATGAAGAAGAAACAGAACCTTTTATTAAAGTTACCCATTTTGAAGATAATTCCGAGAATAATACGGATAATTCCAAGAAAAATAACGATAATTCCCGAGAAGAATCCATAAAGGAAAGTAAAGTAAAGGAAAGTAAATATTATTATAGCAATCCAGATCTGAACAGAGAGTTCTGTCTTTATCTTGATATGAGGAATCATACTGGACCAACATTATCTGCAGAACAGATCAATGCCTTGAAAGAAGAACTTGATTCTCTGGCTGAGAATGATTCTGATAAGTTGGGCATTGTAAGAAAAGCATTTGGTGGAGGATATAAGAGTTTCTTCCCTACATCAAAGAAACGGAAGAAATCAACACCGAAACCAAAGAAAGAAGAAACTATACACAATTTTACACAACGAGAAGTGAAAGATTGTGAGTTTGAGAATCTGGAGAAGAAGCTATTAAAGAAACAATTAGGAGGTGACATAACGTATGGATAATTTAATTCCTGTTAACTACGATACAGAAGAACCAACAGTATCAGCAAGGGATTTACACGAAGCACTTGAGATTAATAAAAGATTCTCAGCTTGGTTTGAATCAAATTCACAAGGATTCGTAGAAAACGAAGATTTTACAAGCGTACTTACAGGTACGGTTGTAAACAATGGAGCACAACGCGAACTACAGGATTATAAAATGTCTGTAGATATGGCAAAACATATTTGTTTAATGTCCAGAACTGAAAAGGGAAAACAGATTAGACAGTACTTCCTTGACTTGGAAAAAGCCTGGAATACACCAGAACAGATCTTTGCGAGAGCATTAAAGATGGCTGATAGAACAATAGACAAATTAAAGACAGAGAAAGCTGCATTGATTGAAGATAATGAACGTATGAAACCTAAGGAGATATTTGCTGATGCAGTAACAGCGAGTAAAGATTCTATTCTGATTGGAGATTTAGCAAAAATTCTTAAGCAAAAAGGAATTGATATTGGTCAAAACAGACTGTTTCAAAAACTCAGAAATAACGGATATTTAATCCAAAGAAGAGGTCCAAGTTGGAATATGCCAACACAAAAGAGCATGGAAATGGGATTGTTTGAAGTTGAAGAAAGAACGATCACAAATCCGGATGGAATGACAAAGATCAGAAAGACTACAAAGGTCACTGGTAAAGGGCAGCAGTATTTTATTAATAAGCTGTTAGTAGCAATGTAAAAGAGAATAAAAAGCATCCGGTTGATCTCTGTCCGTAGTAACCAACAACCTAAGATTGTTGTTAAAAGTCGTAGTAATAGTCGTGGTAGTTGTGGGTTTCGGGATGATCTTAAGCGACAGGACGTAAAAAGATGATCACATATGCGGACAGAGATCAGCCGGATGGACTGAATTATATACCACAGGAACTATTAACATGCATAAGAAACAAGCCAATGTATAAGCCATGAGTCTGCTGCCTTAGGTGGCAGACAGAAAGGAGAACTAATGGCGGATTACAGCAAAGGATTTAAACGCCGTGTTGTGCAGTTATGGATCCAACATGGCATGTCCACAAATGAGATCAGTAGAACATCAGGCATCGATCATAAGACATTGATGAGGTGGTATAAGCGTTTCTACCCTGAGATAACAGGGGGGGGGCGAGACAAAACACGAAGGTTTGCAGTGGCATTATGTAGGTAATTGTGCCGGATACCATAAGTAAATAAGTAAAGGAGTACGATCAGACAGCTTAACTTTCTACCTGATTAAGATTTTTCGAGTAACTATTAACGAAGCAAGCAAACGTAAACATATTTTTCAGGTTTTTTGTATTTTTATTTTTCACAAACTAGATTTGGTATTACAATTTTTCAAATCACAGGAGAAGAATCACAGCAGTTTATATGATCAGGCAAAAATAAGGAGAAAGTGATCAGTATAAATGCTGTTTCAGGTAGAAAGTTAAGCTGTCTGAGATAGGTAGATAAAATGAGTAAACAAGATTATATTATGCAGGGCAGAAACGAAGGAATTGCGTTCTGCGACAAAATAGTAAAAGAAAAAGGATTAGAAGAGCTACAGAGAGTAACAAGACAGAGAAATCTTGCAGGGCTTCGAACACTAATAGATCCAAGAGAACTTGACCAGGATTTTAGAGATGCAACACTACAGATTTTAGATACTGTATTGATCATGAGTCTTATAGTTTTGAAAGATGAATTTGATTTCGGAACTAAGAGATTAGATCGATTCAAAAAAAGATTCAATGACAAAACAGAGTGTTTAGAAACAGGAAATGTGACATGGATTGATATGATCGAGCAGGTCAGAGAAGAAAACAACATTAAATTAGATCTTAGAAAGAACGATGTAGTGATGGCATGGAGGAAAAAATAATGGTAAACAAGAAAGAATTTGAAGGTTACATCTGTGAGATCACCAATAAGCCAATCAGAGAGATGAGATTATGTCCGGACAAGCAGCAGAAGTTAAAGGTTCGGATCAAGTGCGATAAGAGTTGTATTTATTGCGAGAAGGAAGTGATCGATAATGACCGATGAAGAAAAAAGAATGGTGGAATTTAACAACTACATAGATGACTTGATTAAATTTATGAATGGGGAAAACGATGACTTTGAACCGATTCCGATACCAAAAGAAGTTGATGACGAAATGCAGAAAGACCGTTTCTATTAATTGTTAAAGAAAGTTAAGGAGAAAGAATTATGGCAAAATTTAATATCGAAGTAGAACTTGATTGGATGGAAGAAGATTCCTATTCAATTGACGAAGAATTAAAAGAGAGAATCATTGAAGGTGTGGAAGATGCCCTTTTAAAGAAAGCAACACATGAAGCATTGAGAATGGTTGATGCAAAGATTGCAGAGAAAGTTAAAGAATCAGAAGAGACAATCAATAAAGCAATCAATAAATTTATCGAAAATGTATGCTCTGAAAAGATTAATAATATTCAGATTCCTGAAAAATCAAGTGATTGGAGTGATAAAATCACATATTATTCATTATCCGAATATGTAGGAATGCAATTTGAAAGTTTCATTAAAGAGAAAAGATATGATAAAGATGGAAATTATCAAGACTGGGGAAGTAATCGGTATTCAGCAGCAGATCTACTTACAACAAAATATCTAAAAAGAGAGCTTGATGATAAGATCGGTAACATGATTCAGAGAGCAAAACACGAAGTAGAAGTTGATATTGTTAAATCATTAGAACAGAAACTAAAAGAGAATCTTGCAAAAGACACTATTGAAAAGATGAATATTCCAGAGGTTTTGAAAAAGCTGCAATCAGGAACCCTTGGAATGATTGAAGAAAAGGGACAGTAAGCATGTTTGGAGGATAATTTATGATCATTGGATTTTTAAGTGGATTATTTATCGGAGCAGTAGCAGGAGTGGCAGTGATGTCACTCTGTGCCGCAGCGAAAGAGAGGG
>ERZ1106973.2773-NODE-2773-length-12157-cov-5.142869_pt1 | contig 12157 bp, 9 predicted proteins | sample MGYA00403686_ERZ1106973 | MGnify/ENA primary metagenome ERZ1106973 (study PRJEB35170, sample SAMEA104062408) | human gut metagenome | biome: human gut; feature: human-associated habitat; material: faeces | place: Denmark | collected 2012-11-06 ...
TGTCCACATCCGCCCGGATCACGCGGTCACAGAGAAACAGCGCTGCTTTCCGGTGTTCATTCTGCCAGTCATGGTAATCGTCGTCGATACAGGTAAATGACAAAATCTCTCCGCCCACCTCGCGCAGCTGGACATCGCCTTCCTTCCAGATCACTTTTTCGGGCATTTCACTTTCACTCCAATCCACGCTTCCACAGCGGTCACAGATTTGATCCCCGTTTTCATCCAGGTGCCCCAGCGCCGGAAGGCGCTCTATCTTTTCTTTCTGACATCGTCCGCAGACATACACTGCCCGCCCATTCTTTAAGCAATCATTTTCCTCCCACTCCCATTGGCTCCACTGATGCGTACAAGTACGGTCATCCCAGTTTCTCCGCACCCGGATGCGCGTGATGATATATTCCTTTCCATCCACCGAAAAGGAATCCTCTTCCACCTCAGAATAAACTGCGTCGTATTCCACCCCGATTGTTTTTGCCGACGGTGTAAAATCCTGACCAATCAGATAAAATTCATGCCACGCTGCATCCCCGATCGCAGATACCAGATTCCGGATCCTGGCATCATTTTCCGACTGATTTTGAACGGTCAGACCGGAACCGCTGCCCGATACCGCCGCATCCTCGCGCCCAAATATGGCGCACTCCGCCTCCCATGCACTCTGTTTCCATCGTTCCAAGCGTTTCCGAAGCGCCAGCATGGCGGCATCCTCCTCTGCTCCTATTTCTGGAACCTTGCCGCCTCTTTCATATTTGATATAAATTTTTTCAGTTCCTGTTCCATACAATTCAAATATTTGCGGTGACTGTACCGCTGATTTCCAGATATGCCCGTCGCTCCCTATGATTTGCTCTGGGAAAGATACGTTCAGGGAAGTTCCTTCCAAAACTTTGCCCGTCTGCGTATGAAATATAAGATGATTTGCATTCTCAGCATCTATAAATGAGACGCTGTAGCCGACTATGACAGCTGTTTCTGCCTGTTTCACTGCATTTTCAGCTGCCAGCGCCATTCTACCGGATGAAAATATCAATATCAGTGATATTCCCAAAATGGTGCCATTCCGGCAGCGACACCCTTTATGAGCCCCCATGTTTATTTTTAACAACTCAAACCTCCCCCCCTCAAACCTTTTTCACATCCCTTTTCTTATCCTCTTTCGCAAGTTATATAAGGTTACTGTTCACGCATACGTGCCCAGTAACGGAATTTGCCGTGGCTTCGCATTTAAATACGGCAAATTCCTGCTGCCACCACGTTTTCTTACGGCACTTTCGGTTCCAAAAGTGCCTACCTGTGAACAGTAACTATATAAGTTCTAATTTGATTCAAAACACACTCTCACTCTGAGTCAGACAGCGGTTCTTTCCGTCTATAAAAAGCTTTCATTTTGCATTGCATATATCATATAATATATTGCACATTTTTTATAACGATACAGTTATCCGATTCTCCCAAATTTTCCTAAATCATCGAATTCTGTGCGAAACGCACCTCACAAATTACCAGAATAAAAAGATAAATTAGAACGAAACCACCTGCGACCGCAGTTCATTTCGATAAGATATATTGAGTCTAACACATCTATTCTCTAAATGCAAGAACTCTTTTGGAATTTTCACAACGAAAAACGCCCGCCCCAGAAAATAAAATTCATATTCCAAATTTCATTTTCCAGAGCAGGCACTTTCCCACTAACTCATATATAAATTCCTATTTATTTTATCTCAGCCACATTCTCCCAAGGGTATCCCACATCAATGCCGATGCATCGAGAACGACGACATATCATACGCTTTCAGGTTCTCATGTACTTCTCTTGCATCTGCCTCGGCGATGAGTTTGTCTCTCGACTTCTTCGCCTCCATCTCGGCTTTGTGCTTGCTCGGTCCGCCGACACAGCCGCCGACGCACGCCATACCTTCGATGAAGTCCTCCGGCAGACGTCCCACTTTCAGAAGAAGAAGGGCTTTCTTACACTCAGCCGCACCGTTGCAGCGCGCTACCTTGATATCGGTATTCTCACCAGACTCCTTCAGACATTCTAATACCGCTGCTGTTACGCCGCCGCCATTGCCGAAGCGTTTTCCAAATACACTGGCTTCCTGCATGCTGTTCTCTTCCGGCTCCAGATTTACGTCTTTCGCCCGCATCATCGCACGGATCTCTCCGTAAGTCATCGCATAGTCCGCATTGCCCTGGATATTCAGATCCAGCGTCTCGCTCTTCTTCGCGATACACGGTCCGATAAAGACAGTGACAACCTCCGGATCCTGCGCCTTCAGCATACGGGAGATCGCACACATCGGGGAAACCGTCGTGGACATATTGTCAAGCAGCTGTGGGAAATGCTGTTTGATCATGTTGACAAATGCCGGACAGCAGGAGGTCGTCATCTTCTTGCCCTCTTTGTAAGCTTCCGCCCACTCTTCTGCCTCGGCTGCCGCGGTCATATCGCCGCCCAGACCAACCTCGATCATATCTGCAAATCCAATCTTCTTTAAAGCTGTTTTCCAGCTTGCAAACGTGATGTCCGGTCCAAACTGGCCTTCGGTCGCCGGTGCCAGCATCGCTACGACCTTTTTGCCTGCGTTGATCAGGCGGATCACATCGACCATGAAGGTCTTGGAACCGATCGCACCGAACGGGCAGGAATGGATGCAGGCGCCACACTGGATACATTTTTTCTCATCGATCACACATATACCATACTCATCGTAGGTAATCGCATCCACTGGGCAGACCTTCTTACACGGGCGCTCCAGATGGGCAATCGCATTGTATGGGCATGCCTGGGAACACTTTCCGCACTCGCGGCATTTATCTGGGTCGATGTGCGCCTTGGTATTTCCCATGCTGATCGCTCCAAACGGACAGGAGTTCTGGCAGGCTTTACCCATACATTTACGGCAGTTATCGGTGACTGTGTAGGACGCAATCGGGCACTCCTCACAGGCTGCATTGATAACCTGTACGACGTTGTTTGTATTGCGGTCAGACGGACATTTACCTTCTGCCAGACGGATTCTCTGGCGGACAATCTCTCTCTCCTTGTATACACAGCAGCGGTACTGTGCCTGCGGACCAGGGCTGATTTTGTACGGAATATCGTCTCTTCCGTCCTCTAACTGATCATTCCAGGCAAGCTTTGCTACCTCATAAAGTATCTCATGTTTGATGCGCAGAATTGTCGCGTCATTCGTTACCATGGTTTATCCTCCTTATTAATAATACGTTACCGTAACTTTCTTTCCCATACCTTCGACTGCTTCTTTTAGCTGTTTGACCAGATTCTGGCGGATTCCCAGATCAAACGCCATCCCTGGATTCTGGTAGGCGCTGTTCGCCGCCGTTCCCACAAACATATGTAATTCCGTGCAGTCTTCTATCAAAATCTTCGCGATCATGGACGCGCCATTTTTCTTGTCCAACTCGCTGAAAAACTCAGAACTTAAATCGCATTCGATCAGATAGCGTTTCAGAAGTTCGATCGCTTTCCGCAGCGTCAGGACTCCCTCCGTCACCAGATCGATGCCTTCCATAAAAGCGATCGGCGGAATATCCGGGTCGCTGTAATCCATTGATACCCGCAGCGGTCGTCCCAGCTCCCGCGACAGGATCGTCGCGCTGGTTCCGCCCGATACAATGTGCTTTGCCGACTCATCTTTCATAAAATCCGCCGTGATCGTCTCATCGTCGTTGCGGTCGAGCGGCGGTCCCGTCATCAGGTTGACCGGTTTCCGGTCAATGATCCGGGCTACCACAACCGTCGTATCATCGCCCGGTTTTCCCTCGTAAATCTGGCTGCATTCCGCACAGAGTGCCGCCGCCATACGTGCCGACGAAAGAGAGGTCAGGCATTGTTCCGAAACAAACTCTGCCACCGACTCCCACGGCCAGCCAAATTTATATTTGCCGCTCTTTCCGACTCCCGCGTGCGTCACGCCGTCGCTGACAAGTACCAGCGCATCCCCCTTCTGAACCTGGAACCGGCACTCGCTGATCTCCTTGTCCTTGACGAGACGCTTGTATTTCTGCAGCTCCACCACATGACCACAGCGCAAAAAAATGCATCGCGGGTTATCATATTCAACTAAATATACCTCGCCGTTGTTGAAAATCTGGAGAATCGAGAACGTCGCATACGCCACCTGTCTCGTCTGACAGATCGGAAGCGTCTGCACAATCGTCTCCACACATTCCTCCAGCGTGGCTCCATTTAAAAACATCGTACCCAGAATCTTTGCCGTCAGCGTCGAAAGAATATTCGCCTTGACGCCGCTTCCCATGCCGTCCGCCAGAATGATAACGTCCGAATCTTCCGTTTTCAGGCACTCTACCGTATCGCCGCACAGGATCTCTGAATACTTATTCAGACTTTTAAACGTGACATCTACGGTTACTCCCATTTATCGGACCTCACTTTCGCTCTCATCGTCAATCAGGGAACAAAGCTTCATCAGGGTTGTCTTCGTCTCCGCCGTCGTCTCACCCAGGAGTCCGGCAATATTCTGTGCAACCATCATCTGTTTGTAAATGACATTCTGTGCCAGATCAATGGTCGCCTTTTTCTTGGCATATTCCTGTTTTGCCTGTTTTTCCTCGCGCGTCACATCAATGATCGTGGCAATGACAAAATTGCCGTCATCGATATACGCAATGTTTTGAAGAGTCACAAGATTCCGATCCGGATAGATCACCTTCCGGCTGTGGACGCTTGTGTGCGTCCGGAATACCTCGCGTACATCCTCGGCGTTGATAAAGTCCTCCAGCGGTTTTCCCTTGATCGCCTCCGGTTTGACGCCGAAATACATTTCTGCCGCCACCGAACACTCCTGGATCCGCATATCATCGTCGATGATCATGATCAGGTTCGGGGACGTATCCATCACCAGATGAGACAGCGACTGCGCCCGGTCATGCAGGTACGGAATACACATATCGACCTCCGCCTTTTTCTGGAAAACAGCGATCGCCTTCTCCCGGCAGGTCGGATAACCGCACGCACCACAGTTTAATTCCTGCTCCGGCGTCATCTTGCCCGTCTTTTTCAAGATCTCCCGGATCTCTTCCTCGGTCGGAATCCGCTCCTTCTGGGAACGATCCACAAACGTCCGGTGAATCTCCACCTGGCGCGCCGCCTCATGCATCAGGGATAGATCTGCCGGTTCCTTCGGAAGCATCGCTTCCAGATCCAGCTTAACTTTAAAACTCGACACTGAGGTCGCCGTGGACGGTCCATTGACACAGCCTCCATGACAAGCGTTCATCTCGATGAAACAGCCAGCCACCTCGCCGGTTTTCATCGCCTCACAGACATCCAGGCAGTCCTTCACGCCGCTGACGTAGAACTTGCGGTACTTGTCCGGTTTCTTCTGGGTCGCCGTCACCGCCGTAAGCAGTCCGCCGCTGACCGGATAACGCAGGTTCGCGCCCGGTTCACGATCTTCGAACGGTTCTTCCCCACATGCTTCGATCTCGATCTGTTCCTCTGACAGCCACTGTTTTAAATCCTCAAATGTGAGGACTGCATCGGGCTTCACAACCCTGTTTTTCTCTTTTTCCGCGATACACGGTCCGATCACGACTACCTTCGCCGCCTCGCCGAACTCCGCGTGCAGCATGCGCGTATGGATCCCCGACGGAATCAGCACCGGTGCCAGATATTTGATCAGTTCCGGATAATGAATCTCAATCAGGTTCACGATACTCGGACAGGCAGTTGTGATGATATTTTTCATCTCGCCCTGCTCTAATAAACGGACATACTCTTCCGTCGCCAGCGCGGCGCCCTCCGCCGCATCACAAACATTCGTAAATCCCAGCTTTTTTAATGCTGACTTGACCTGCCCCCGCGTTTTATACGGCAGAACCCCCATATAGGAAGACGACAGCGATGCAATAACCGGTGCGCCGCTCTCAATCAGCTTTTTGACCTTGGAAAGTTCGCTCGGAACACGTTTTGCCGACTGCGGGCAGTTCAAAAGGCACTGCCCACAGAGAATACAGCGATTTGGCATGATATATGCATGACCATCCCGGATCATGATTGATTTCACTTCGCAGCCCCGCACACATTTATAACAATGCTTACACATCGTCGCCTTAAAATCAATAATCGGCATAGACTCTCCCTCTCTTTTTGCCGTTATAAGTAAACGATTACGCGTTCAGGCGTCCCAGAATCTCCTTCTGGAAAAATTCTTCAGTTGTCTCCGGTTTTACGGAATACAGTTCTCCATCTACCGTCACACAGACACCTTTACGGCAGTTGCCACTGCAGAAATCTCCATTTAAATCCACCTCACTGTCCAGATGATTCTCTGAAACCAGCTTCTGCAGCTTCTGGATTACCTCGCGGGATCCTTTCAGATGACAGGCACTTCCGATACAAATCGATACTCTCATATAATGACCTCCTCACTATCCGTTATAAAACAGACACAGCCTTTCACCGGAGATTCCCGGTCAAAAAACTGCCTGTTCACATGCATCTTCCAGGGGAATTTACTAAAAATGCATCTTTCCCCATTCTTCTTCATTATCTCATATTGTGATATTATTATCAATCAAATTTCTTTCTGATTTTGTATTTTTTTTAGACCATAAGTGCCTGATTCCAAAACCTTTTCACTTTCTTTTCATCAGCTTATGACTCTCCCGGTGTTTTTTAGGAAAATAATCTTTTTATCGGGCACCTTGCACTGCTTTTCTATAATATTTCCATCTCCTCCATGTACGCCCGCAGCCTCTCCACATTCCCGTCCGCAAAACAGTAACCATCCATGCCGCAGCCCTTCGCGCTGTCGATGTTATCCTGACGGTCATCGATGAAAAAGCATTCTTCCGCTTTGAGATGAAATTTTTCAAACAATCTCTCATAGATCGCCGGATTCGGCTTCGCCAGCTTCTCCTCCGCTGAGACAAGCGTGCCATCAAAATATTCAATGCCCGGAATTTCATGCTCGAACACACGCAGACGCACGGAACAATTCGAGCAGAGGTAGATGCCGTAGCCCTTTTCTTTCAGTTCCTTCACCAGCTCTCCCATCCCCGGCTTTGCCCAGATGTTGTACTCATGCCAGTGTTCCAGACTTTCCTTCGCCAGCCAGCGCAGATGTTCATTTGGCAGGCGTTTCTGCACCCGCTCCAGCGCCTGTGCATCCGTCAGCGTTCCCTCGTCTAAAAGCGACCACTCCTTCGACTCAAACAATTCGCGGCGCATCCACTCCACATCCTCCGGATTATCTGTGTACTCCCAGCACACCTTGACCGGATCATACTCCAGTAAAACCATTCCCATATCAAATACTATATTTCGAATCATACTTCTGCCTTTCTCTCATCCCGCAAATCTGCCGCCATTCCTGCGGCAGATGGAATTTTCAGTCCAAAAAATTCTCACCCGCAAGCAATCATAATCATTTATATTTTAACATAAATTTCTCATTTTTTTATTTCCATTTTCATAAATTAATGGTACAATAATAGAAAATTTTTCAGGAGGTACCGCTTATGAAAATGATTATCGCAATCATTGGCAGTGAGGACGCCGATGATTTAGTATATGAATTAAACCAGCACTCCTTCTTTGTCACCAAGCTTTCCACGATGGGCGGCTTTCTGAAAAAGAAAAGTACAACCCTGATGCTCGGTGTCGAAGATGAACGCGTCGAGGACGCCATCTCCATCATCAAAAAAATGTCCGGTGCCCGCGAGCAGCTTGTATACACGCCGCCGACCATGGCCGGAAACTGCTGCCCGACTGTCAATATGACCGTTCCGATGAACATGAAAGTCGGCGGAGCAACCGTATTTGTAATAAATGTAGAAGAATTTCAGAAATTCTAATTTTTTGATTTATATTACAAATCCGAATTACAAAAGGGGCTTTCGCTTGCGCGTCTGCCCCTTTTTGATTCATTTTATAGAAAAAGAAAAACTCCCGGAGAAATCATCTCTGGGAGTTCCACGCTGCACTCAGGTTCTGCAGCTAATCATGCAGAAGAAGGGACTTGAACCCTCATGATGTTGCCATCACACGGACCTGAACCGTGCGCGTCTGCCAATTCCGCCACTTCTGCGTAATTTCTAGTGCGGGCAACAGGACTTGAACCTGCACACTCTCGTACCAGAACCTAAATCTGGCGCGTCTGCCAATTCCGCCATGCCCGCTTGCTTGTCTTTCTGACTCACAAGTGAGTTTATTATAACATAGGGTAGTTCAAAATGGAAGAGTTTTTTTTATTTTTTTGAATTTTTTCGAAAGTTCTTTTAGAAAAAATGGGCGGCAAATTCATCGATACTGAAAGTCCGTGTGATCTTTCGTGTGATCCTTGTACCGAAAAGTGTGTACCTATAACGGAATATTTGGTTCCGCTTGAAATCTTAAAAACACAAAAAAGCCTTGAAAACAACGGAAAAACCAATGTTTTCAAGGCTTTCTCTATCATGGAGACAACGGGATTCGAACCCGCGACCTTTGCGTTGCGAACGCAACGCTCTCCCAGCTGAGCTATGTCCCCGTCCAAACTGTTATCATTATAGCACAACTGGAATGAATTGCAAGTAGAGAATAAAAAAAACGGAAACCCTTGTAAATCAAAGGCTTCCGTTCTTTTCTAGCAGAGCTGCTGACGGGAATCGGACCCGTGACCTCCGCACTACCAATGCGACGCACTACCGACTGTGCTACAGCAGCATCTTTTTGTTTTCGGCTCATCTCTAAGCCTCGATTAGTTTATCATGATACAATCGTTTTGTCAACGGTTTTTTTGAATTTTTTTTATTTTTTTAAATTTCCCGTTTTTTTCATCGGATGCCTCCGTTTTCATTCGCAGACATCCGATTCGCATTTCCTATCTTTTCATATTTCTATATGATTCCAACGAGGAGGGGAGTAGCGGAATCGGTTGCCCGATACCTTTCACTTACCCTACATCATTCTCTGACGCACAATCTCATATGCCAGCACGCCAGCTGCCACCGATGCGTTCAGGGAGTCGATATCTCCCTTCATCGGGATCGATGCGATGAAATCACATTTTTCCCGCACCAGACGGCTGACACCTTCGCCCTCATTGCCAATCACCAGACCGATCGGTCCTTTTAAGTCGAGGCGGTACATGCTCTCTCCTCCCATATCGGCACAGACAAACCAGAGTCCTCTCTCTTTCAGCTCCTCGATCGTGGCTGAAATATTGGTTACCTTCGCCACCGGCGTATAATTCAGCGCTCCCGCCGAGGTCTTCGCAACCGTCGATGTCAGTCCCACTGCGCGGCGTTTCGGGATGATCACGCCATGTGCGCCTGCCAGATTGGCAGTACGGATGATCGCACCCAGATTGTGCGGATCCTCAATGCCATCCAGAATAAAGAGAAACGGCGGCTCGCCTTTCTCTTCTGCCAGCTTTAGCATATCTTCCACCTCTGCATAGCGGTATGCCGCTGCCTGTGCAATCACGCCCTGATGCTTGCCGGTCTCAGAAAGCTGGTCGAGTCTCTCCTTCGCCACATAGTGGATGATCGTATTCTGCTTTTTTGCCTCTCTCGTGATCGTCTTGACCGGTCCATCCTGGCAACCATCCAGCACAAACAGCTTATCCACCGTCTTGCCCGAACGGAATGCCTCTAAAACGGCATTTCTGCCTTCGATCATCGTCTCTTCAAATCTATTTTCCTGCTTATTTTCCTGTTCCATCTATTTTCCTCATCATGATTTATAACGATATTTATAGCGTTTCCGGCGGTACTTCCGCACTCTCACTGTTATTTCTCGTTCTCTGCTTCCTGTAGCGCATGCGAATCTGTGGATGTTCCCTCTGCCTCCGCCAATTCTCCCATCTGTTCCAGCCCTTTTCCCAGAAGTTCTGCCATCCTGTCAAACTGCTCGGTCAGATAGAGATAGCCCATCAGCGCCTCAAATCCGGTCGCCATCCGGTAATCCTTCATCGTCGCGTGCTTCGGCATCGTAAAAGATTTCGCATTGCGTCCGCGTCGGTATGCCGCCTTCTCCGCATCCGTCAGCTCTTCCTCCAGAAGCAGATAAAAACGTGCCTGTGCGTCCGCCTTGACCAGGTTCGCCGTCTTCTTGTGCATCTTGTTGACCTGCATATTACCGCGGTTCATGACAAGGGTGCGGATCGCCAGCTCATAGACCGCATCGCCGATATACGCCAGCGCCAGCGGGGAATACTCCCCCGCCTCAACATGTTTTAAATGCAGCGCTTCCTTAAACGCATTTAAGCCCGTTTCCATTTGACGCCCTCTCTCGTATCTTCCAGAATAATTCCCATATCGAGAAGCTGTCCACGGATCTCATCTGCCAGTGCAAAATTCTTGTCTTTTCTCGCCTGCTGGCGTTTTGCGATCAAGTCTTCTACTTCGCTGTCCAGAATCTCTTCCTTCTTCTCCGTGATAATACCGAGCACATCGCAGAGTTTGTCCATCGTCTCTTTGACATAGGAAACGTATGCCTTCGTCGATGCTTCCGAAATCGTGGAGTTACTCAGGCGTACAATCTCAAAAATAGCTGAAATCGCATCTGCGGTGTTGAAATCATCGTCCATCGCCGTCTCGAACTTCTGAACCAACTCCTCGACTGCTGCCTGATTCTGCTTCTCCTCTGCCGTCATCTCGCCCTCTTTCGCTGCTTTCAGACAGTCTGCCTGATGCTCTGCCGCAGTGCGGATGCGCTCTAAGCTGTTTTTCGAAGCTTCCATCAAATCCGCGCTGAAATTGAGCGGGCTGCGGTACTGGGCGCTCAGCATGAAGAGACGCAGAACCTGCAAATCGTATTTCTCACTGATCTCACGCACGGTAAAGAAGTTTCCAAGAGATTTGGACATCTTGCGGTTATCAATATTTAAGAATGCGTTGTGCATCCAGTAGTTGGCAAAGGTCTTGCCGTTCGCGCACTCGCTCTGCGCGATCTCATTTTCATGGTGCGGGAAGATCAGATCCTCTCCTCCGGCATGGATCCAGTGGATATCCAGCTCAAAGCCCACCTTGGAATGGAGCCGCATGGTATCCAGCATGGTCTCTCCCTCAAAGCGCTGGAACTCAAATGCATGATTGTGATAGTAGTAGTCGATGCCGTCGTTTTTCAGCCGCTCGGCATATACATCCACCTTGCGGCAGTAATCCAGTACATCCTCGCGGGAGTGCAGGTCGAAAATGGGGCCGCTGCCGATCCTGAGCATATGACAGTCCAGCGCACGGCAGTCCGACACGATCTTGTCGTAATCCTTCTCCAGACACTCCATACCCGGCCGGATGGACTCAATGCCGGCGTTGATCGCCGCGATCTCCATTCCGAACTCCTGCCATGCCCGCTGGAAAACCGATACATTTTCCGCCGTCATGGGGATCTGGCTGATTTCAATGCAATGATACCCCAGCTCCGCACAGGCTTTCAGAAGATCATAGAGGCTCATTTGCTCCAAAGCGGGACGGATCGTACTGAACTGAATGCCAATTTTTCCTTTTTTCACTTTTTCCTCCTCTTTGCACTGCGCGTTTTATGCTTTATTCGTAGAGGAAGCAGGCTGCCTGATGGCCCGGCTTGATCTCGTGCAATTGCGGTACATCGCGTCTGCAGCGGTCGGTGGCATGCTGGCATCTGGTGCTGAACGGGCAGCCGCTGGGCCGCTCCAGAACACTGGGCACTTCTCCGATCAGCTTGATTCGCTCGCGCCCCTCATCCGCTTTGGGGTCGGAGATGGGAACGGCGGAAAGCAGCGCCTGCGTGTAGGGATGCAGAGGATCTTCGCAGAGCGAAACAGCATCCGCCGTCTCCACAACGCGGCCCAGGTACATGACTACGATCCTGTCACTGATGTGCTTGACCACGCTCAGGTCATGGGCGATAAATACATATGTGATATGGAGCTTTGCCTGCAGGGACTCCAGCAGATTGATGATCTGTGCCTGAATGGATACGTCCAGCGCGGATACAGGCTCATCGCAAATGATCACATCCGGCTCCGAGGCAAGCGCTCTTGCAATGCCGATGCGCTGACGCTGGCCGCCGGAAAACTCACGGGGAACACGTTTGCGATATTCGGGATTGAGGCCGCAGATGCGGAAAAGCTCATCCACACGGGCATCGTACTCAGCGCGGTCCTTCACCAGCTTGTTGATCTTCAGCGGCTCGCCC
>ERZ1106973.2781-NODE-2781-length-12116-cov-8.256032_pt1 | contig 12116 bp, 7 predicted proteins | sample MGYA00403686_ERZ1106973 | MGnify/ENA primary metagenome ERZ1106973 (study PRJEB35170, sample SAMEA104062408) | human gut metagenome | biome: human gut; feature: human-associated habitat; material: faeces | place: Denmark | collected 2012-11-06 ...
CATTAGCTATCGTAAAGTTTGCTGTAACATTTACTTTTGCCTTTCCGGCCTTTCCCTTTTTAGTTGTAATAAGAATTACGCCATTGGCACCACGAGAACCATAAATCGCAGTAGCAGAAGCATCTTTCAAGACGGTAATATCCTCAATATCATTAGGATTTATTGCACTCAACGGATCTTGAGCTATTTGGAAGTCACCACCTCCCACAGCAGACTCGGCAAACTCACCAGTAGATGCTTGCGGCACATTATCAATCACATATAACGGCTGATTATCTCCACGTAATGAGTTAGCACCACGAATAGTGACAGAAGAAGCAGCACCCGGAGTAGACATTGAAGCTGTTACATTTAAACCTGCAATCTTACCTTGCAATAGCCCGTCAATAGATACAGCTTTTGAAGCATCATTCGCATCAGGACGAAGACTGGCTGTAGCGCCTGTTAAATCGCTCTTTTTAGCCGTTCCATAACCAACAACAACTACTTCATCCAAATTTTGTGCATCCTCTTTTAATTGAACGTTAATTTTAGTCTGATTTCCAACCACTATTTCTTGTTTGGAATAACCGATAAAAGTAAAGATCAACACTGATTTTGAGTTTGGAACGGAAATGGAGAATTTTCCATCAATGTTGGTAATTGTCCCATTAGTAGTACCTTTTACTTGTACATTGACACCAGGCATACTTTCATTTAGAGCATCCACTACCTGTCCGGTAATGGTCTTTCCTTGTCCCATAGATTGCGCAGCAAACGCAAACAAGGCGATGAAACATAGCAGAAAAACTTTTAATAGGTTCTTCATAGAAGTCATTTTTATAAATTATTAAATTTTAAAGATTAAAAAGCTCATTCCAGACTTTATTTGCTGAAATCCATACGCAAATATAGATGTGGTTACTAAATATGTATGTTCTATTTTTACTATAATTCTTCCATTTTTATCTAAAATCATCCATTTCATCGACAAATTGCGGTATTATAGACATTGTTGGACATCTTACGAATCAAAAAAAGAAAGCGGAAGTATTCATTCCTGAATATTCCCGCCTCTTTTATATTTTATCCTAATATAACTACAACAATTTTCCTACGAAGATATATTATAGGTTTTCTATATCAGAAGATTGAAGACCCGTGTATTTGATAATTGTATCAATGGATATTCCGTCCTCCCTCATCTTTCGAGCAATTTCAATTTGCTTCTTTTGCTCTCCTTTCTCCATCCCTTTCTCCATTCCTTCCTTTATTCCTTCTCTTATCCCTTCCTTTAGCCCTTCTTTCATCCCTTCTTCAGCCGCTTTTCTCCGCATCTCTTCGTTTTTACGCCGTTCATCCTCCTCTACGATTTGATTGACTCTATATCGATCTAATGCCTTATCATAAGCGATACGATTTTCTTCCGAAAGATCGGCAACTGCTACCAATCTCGCCAGATGTTCAAACACTTGTTCTTTCAAAGCATCCGGCATTCTATTCCAATTGCTCATATTCTTCAGTGCATAAATTAATTTATCATATAATGTATGGCAGTCCGACAAATCCTTTGTAAAATAAGGAAATTGCAAATAAATCTGCCGGAGATGCGGATTAACAATCTTCCCTGTATCACGGTCGGAAAGAACCGTATCCGTACGGAATTTAGCCTCTAAATTTTCCTCTTTGAAATTCATCAGGAAAATTCCATATATAGTAGGTAGTCTATACTGCTTTCCATAAGAGACAAGTGGTTCTCTTGCAGTCATCGGATCTTCAGGGACAGGGACTTCTTTTGAAGAAGGAGATTCTATCTGCCGACTCACAGCACGACAAACATAATAAAGTGTACGATCTAAAAAATTACTGTGCCAACGATTCTGCATCTCCACGATAATATACTCACCACTTGCTGTACGGCAATAAAGATCATAAATGATACCTTTATCACTCACATTGTCCGCATGATCTTCCTTATCCAGAAAAGTAAGTTCTGTAATATGATGTTCACCTGCAAGTAGTTCGTTCAACAAAGTGATGAGCAAATTCTTACTGGCCGGTTGACCAAAAATAATTTTAAATCCTATATCAGTAAAAGGATTGACGTATTTGGACATGATATTCTATTTTTAGCAAAGGTAACTATTTAAATCCATAAACATAAAAAACAATCCCAAACTTTACGGATTTATAGCCTTTTAAGTAAGCCGTCTCCCTTTCAATTCCTCCAAACAAACAAGAGAAATGTTCTTTTTTTCAGATTAAGAAAGAAAACAAAACTATTGAAGATGGTAATCCGGAATTAAAAGCATCCATATTATCACATATATATGCATATTACTGCCACAATACAGCATATATTTTCAGATAATATGCGTTTTCTTTAAAGAAATAAATGATTTTCCTCGGTGAGCAATAAGCCATTCCTCGGTGAGGAACACATCCTTCCTCACCGAGAAAGCCTTCCATACTCACCGACCAAGTTATAAAAGCCCTTGGAAAAGCCCGTTTATAGGCTAGTTCATCATCACATGCGCACCAAAAAAGAATGATAAAACAAACTACATACGGGCAAACAGTAAGCATATAGATAGCAATACAGAGGAATTATTTATTTTTAGACAGGAATTATCCAGGATAACAAACAATCCTACATTCTTTCATCCAAAATGCAGAGCGTTTTTTCCTTCACCACAAATAAGTGACTGATATATTAAAAACAGAAAGAATAGAATATACCCTTTTTCAGATCAGCACATTTCTAATCCCATCCTTTCAACAACCATACTCTTTCAGAGTCTGCATCAACTTCGCGCCATTGATCGGCTTCACCAGATAATCATCACAACCGGCTTTCAACGCAGCTACCCGGTCAGCATCAAAGGCATGAGCAGTCAGGGCGATAATTGGAATTTCAGCATTGAACTTCCGGATCTCCGAGGTTGCAGTACGTCCGTCCATAACAGGCATCTTCATATCCATCAGTACCAAATCCACCGGTTGGGTACGGACAATCTCAACTGCCTCCAGTCCATTCGGTGCGTGTAACAACTGGCATTTGTTTTTCAAGATAGAAGATACCAAAAAGAAGTTACTTTGTATATCTTCAACGACCAGTACTCTTTTAGGTACTTTTTTTGTTTCTTCGGAGTCAAGAACATTTTCTTTATCTGCATCCTTCTCATTATTCCGACGTGAAGAAGTCGATTCGCTGCCAACTGACTTAAACTGGCATGGCAAAACCGCCCAAAACAAAGACCCTTTATCAAATTCCGACTCAAAGCCTATCTCTCCCCTGCAAGCCTCAACGATGGCTTTACAAATAGACAGTCCCAATCCGGTTCCCTGTGCAAATTCATCCAGTTTCTCAAAACGATGAAATACTTTATCTTTTTTATCCTCCGGTATGCCGATACCTGTATCGCGAACGTAAAGACGAATATTTTCGTCTATCTTCTCATACCCCATTTCAATAGTTCCTTTGGAGGTATATTTGATAGCATTAGTTACAAAGTTAGTGAGAATCTGCGCTAACCGGTTTTTATCCAAACGAACGGTACAGGTTTCATAAGGATTCACGGGAACTAACCGAACCTGCGGATTTACTACACGATGATGCATCGAAGCAGCTAATTCGTTGAAATAAACAGCCAAATCAAAATCTTCGTATTTCAGTTCTACCGAGCCGGCTTCTATTTTCGAAAGATCCAGTATGTCGTTAATCAGCTTCAAAAGCAACTCATTGTTGGCATTGATAATCTGAATAAATTCTTCTTTTTCTTCTTGATCTTCCGTCACCATCAATAAGTCGGAAAAACCAACGATAGCATTTAACGGTGTACGAATTTCATGGCTCATATTTGCCAGAAAGGCGGATTTCAACTTATCGGATTGTTCAGCGCGGCTCCTTGCCTTTTCAAGTTCACCAATCATGTGCTGCCGCTCGGTAACATCATCTACACGAATCACGACACCGTCAACATCTCCCTGTTCATTAAATATGGGAGTAGCAAAGACTTCTATGACATGCTTGTTATCCAGATTAAACAAGATAGACTCTACCTGACCGGATTTCCGGGCACGTTGCATCACACAATTCTCACAAGGAGTGGTGCGATTATGGGCTGTCAGATAGCAAGGTTCTCCTTTTTTGTAAGCCTCATAAGAAAGGCTTTTACTACAAAGCGAGATATTCTCCCATTGTACGATATAGTCGTTCGCAATATATGCCAATCCCGAATTAATATTGTTCAATACCAATTCATTCTGACGAATCAAATGGATCATTCTTTGTTCGCTCTCAAGAAGTTCTTTTTTCGAACGCACAACCTCTTCGTAAAGATTGTCATATTTGTTTTGCCACAAAACACGTTCGGTGATATCTTGAGTTATCACCATATAATTGGTAATTTCAGACTTATCATTATGTACAAAAGAAACGGTAATCTCGAAGAATTTTATACCGGACAGATTAGTAGGAAAAAGACGGCACAAGTCATCAAAATCATATTTTGCCATGAAACGCACTGTTTCTCCTTTTCTGATCTGTTCCTTGATTTCATCAGAGAAACTGGTGTAGTTGAATAGATTATAGCCCAAAATATCCTTTTTGTCTTTTATCCCCATTGATCTCAACCGTGAATAATTGACATCTATCATGAGACCGTCCTTATCATACAATTCCAAGCCTACAGACAAGTCATTAAAGATATTATGCAATAAGTTATCAGCTATCCCATTTACCAAAGTCTGTTCCATGCAGCAAAATTTGTATAGTATTACAATATTGATTGTTTATCCAAGCAAAGTTACTTTAATATTTTGTTACATAGAAAGAAAGAGGCCTTTTAGCCTCTTTCAGTATCTTTATTTCGCATTTTGGTATAAGAAGCCTTCTGCTTTCGCTAATGTTTCCGGTTTGCCTATATCAATCAGATGCAACTTTTCTGTCAAGTAACCACCATAGTTTACTTGCCGGCAAGTGGCAAGATAGAAATCCATGATAGAGAATTTTCCATCCCATGAGGGAGAGGTCATCCATTGAAAAATGGCGGGCGAAAGTACATGGATACCACTGAATGCATATTCCTGATAAAGAGAAGGATCATACTGAAAACCTTCCGGTTTCACTTGTTCCGTATCCTTGTTTATCCATCCGCAAAGTCTCTTATCTGTATCAAAAAGAAGATAGCGGGAGGTTTTACGTTGGCTGGCCAGTAAAGTGGCAACAGCACCGCTTCGTAAATGGTAGTCATATAATTCTTTCAGATTCACGTCTGAAAGAATATCGACATTGTGTATCAGGAAAGGCTCATCGGAGTTTTCAAAGAAAGAACGGGCTTTCTTAATTCCCCCACCGGTGTCGAGCAACAGATCGCGTTCATCGGAAATATGTATGATAAGCCCAAAATTCTCATTGGCTTCTAAGAAATCAAGTATTTGTTCGCCAAAATGATGGATATTAATCACTATTTCTGTGAATCCGGCAGCTTTCAGTTTTAAGATCACATGTTCCAACATCGGATGTCCGGCTATGGGAACCAAAGCCTTCGGCATGGTATCGGTGAGCGGCTTCAGCCGGCTACCCAAACCGGCTGCAAATATCATTGCTTTCATTCTTTCGGTTACTTTCTTCTTTAATATTTACTCTTCTTAGATTGTTGCCTCAAACGTATGTTCGATATTCTGTTCCCGATGCACCAGTTCGACTTTCACACCAAATTTCTGATTCAGGTGCTCTGCCAGATGCTGGGCAGAATAAACAGAACGATGCTGTCCGCCGGTGCAACCGAAGCAGACGGACAAATTGCTGAATCCGCGTTCCATATAACGTTGCACGGAGGCATCCACCAAAGCATAGACATGATCGAGGAAACGGAGTATTTCTCCATCTTCTTCCAAGAAAGTGATTACAGGTTCATCCAGTCCGGTGAAAGGTTTGTAACGCTCATACTTACCGGGATTATTCACGGCGCGACAGTCGAATACATAACCTCCTCCATTGCCGGTAGAGTCATCAGGAATTCCTTTCTTATAGGCAAAACTCATTACTTTGACGGTTAACTGCCGCTTTTTCAGATCGTCCGTAAATTGTTTCAGTCCGGTAAGCTCTCGCAAAACGTTACAGAGATACGGATATTCCGGATATTCTTCTTTCAACAATTCACGCAGGTTTTCGATGGCATAAGGAACACTTTGGATAAAATGCGGTTTCTTTTCAAAGTAACCACGGAAACCATAAGCTCCCAGCACTTGCAGCGTACGGAAAAGGACAAAGTGACGAAGCTGGCTATAAAAATAGGATTCGTCAATCGGTTGGTATTTGCGAAGAGCTTCCATATACTCTTGCAGCAGTTCTTTACGAAGACTATCGGGATATTTCGCTTTCGCTTGCCACAGGAAAGAGGCTATGTCATAATAGAACGGGCCTTTGCGTCCGCCCTGAAAGTCGATAAACCACGGTTCGCCGTCTTTTATCATCACATTACGGCTCTGAAAATCACGATACATGAAAGTAGCGGAAGAACTGCGAAGCAAGACATCGCTCATTTTCTGGAAATCATCTTCCAGTTTATCTTCCTGAAACTCCATACCGGTAGCTTTCAGGAAGCAATATTTAAAGTAATTCAAATCCCACAGAATGGAGCGTTGATTGAACTCCGGTTGAGGATAACAACGGGAAAAATCAAATCCATCGGCCCCGGCAAACTGAATGGCAGGAAGCAAACGAATCGTTTTGCGAAGCAACTCTTTTTCCTCTTCTGAAAAGACGCTGGTAGCACGTCCTTTCTCTATGGCATGGAACAACAGAGTATCGCCCAAATCCTCCTGCAAATAATAGGTCTTATCTTCCGAAACGATGCGCACTTCGGGAACAGGCAGTCCACATTTGTGGAAGTGTCCTGCCATATAAAGAAATGCTTCATTCTCATCGATAGAAGCTCCGTAAACTCCAATCAATGTTTCTATACCCGTCAGCCGAAAATAACGGCGGTTGGAACCGGAAGACGGTAATTCTGTTATGTTTTCAGCGGGAACGCCCGTATATGACTGATAAAGTTTCTGTAGTTCTTCGGTAATCATAGTCGTATATTTTCGAGCAAAGATAGAGAATCTAGCTAAATAATACTATCTTCCCGCTGATAAAAACCGGCTACTTTACCTAATCTGCTGTGTACAGGCCTTTACTTCCAATAAGCCGGTTATTTAAAAAAGTTGTTGGAATGGCTCCCTATGAATATAAGATGAAGAATTAGCAATTCTCATTGTATTCAAGGATTTTCAGTGCAGAGATTAAAGATTTTCAGTACAGAAATTTATAATAGTTTATGCAGTCGAGTAGTCATCCCCTTATAAGGTGACAATAATCATTTTGTAAAGTGATAAATAGCACCCTATAAGATGACTATTATCCCATTACAAGGGGACAACTTATCTTTAGAAGGACGGAAAGCTTTAAAGATACAAAATTAAATAGAAAAAAGCAACTATATATAACTCTTTTACCTGAAGGAATACAAAATAAGTTTGCTTTTCAACAAACATTCATCCGAATGTATTATCTTTGTTTTAGTTTAACTGACCTAATCTCATGAGAAGAAAGACCTTTTTACTACTATGCATCGCATTTATCACACTGTTTATCGGCATCTCCCCTCTTCAAGCCGGTCATTATTACTATAAGCAAATCTCACTAAAAGACGGACTGCCTTCTACCGTACGATGCATCTTAACGGATGAACAAGGTTTTGTATGGATTGGAACCCGCTCCGGACTGGGACGATATGACGGACATGAACTTAAAAAGTATGTCCATCAGTCAAACAACCCTCATTCCATTCCTCACAATTTAATCTACCAGCTGATAGAAGATGTACAAAACAATATATGGATTCTGACAGATAAGGGAGTGGCACGTTATCAGCGGCAAAGCGATGACTTTCTTATACCGACTGATGAAACAGGAAATAATATCATCGCCTATTCCGTCTGCCTGACTGATGATGGAGTATTATTCGGTTCGAAAAATAAAATCTTTTTCTATAATTATCAGGATGCCACTTTCCGCCTCCTGCAAACGTTTGACCTAGAGCCCAATTATAATGTGACTCTGCTAAGTCTATGGGATAAACGAACATTACTTTGTTGTAGTCGCTGGCAAGGACTACTCCTGCTCGACCTGAATACCGGAAAATGCCGCCGTCCTCCTTTCGATTGCGGAAAGGAAATAATGAACGTACTCATAGACTCACAAAAAAGAATCTGGGTAGCCCCTTACAACGGAGGGCTGAACTGCCTGACACACGACGGTAAACTACTGGCTACATATACTACCCACAACTCTTCTCTAAGTAACAATGTTGTACTAAGTCTCGCCGAACGGGAAGGAGAAATCTGGATTGGAACAGACGGAGGAGGCATTAATATTCTCGACCCGGAAACCGGACATTTTTCTCTGCTGGAACATGTGCCCGGAAGTGACAACTATTCACTTCCCGCCAACTCTATCTTATGCCTATACAACGACTACAACAACAATATATGGGCAGGCAGCATCCGCAACGGACTAATCAGCATCCGGGAAGTTTCCATGAAAACATATACAGACGTACCACCCGGCAACGACCGGGGACTTAGCAACAATACCGTTCTAAGTCTTTTCCAGGAATCTCAAGATCAAATCTGGGTAGGCACGGACGGAGGAGGTATCAACAACTTTAATCCGCTCACAGAGAAATTTACTCATTATCCCTCAACCTGGGAAGACAAAGTTGCCTCTATCTGTCAGTTTACTCCCGGTAAATTATTAATTTCTATTTTCTCACAAGGAGTATTTATTTTCAATCCGGCAACTGGAGAAAAACAACCTTTCACCATTGTCGACGCTGAAACAACAGCACTCTTATGCAATCGAGGCAAGGCTGTAAATCTACTCCGGAACACTCATCACAGCATTCTGTTCCTTGGAGAACATATCTATATATATGATTTGAATACACGTACTTTCAGTACCGCTATAGAACAGGAAGAACAAGATATTATCGGTGCTCTCCTGCCAATCGGCAATTATAGGAACACCACTTATCTAAATGATACGAAGCACATATATGAACTGGACAACCATACAAACCGGCTGAAAGCCCTATACAGATGCTGGAAAGACACGACCATCAACTCCGTTTCAAGAGACGAAGAGGGAAACTTCTGGATTGGGAACAATTACGGATTGGTACACTACAATCCCGCCACCAAAATACAGACTCCGATCCCGACCTCTCTATTTAGTGAAATCACTTTGATCGTATGCGACCAGCAAGGAAAAGTATGGATAGGAGCTGACAGCATGCTTTTCGCTTGGCTTATCAAAGAAAAAAAGTTCGTTCTATTCGGCGAATCAGACGGCGTAATCCAGAACGAATATCTTTCCAAACCCCGCCTGTTAAGTATGCAGGGAGACGTCTATATGGGTGGAGTAAAAGGTTTACTGCACATTAACTGCAAAATACCATTAACAACTTCTGAACTTCCCCAACTCCAATTATCCGATGTCATCATCAATGGAGAATCCGTGAATAACGAATTAACCAATCGACCAACAGGGATCTCCGCTCCCTGGAACAGTAATATCACTATCCGGATCATGTCGAAAGAGAAGGACATTTTCCGACAGAAAGTGTACAGATACCAGATAGAAGGGCTGAATGACCAGCAAATCGAATCGTACAATCCCGAACTGGCTATACGTTCACTTCCTCCGGGAAGTTATAAGATTATGGCTTCATGTACAGCTAAAGATGGCAGTTGGATTCCCAGTCAGGAAGTACTGGAACTAACCATTCTCCCTCCCTGGTATCGGACATGGTGGTTTATTCTTAGCTGTACCGTTCTTACTGCTGCCGCTATTATTGAAACTTTCCGAAGAACTCTAAAGCGTAAGGAAGAAAAACTGAAATGGGCAATGAAGGAACATGAACAACAGGTATATGAAGAAAAAGTACGTTTCCTTATTAATATCAGTCATGAGCTGCGCACACCTTTAACGCTCATACACGCACCGCTTAGCCGGATACTGAAATCGCTTTCTACCGAAGATACACAATATTTACCTATAAAAGCAATCTATCGCCAGTCACAGCGAATGAAAAACCTTATTAATATGGTACTCGATGTACGCAAAATGGAGGTTGGGGAAAGTAAATTGCAGATACAGCCGTATGCTCTCAATCAATGGATTGAACATGTATCCCAAGATTTCGTCAGCGAAGGTGAAGCTAAAAACGTCCGTATCCGCTATCAGCTTGACCCACAGGTCAATACTGTAAGTTTCGATAAAGATAAGTGTGAGATTATTCTAAGCAATCTGCTTATCAATGCCTTGAAACACAGTCCACAAGATGCAGAAATAACAATTACATCGGAGTTGCTTTCCGAGAAAAATAGCGTACGTATCTCCATCATTGACCGGGGAAACGGATTGAAACAAGTAAATACACAAAAACTCTTCACCCGTTTCTATCAAGGTACAGGAGAGCAAAGCGGCACAGGTATCGGATTATCTTATTCCAGGATTCTGGTAGAACTACACGGAGGCTCCATCGGTGCACGGGATAATCAGGAAGCTGGTGCAACATTCTTCTTTGAACTACCCTTGAGACAACAATCGGAAGAGATCGTCTGTCAGCCGAAGGCATATCTGAACGAATTGATGAACGATGATAGCAAAGAACAGTTACCGGAGAAAAATACGTTCGATACGAGTCCTTACAGTATTCTAGTGGTGGATGACAATCCGGATTTGACGGATTTTCTGAAAAAGTCACTGGGAGAATATTTCAAACGGGTAGTGATTGCTTCCGATGGTGTGGAAGCCCTTCAACTGACCAGAAATCATGCTCCGGATATTATCGTCAGTGACGTGATGATGCCGAGAATGAATGGATATGAACTTTGCAAAAATATAAAGGAAGATATTACGATCAGTCACATTCCTATCATTCTGCTGACAGCAAGAGATGATAAACAAAGTCAGTTGAGTGGCTACAAGAATGGGGCGGACGCTTATCTGACTAAGCCCTTTGAGATAGAAATGCTAATGGAAATCATTCGCAACCGATTGAAAAACCGCGAATCTATCAAGAAAAGATATTTGAATACAGGATTAGTCCCTGCGCCGGAAGAGAGCACTTTCAGCCAGGCAGATGAAACATTTCTGCTGAAACTGAATAAAATTATTCAGGAACATCTGGATAGCAGCAATCTGGACGTCACTTTTATCTGCAAGGAGATAGGTATGAGCCGGGCTTCCCTTTACAATAAGCTAAAAGCTCTGACCGATATGGGAGCCAATGATTACATTAATAAATTCCGGATGGAGAAAGCGATCACATTAATCACCAGTACGGACATGTCGTTCACGGAAATTGCCGAGAAGGTCGGCTTCACTACTTCACGCTATTTCAGTACGGCTTTCAAACAATATACAGGAGAAACGCCAACTCAATATAAGGAGAAGAGAAAACAGGAACGGAAAAAAGAGTAATGAGCAGCTACCCGAAAAAACAAATATTCTTTAGGCACGGAATTCTAAGACCTGAGCAAATAATCCGTGCCTAAAAATTTTAATATACTGCAAGTTTCATTACTTACTTAACCATTGACTTTTTTATAGTCTTCCAGAAACTTCTTCAATCCCGAATCCGTCAACGGATGATTCAATAAACCCTTGATAGCACTCAACGGACAAGTAGCAACGTCCGCTCCCACTTCCACACATTCGATAATATGTTTCGTATTGCGGATAGAAGCAGCGAGCACTTGTGTCTTGTAATCATAGGTACGATACATACGTACAATATCTCCCACAAGCCCTACTCCATCTTCACAAATATCGTCCAGACGACCGACAAAAGGCGAAACATAGGTAGCTCCGGCTTTAGCTGCCAGTAATGCCTGTCCTACTGAAAAGACTAATGTACAGTTAGTACGGATTCCCTTTTCCGTGAAATGTTTGATCGCTTTAATGCCATCGGCAATACAGGGGACTTTTACTACAATATGCGGATTGAGCGCGGCAAGTTCTTCACCTTCACGAATCATTCCTTCATAATCGGTTGCTATCACTTCGGCACTGACATCTC
>ERZ1106973.2797-NODE-2797-length-12052-cov-4.571476_pt1 | contig 12052 bp, 6 predicted proteins | sample MGYA00403686_ERZ1106973 | MGnify/ENA primary metagenome ERZ1106973 (study PRJEB35170, sample SAMEA104062408) | human gut metagenome | biome: human gut; feature: human-associated habitat; material: faeces | place: Denmark | collected 2012-11-06 ...
CAGGGCTCTTCTTCGGAGCCGCCGCGCCGGCCGGCCGGGACATTCTGATTTTAGAAAAAACCAAACAAACGGGAACCAAGCTTCTTATGAGCGGCAGCGGGCAGTGCAATCTGACCCATGGCGGCTCCATTAAGGAGTTTTTGTTATGCTACGGCAAGAACGGAAATAAAATCCGCACCTGCCTGTATCGGCACAACAACCTCGCGCTCTGCCGTTTCATGGAGGGGCTCGGTGTTTCCCTCATCGAACGCGAGGACGGCAAGATCTTCCCGCGCTCGATGGACGCCCGCGAGGTGCGCGGCGCCCTGCTCCATGCCTGCGCACAAAACGGCGTGACCATCCGCACGCAGGCAGAGGTCACCGCTATCCGCGCCCTGCCGCAAAGGAATGCCGACAACTGTGGCAGCAAACAAACGAACCGTTTCCGCAGCCAAGCGTCGGACGCGCGCGATGACGCGGCGGACACATCGTTTACACCAGCCGCCGCGTCCGGTACGCAGAGCAAAGACGATGCTGCGGATACAAAAATACAGCCTGCCTGCGCCGACAAGGATGCACAAAAAGGCATCTGCAAAGCGATTGCTGTGCAGCAGATCACCGCAGCTTCTCCAAAGGCTGATGTGCGCAGCGCTGCACCGCCGCCCGCGCCCCGGTGCGTAAATGCGGCAGCGTCCAATACAGACGATGCTGCGCCCGGCGCACAAGCCGACGCCAATCCTGCGCCCTGCGAGAAAACGCAGTCCGCTTGCGCACCGGACCTTGGCGCGGGCTTTGTCCTCACGCTGGCGGACGGCACGCGCCTTGCCTGCCGCAATCTGGTCATCGCCGCAGGCGGCGCTTCTTACCCGACGACCGGCTCAGACGGCACGCTTTTAGACGTCCTCGCGCTCGCGCCCCCGGCGGGGCTCGGCATTCCCATCGTGCCGCCTCGCCCCGCCCTGACCCCGGTCTTTATCGAAAACTATCCGTTCGCGGATTTGGCGGGCATCAGCCTGCGCGATATAGAGCTTAAAATTTTCCCAAAACCGCAGGAGAACCTGTGCGGCGAGCAAACGCGAAGCATGACCGCGGAAGCCGCGCCGATGTTCTCCAAGCCGATGTTCTCCAAAAAGAACAAAAAACAAACAAAACCCCAGAGTGCAGTCGGCGACTTGCTTCTGACACATAAGAACCTCTCAGGACCGGTGATTCTGAACCATGCGCGCGAAATTTCCGCGGGAACAAGGCTTGCAATCAACTTTGTTTTCCCCTATACTGTAGATACTGTGATTTCTCGTCTAAAAGCGGATTTTTCCGGCTGTCGAAGCATGATTTCCGCTTATATCGGGGAACAATATCATTTGCCGAAACGATTCGTAACAAAAATCTTAAGCTTGATTTCCTTGACAGACAAACCGCTCGCCGCAATCAGCGGCAGCGAAATCCGCGCGCTCAGCGAGGCTTTAGCCGCGTGGCCATGCACCGTCAGCGGTACCGGCGGCTTTCGCGAAGCGATGGCGACCGCAGGCGGCGTTTCCTTAGACGCGGTCAACCTGTCATCGATGGAATGCAGAGACTATCCGGGTCTTTTCTTCGCAGGGGAAATGCTCGACATTGACGGAGATACCGGAGGATACAATCTGCAGTTCGCCTATGCCTCGGCGATGGCGGCGCTCACGAAGATTTACCGTTCGTAGGCAAAAACATACCAAAAAACACAAGAGAGAGGAAATAAAATGAAAAAAAAGGCTTTGAGATTACTTTCCACCGTTTTGACAGCCGCGCTTCTGGTGACGGCTGTTCCTGCGATTCCCGCTTCCGCGGCGCTCTCGGAGGTCAACAGTCCGGCAGGCGTTTCATCCTTTCAGTCAAGCGATTACTTTGACACAGAACTGCTGCGCGCCTGGGTCGTCAACGACGGTGAGGACTTAAAGATCGACTATCAAACACCGCTGATGACCAGCCAGTTCAATCTTTCCCTGTATCGGGTCGGCGCGAACAAGGGCAATCTGTATCTCAATATTCTATTGGAGCCGGAGCTGAGCGTCTCTGCAGACAATATGACACAATACGGGTTTCTCTATTATCTGAACATCGAACGCTACAACATTCCGAACGGGTATTACAACCTCTACATCCGCAGATACGCAAGTCCTGAGGACGTAGAAGCACGCAGCTACGGCAGCGCAGGGGTTTTGTATAAAAATATGGAAATCAAGGTGACAAATGGCAAGGTCAAGATTCTGCGCTACAAGGATGTCATCGACTACAATCGTTCCATTCAAAAAATCGGAGAGGCGTACAGTCTTGACAAATACCTGGACAACAGTCTGGAGGACATCCGCTTCGTCCTGCGCAATCCCGCAACCAATGTGTACGACACGATCACAGAGTACAAGTCTGCCTATTTCAAGACAATTTCCGACCGCATTACGGCAGGGGCGGCAAGCGATTATGAAAAGCTCCGCAGAATTTACGAATATACCGCGTCGAACTTTTACTACGATTCCGTTGCGTTTTCCACGCACTCCTATCAGTACGCCAACCCGTACGACAATCTCTACAATTTTGAAAACGGTCTGAGCAGTGCAAACAGCGTTTCCGGCAAGGTTCACACGACCTGCCAGGGATTCTCGGCGATTTATCTGGCACTGGCGCGCGCACAGGGCATCCCGACACGTTTCGTCTACGGACACCGTCTTGCGGTGCCTTCCAACGACTGGCTCACCGAAAACAATATTGACGTGCGCGATCACTGGTGGGCAGAATCCTATGTAAACGGACGCTGGATCTTTGTCGATCCGACCGTCGGCACGACCAACAAATACAACAAGACCACCGGCGCCTGGACCTACCATGGTCTGACGAACTACACCTATTTTGACGCTTCCGAGGATCAAGTGGCAACCAGCCATGTTTACATGAATATTTATCCGGATTATCGTTACGGCAAGTATCTGGATAACGCATACGAAGTCCAGACGCTGACTGCTTTCCTCAATCAGATGAACGCAGCAAGCAGCAAGACCAACGGCGCATTGCTCAATCCTGCCTATAACGCCTTTGACAAGGAAACATGGGGCGACGGCAAGAAATCGCACTTTATGACGGACGGCCGCGGCAATACCGCGCAGATCCAGTGGAGCAACAAGGGCTTTGAGGGTGAAATGAACCTTTCCGGCTTCACGAAGATGACCCTGCTGTCCGCACATCACAACAAGCTGACGAAGGTCAATCTGTCCGGCAATTCCCTGCTCAAGAATGTCTACCTCAACGACAATGCGCTGGAAAGCCTCAATCTGGCTGACAACCCACGTCTTTCCTATGTCAGAGTGCAGAACAATCCGATGAAGGATCTGACGATGTATGTGAACGGCAGCAACCACACCTTCTCCGCGGAGGGCAGCGGTACCTTCTATTTCACCTACGATAAGCGCTACAAAAACACCAGCTTCTCCCTGTATTCCAAGCCGGATATCGGCTACAAGCTGCAGGGTGTCTACAGCACCGGTACCGGCAGCCGCCTGTCAACGAAAACAACCTGGCACTTCACGCCGGAGGCTGTCGGTTACGATATTCGTTTCGCGCTTGATCCGGACAGCTTCCAATATGAGCTGGCCGAGGGCGACAGTTCCCAAACCAAGCTGCCTTATGTACAGGCGGCAGCCAAGCGCCTCGCTGCGCTCGGCTATTACGCGCCGACCGGATACACCTACGGCTCCGGCTACGATTACGGCTACACGCCGCTGACCGCCGGAGAAGAGACCACATTCACCGCAGCGCTGAAAGAAGCGGTCATCAAGTTCCAGGTCATGAATGATCTTCCTAACGACGGCATCATCGATGCAGAGACCTGGTCCGTCCTGTTCAGCGAAGCGGCCGCGTCCATGGCTGCCAGCGATGCCGAATACCAGCAGATTCTTGCTGATTACGAAGTGCGTATACAGCAGCTGCGCGCAGCCCGCGAGGAGCTTGCCGCGGTCAGCATCCAGGCGACCTCCAAGGCTGTCAAGGGCGCGATGAAGCTCTCTTGGACAACGACCGCGCAGGCCGCTGACGGCAGTGTGACCGCCTATCAGCCTGACGGCTACGAGCTTTGGAAGTCCACCTCCAAGACCAACGGCTACACCCTGCTCAAAGAATGCCGCGGTACGGCATTCAAGAACACCTCCAACATCCAAAAAGGCAAACGCTACTACTACAAAGTACGCGCCTATAAGATCGTCGGAGAAAAGAAGCTGTACTCCGCCTGGTCGAACGTGACCTACAAGATCGCAAAATAGCGGCAAAAGCAAATAAAAAAGGCTGGCAGCCCGTTGATACACCATCAACGGCTCTCAGCCTTTTTATTATGCATGAAAGTATCGCTGTGCGATATTTTCGGAACCACGACAAAAGTACCTCGCGAAGCGGTGCTCATCTGTGAGCGCCAGATGTGCGCAACGAAAACTGCGTTTCCTATGCGCACTTTTACCCAATCTTCCAAATCTTCCTGTCCCTTCCTCTCTCCTGCAGGAAGAAAAAGGGGCTGTCGCATTAACGGAAAATAACCGTTAGGGCGCAGCCCTCTTTCTTTAAGGGTCAGCCTATGAAATAAGACGGAATTTTGCTCCGCCTTTTCTTCATTTTTGTGTACTACAAATAAGAACCGCACCTGCCGTTCTTCTGCGTTTCCATCATTTTTTTGTTTTTAAATTATGCAGCTTCTGTTTCGTCCTCTTTCAGCTCATAAAGGTGCAGATCCAGCTTGTCGTTTTGGATCCGGCTGTGAAGCCAACCAAGGTTGTGGGCCATCGCATACAAAATATATTCTGCAAATACATTTTCATTTCCTTTGCAAAGGAACCTCGTAAATCCACTGTCGCCCTTAATGTCTGCAAAGCCGCCTTCTGCCTGAATGCTCCGATTCATGCGAAGTTTCTTGCCTTCTTCGGAATGGATCCTGCGGTATTCCTCTTCTCTGACTTCTTCAAACAATCTTGAAACGGTTAGCTTTTTGTAGCGCTCTTCTAAGGGCTTCTTCCAGTTCTTCCCTGACATGCACTTCTCTTTGTAGGGACAGCCTCCGCATTCGCTGCAGGCATATTGCGTTTCTTCCCGTATATACCCGGAAGCTGTCTTTACACGTCGGCTGCCGCTTCTCTTGATCTCTTTGCCGTTATGGCAGAGGTAGCAGTCTTGTTCTTTGTCATACCGCATATTTTCTTTGCGGCCGATTTCTTTTGCAAATTTCTTTGTCCCGATCTGTTCATAGTTCGCAGGCTTGATGTAGGCCTCGATTCCTTTCGCACGCAGGAAAGACAGATTTTCTTCGCTTTCATACCCTGCATCGCAAACGATCCGTTCAAATGCAAAGGAAAGATCGTCTTCCATCTGATTCAGGAATGGCTTCAGTGTCATGACATCGGTTGGATTTGGAAAAATCCCTGCCGCTACGATAAATCCGGAATTTACCGCATGCTGAAGGTTGTAGGCCGGTTTTAACTGCCCATTGAGCATATGGTCATCTTTCATGTGCATAAAGGTTGCATCCGGATCCGTCTTTGCATAGCTTCCACGGTCTGCACAGATATGCAGTTTCTTTTCGTACGCTTTCAGCTTTTCCAAGGCAGCCTCCAGCGCCTCAATATCTCTTTGCAGCTGTGTCTTGATGTGACCACGCCCGGAAACAAATTCTAGACTTTCTTCGTTGGCCTTTGCCCTTAGCTTCTTTAAGATTTTCTTCACATGTTTCTTCTTGACCTGTTTTTGCCATAATGGCTTCAGTTCTTGCCTTTGGATGATATCGCCAACCAGAAGCGCTGTTTTCTGCAGAAATCTTGCCTGATGTTTGGTCACGGCTTTTCGCCATACAAAGGTGTATCGATTGGCTGCCGATTCGATTTTTGTGCCGTCGATGAACACTTCGGTCGTCGTGACTTGCTCCAGCTTGATCAGAAACTTTGTCATCTGTGCCATAAAGTGACGGGCGCATTTGGCAAAGTGCTTCGAACGAAAACGTGCGATTGCGGCATGATCCGGGGCCTTTCTGCCTTCGAGAAGATACATGTAGTTGATATCCCGCTTGCAGTTTTTCTCGATCGTTCTTGACGAGACATCTTTTCTTTCGTGATAGGCATAGAGCATGATCTTGAGCATGATTTCCGGAGACGCGTATTTTTCTGACGGCATTCTTTCATAGGTCGCATACAGAGCCGTCAGATCCATTTCCTCCACAAACTGACGGATGAGTCTCACACAATCATTTGCCGGTATACATGCATCCAATTCCATTGGAATTTTTAATTGATAATTGGTTTCATTCAGTGTATACTGTTTACGTAAAAGGTTGTGTTTGGTCATACAATCATTTTACCATATCCTGCATGCTTTATGTGTGCAGGATTTTTTTGAACAAAAAAGACGGAGCAAAATCTCGTCTTATTTCATAGGCTGACCCTTAAAGAAAGAGGGCTGCGCCCTAACGGTTATTTTCCGTTAATGCGACAGCCCCGTTCATTTTGGTGCTTTAGCGGCAAAAACAGCCTGAAAGTCAAACGAAATGCTCAAATTTCAGGCTGTTTCTACTTCACATACACACTGCGTGCGTAAAATTAGCGGTGGTTGACAATCTATCGTGCTTGTTTTGGATACGCAGTTTGTCTTTTTTCAGGTCTTTTCTTCCTCATGACCATGCAATTTCTCGTAAAAATGCTTTTAACAACAAGTACCCACGACCGATATCATCCGGCTTACTGTATTCCAATGGCGAATGACTGATGCCGCCGACGCTTGGAACAAAAATCATATTTGTCTTTATTTTTTGTGCCAGCATCTCGGCGTCATGACCGGCGCCGCTGTGCATTTTCCGATAGGACAGATGCAAACTTTTCGCGGTTTCTTCCAGAAGCTTCAGCCCATCCTCATCCATTTGTGCCGGATCGTCCGGTGCCGCAAATTCCAACGTGTAGCGGAACCCATCCTCCTGCTGCTGCAGATTTTTGATTCTCGTCTGTGCTTCCTGCAGTATGGCAGGAGATGTCGAACGAATATCAAAAGACAGGCTGACGGAACCGGCAATGACATTGCTCTTATTCGGAAACACTTGGATTTCTCCAAACGTACAAGTGACCGCTTCGCCGTAGGTCATGGCCCATTGATTCATTTCTGTGATGAACTGCGCGGCTCTCGTCACCGGGTCTTTGCGCAGATGCATCGGTGTCGTACCTGCATGATTTTGATGTCCTTCAATCGTGATTTTACCAATCAAAAGACCCACAATCGAGGTGACCAGACCGACTTGCTCTCCGCTCTGCTCCAATACACCGCCCTGTTCAATATGCAATTCAATAAAGCGTTCAACCTCCTGCATTTGCGGTGATTTTTGCGCCCTTTTTCCGGAAAATCCAGCGTGCCGGATCGCCTCGGTCAGCGTGATTCCATTCGCATCCCGCTCCTGCAGAATATCATCCGATAATTGTCCGACGAGATAACGGCTGCCCAGATATCCGGAGAGGAATCTACTGCCTTCTTCTTCACCGAATGCAACAACCTCCACATTCTTTTTCGGTTTGCCCAATTCCGCGTAAAGTGAGCCTGCGGCAGCAATCGCACAAATGATACCCAGTGCGCCATCGTCCTTCCCGCCATTCTTTACAGTGTCTCGATGGGAACCCGTTAAGACGATTCTATCCTGCTCTCCTTCTATTTTTCCGAAGAGATTACCGATATCATCGTAAAATACTTCTAAATCTTTTTCCCGCATCCACTGTTCCAAAAGTTTCAGTGCTTTTTGATCTTCCTCTGTGTAGGTCGCTCTCCAATGCAGGCTTCCCATTTTTCCAGTTTCATGAAGACAATCCAATGCATTTTCTATCCATGCCAGCTCTTCATTATACATGATTTACCACCTCTATATTCCGTTAAAGATTTTCGTAAAAAGATCAGATTCTTCCATGCTGTCGATGACTGACATCTCTTACTTCATAGAGAAGGCCAAGCTGCACAGGACTTTGATTCCTGTTTTCATAGCTTCTTCATCAAAATCGAACTTTGGATTGTGTCCCAAAACTGTAAAATTCCGTTCCGCATTCGCCGAGCCAATATCCACAAAGGATGCCGGAATCACCTGTGCATAGTAGGAAAAATCTTCCGCACCCATCATCGGCTGCGGTATTTCGAATGTTTTTTCTTTTCCGATTGCCTGCTCTACAACTTTTTTGGCATATTCCGTCGTTTCCGCATCGTTCACTTGCACAGGTAAACCATGAATAATATCAATTTTGCAGGTTGCGCCGTACGCCTGACACAAGCCATTGACAATTTGCTCCATATTCTTTAGGATATACGCTCTGGTCTCGTCCTTCTGACATCGAATCGTTCCCGAAATTTTAGCCGAATCTGCCACAATATTGATTGCGGTGCCCGACTCAAAAATTCCGACCGAAAAAACAGCCGAATCAAAGGGATCGATTCTCCTTGACATGAAACTCTCCATCGCAGTAACAATTTTAGCTCCGATTGACAGCGCATCGATTGTCTGATGCGGCAAGCCTGCATGACCGCCTTTGCCGATGACTTTTATATAAAATTCATCGGTAGAGGAAGCTTTTGCGCCAAATTTATATCCAACCATGCCGCAAGGGTAGTTGTTGAACAGGTGCTGTCCGAAAATCCGCTCCGTTTTTTCAAGAAGCCCAAGTTTTTTCATCTCCTCCAGAATCAGTTTCGCCCCGCCCGGGGTTGGTCCTTCCTCCGCCGGCTGAAAAATCAACAACACGTCTGTTTCAAGTTCCTCTCTGTGCCGCTGAAGCAGCTTTGCGGCGCCAAGGAGCATTGCTGTATGCCCGTCATGTCCGCAGGCATGCATTTTATTTTCGTATAGGGATTTATACGGTACGTCGTTTTCTTCCTGAAGGCACAACGCGTCCATATCCGCTCTCAAAGCAATCATGCGCTTCCGGTTCTTACCCGGTATCACGCCAAGCACGCCAAGCTTTGTATTCAGAATTTCAATCTGATTGTCTGACAGAATCTTTTTGACCATTTTTTCTGTCCCCACAGTATCAAATCCTATTTCCGGATGCATGTGCAAATATCGTCTATTTTCTACAACTTCGCTCATCATCGCGTCGATTTCTGCATCGAGCTGAGACAGCAGTTCCTGATTGATCTTATATTCCAAATCCAAACCTCCCGCTGTTTATTGATAGTTTATCGCGATCGCGCCGAAAATAAAGGCACATTGTAATACAAACATGATTCCAAAAAGAGGAAGTAGCCATTTGTAATATTTGTTCAGCGGGATTCTTGCCATCGCGCAGGCAATGACCATGAAGCTGGTTGGCCACAGCAGATTGGAAAATCCATCTCCAAACTGGAAAATCAACACTGCAATCTGTCTGTTCATACCAATGAGATCCGCGATCGGCGTCATAATCGGCATGGATACCGCAGCCTGCCCGGAACCCGACGGAACCAGGAAATTTAACAGAGTCTGGAAAATCAGCATCGCCACGCCGCTTGCGTACAAGGACAGGTTTTGAATTAAGCCTACGCACGCATGAATCAGCGTATCGATGATTCCGCCCTTTGTCATTACAACCAATACCGCTCTCGCGACGCCAACGATAACTGCTGACAGAATACCTTTGCCCATGCCGTCCACGAGAACTTCCGCGATGCGATTGGCTTTCCAATGGTTAATAATGCCTACAACGATTGCCAAAATCATAAAAAGTGCCGCACATTGGTTGATATACCATCCTTGCGTTAAGAGACCCCACGCCATAACACCGACAATGACGATCAGCGCCACAAGGCTGAGCTTGCGCTCCATCGTAAATGGGGTGTTGAGACGTTCTTCATCCACTGCCATATCCGAAAAGTCAACACCGTAAGTCAGGCTCTTCGTCGGGTCTTTTTTTATCTTGGATGCATACATCATAACGTAAATGATGAGCACTGTAGTCATAACGGCAAGGATCAGAATTCTGTATCCCACTCCGGAGAACATCGGCAGCTCTGCAATTGTCTGTGCGACACCGATGGTAAATGGATTGACGGTCGCGGACGCAAATCCCACGCCAACAGGGACGACGGATATCGCCACACCGGTCATGGCGTCATATCCCAAAGCCATGGCAACGGCGACAAAGATCGGAATAAATGCGATAATTTCTTCGTAGGACATGGTTCCTGTGGAGCCCCACACCGCGAGGATCACCATAACCAACGCGATGATGACTTTTGAATATTTCGGATGCTTTTCTGTTTTTCTTACCATCAAGGCAATCGCTGCGTCAATGGCACCTGTTTTTTCTAAAAGATACAAGCTCGAAAATGCACATAAAATCAAAAATGTGATGTTCGCTGCTTCGATCAGTCCCTCTTCAATCCCAACAAACATACCAAACGGACCAACCGGAGTTTTCTCAATGTAATGGAAGCTATCCGGATCAATCAGCATTTTTCCGCTTGCTTCATCCATCACGCGATCATAGGCGCCTGCCGGAATGATCCATGTGCAAATGGTTGCCAGAATAATGACTACAAGCAAAATGACAAAAATATGAGGCAGTTCCTTTTTTTGAGCCCCGCTTGCGTTTTTTTCACGTTTCATAGTTCTGCTCCTTTCGTACAAACCATGTGTTCGGTTTTCGTGCGTCCACGAATAACCGTAATCCAGTATCGATACTTCCTGTTACAAAACAGTATAAACCATTGAGTAGCTCTAATGTCAATATATTTTCATCAAAAAAACATTTTTTCAACACAAACCAGCAGTTTTTACGCAAAAACGCAAAAACCGCCTTGCACTCCTTTTGATCAGCAGCGTGGCGGCTCTCCTGTTTTACTTTTTATTCTATCGGCATCCAAAATTCATAATACACATGATTCCTCCCCTTATCTCCGCCAATATAAATCATACGTAGCAAGGGATCCTCCGCAAGCGTCAAATGATTGTCGCGCAGATAATCGCTGCATTTTTTAAATCCGCTGTAGTCAGAATTGGTGTACGCTTCCGTCGCGGTATGCACACACTTTTCATATTTTTTGATCTGTAGCGCGTGATGCGGGAAATTTTCAGTTTCTCCAAAATTTTCGTCATCGATCATCGTAAGCGCGTATTTTTGATGCGTTCTTCGATACTCCGACTCATTCATCTTCTCCCATGTCTCTTCCCGCAAAAAATCTTCTTTTGACATGACAAACGTAAACTTCGGTAAATAGCTCTGTGAAAGGCTTTTGAAGATCTTCATATTTTCCGGCATAGAGTCATGCACATCCAAATAAAGAAACGTCGGCGATTCTGTGATTTCATAGCGTCCAAAATGTTCGATTACTTTGGCATAGCTTTTTCTGTAATCCTGCACCATGTCTTTGAGAATTTGCAGTTTTTTGATTTGATCCTCCAGCTTTTTTGCTTCAATGCTCATGATCGCTTCCGCTTTTTCAACGCTGCAATCCGTAACCATCATCTTGATTTCATCCAGCGTCATGCCCATCTGCTTCAGCCGCATAACAAATTCGAGCAAGATAAAATCTTCCCGCGAATAGGTCCTGTAATGATTCATTTCATTCTTTTGCGGAGAGCAAATGCCTTTTTTATCATAAAGACGCAGGGTATCGTTGCTCACACCGAAATATTCCGCCAGTTCTCCTACCAGATATTTGCTCTTGTCTGTGTTCATTTCATGGCTCCTATCTACATGGCTCTCATTTTATTCTTTTCGCTTTCTACCTTTAGTTGACATGAGCACATGTAACGAAAGCAGAGATTTCTACGCGCGCATGCGTGCGCTGCGCTTTGCGAAACATTTTTACCTGTTATATCAGAGAGGCCCTCCGCGGCGGCATGCCACATATAACAGGCAGAGCGCCCTGTCCGGGCGCTCTGTAAACCTTTTATTTGTTTCTGTGGTTTATTTCTTTGTGTAATCGTAGAAACCAACGCCCGTCTTTCTGCCAAGCTTGCCTGCTCTGACCATCTTGCGCAGGAGTACGTGTGCTCTGTACTTGGAATCACCGTATTCTGTGTAGAGAACGTCCATGATCGCAAGGACAACGTCCAGACCGATCAGGTCACCTAATT
>ERZ1106973.2820-NODE-2820-length-11961-cov-4.866454_pt1 | contig 11961 bp, 8 predicted proteins | sample MGYA00403686_ERZ1106973 | MGnify/ENA primary metagenome ERZ1106973 (study PRJEB35170, sample SAMEA104062408) | human gut metagenome | biome: human gut; feature: human-associated habitat; material: faeces | place: Denmark | collected 2012-11-06 ...
GAAGTTACCGGAGCGAACCATTCTTTTTTTGGAAGAAAATCAGGATACACTGTTTTCTGATGTGATAGAAAAACCGTTTTTGCTGGTGTCGAAAATGTTTTGGGATGTATCAAAAATGTATAAAGTGCCGGTCAGGGGAAAAGAAATGGTTTTGCTTGATGGAGTGAACGGCTTTGCAGAAATTTATTGTATGCCAGTGTATCCACGATATCGTTGTCTTTCAGAAGAAAGGACGAAAGAGTGGAAAAAATGAATATGTTGGTTATTCTGACTTTTAAATTATTAGGTTGAACTAGAAGATTAGAACAAGCTACTTTGCAATCTTTAATATACAACCCAAAATGGCAACAATATATCTACTTATTCATCATATCATACCCTCAAATTGGGCAGTATAATAGACACAGATGGGTAGGTGTTAGGGTGGATATACAAGGTAGAATACGTGAATTAATGGAAGAGCGCAGTTGGACGGAATACCGCTTAGCTAAAGAAGCAAATTTGTCACATTCCACAGTGGCAAATATGTTTAACCGGAACAATGCGCCGACTTTTCCAACATTAGAAGCAATATGCAACGCATTTCAAATGACGTTATCTCAATTTTTCTGCGAAGATGGAAATCTAATTGAATTAACAGACGAAGAGAAAGAACTGATTTCAAGATGGAAACAGTTGAGCGCAGAACAGAGGAAAGTGTTATTGGAATTGATGGGTGTAATATAAAGCCTGCACGGTGTGAGTGTTAGGCTTTTTTTGTTGTATCAAAGATTAAAGTGGTGAGGAAATATGTTGAGGATAGGTATTTGTGATGACATAAGAGAAGAGGTTGAAAAACAGGTACGGCAAATTACATATCAGATAGGAATCCGGGCAGACATCAGAAAATGTTATTCAGGTATGGATCTTTTGATGGAAATAGAACTGAGCGGACAATTCGATATTATCCTGCTGGATATTGAACTTGGTGGGATGAATGGCATTGAGACGGCACGCCAGATCAGGGAGAGCGATGTAAATTGTAATATTATTTTCATCACGTCCTTTGAACAATACAGTAAGGAAGCAATCAGCGTACACCCCTTTGCATTTGTTGATAAACCTATTACATATGCACAAATGGAAAAGCTTATCAGTGATGTTTACGAAAAATTACAGATTGATGATAAATTTGCCTTTAAATCTAACAAAACATACTACAATATTAGTCTGAATAAAATTATGTATTTTATGAGTAAAAAAAGAATTACAAATGTATATTTTATAGATAAAATTTGTACATTTTATGGTAAAATGAATGATGTAGAAATAAATTTGAGGAAGAAGCAGGTGGACTTCTGGAGGATACATCATTCGTTTTGGTTAATCCGAGGTATATAGAAGAGTACCATTACGACAAAGTTGTTCTGCAGAATGGCATATCATTGGAAATCAGCAGAGCAAAGAGGGAGAATACACGTTTGATGTACATGAGGAAACTTGGAAAATAGGGAGAGAGAGGAAGGAAAATGACAATCGCATTAATATTGGTAGAAATATTTACAGTGATTATGCAGAGAAATGTATGTGAAAAAGCATTTGACCGAAAACCGGCAGGAACAGCGGTACAGTTCATGGTATGGGCAGCTTTTTATATCATTTCAAATGTGACTACATATTTTTTTGAATTGCCGTCATGGCTAAATATGGTAATTTTTTCAGTGACCTTTTTTGGCGTTTTAACCTGGTTATATGAAGGTTCTATTAGAATCAAACTTGTGCTGGTTCTGTTTTTGTGTCTGATAGGAATGCTGTCAGAGGTGATGGTTTGCTTCATCGGAATTTTGTGCGGCATAGATATTATACATATGATGGGAAATACAGAGGTCGCAATCATGTATACGATTTTATCAAAATTAGTCTGGTTTGTTGAAATCAAGATTGCGCTGCTGTTTTTGAAAAAAAATAAAAATATAGTAATCAGAAATATGGACTGGCTAGAGGTGTTTATTGTGCCGGTGAGCAGTGTTTTTATTGTTATGGTGATGTTTGTACCATTGACAGATGAGTATGTATGGGCGAAATTGATTGCATCCATATTGATATTGATTGTAAATCTTTTTACATTTTATAATTATAATGAATTACAGGAAAAAGCATTGTATCAGGCGGAAAGGCAGTTCTTGACGCAGCAGGTGGAAAATTATGCGGTTCAGCTTCAGGAAATGAGTAAAACATGGCAGCAGGCACGGGAGTACCGTCATGATATGAAGCAAAGGTATCTTTTGATTGAATCCTATTTAAATCGAAATGAATATGAAAAGATACGGGAACTATATCAGCAAAGTGTAGAGACTTTAACAGAAGAGGATAATCTTTCAAAGACAGGAAATGTAACTTTTGACACAATAGTCAATTACAAGGCGGCAGTTGCGCAGAAGAACCATATAAACGTAAAATTGGATACCATGATTCCGTATGATATGAAATTAGAGGACGTCGATTTATACAGTCTGTTGGGAAATCTGTTTGATAATGCGATTGAAGCAGCTAGTAAAGTAGACATAGAAGAGCGAGAGATAAAACTGCTGGCAAAAATGTCTGGAAATAATTTGTATTTGGAAATGGAGAATCCCTATACTGGCAATCTGAGAAAACAGGGGCGGAATTATCTTACAACAAAAGGGGATAAGAATGAACATGGATTAGGGCTTAGAATTGTAGAAAATATTATCAACCGTCATAGCGGTCAAATGATTATAGATGATAAAGAGAATTATTTTAGAATAAAAGTGCTTCTTTATAATATTGGAAAATAGTATTAGAGATAAGAGCGACTGTCTTAATATGTGTGTTGCGGAATCCGGGTGTTGAAATCAAGCAGATTTTGGCACCTGTTTTTTTGCCTGAAAACAAAAAGTTACAAGTAACAATGAAGTTTTTTACAAAAATAGGGAGAAAAAAGAAAGCCATATACTTTGGGATATACGCGGTAACCTACAGAAGAAAAATGGAGGAAAATGCAGCATATCCCAGTAAACATGAGAAGACTGATAAAAAGTACTGCTCAAAAAGCGGTGTATGAGATATGGAAGAAACAAGTAAAAAGGCAAATGCCAAAATGCTTGTTAATTTCATCATACACTGCTTTTTTTGTTTGACATAAGAGTGGCTCGCGAAGCGTGTCACTCGTTGTTTTTCATGAAGTTCATGAGGTGTAATATCCGGGCGCTGCCCTTTTCGATTTTGAAAATTTACAAAATCGGAAAGGAGCAAGTCAAAGATGGCAGAAAGAGAAAAATATTATATCGGATTGAACGGACAAATCTTTGAAGTCAGTAAGGAACTTTACGAGACATATTACAAAGGGCAGCGCAAGGAGAAATACTTTACCCATGATCTGAAGCAGGAACATACAAAGGTGGATAAGGAAACCGGAGAGATGATTGTCATTCCCAGCAGGGAAGATTCTTATGAGCGGCTTCTGGAAGCAGAGAAGCAGTTTGCAGAGGAAACGGAGAAAGTAGAGGATGTGGCAGTTCAGGCGGTCATGCTGGAGTAATTGAGCGAAGCCTTACGTACACTTACAGACGAGGAGACAGCTATCATTCATGCCCTGTTCTACCAGGAGATCAGTGAGGTGGAACTGGCGAAAAAATTAGGAATAGCCAGAACAACCTTACAGTCACGAAAATATAAGATTTTAGAGAAATTGAGAAAATTATTGTAAACTATTGCCTCTTCATTTATTGGCTAAGTAGATGAAGGGGCAATAATCAGTTATATAATAAATCAGCAGATTCTTGATGGTAATTCAATTATAAAGACAATTACCATGCTGAAAATATAAAGAATATGGCACCTAAAAATGTATGATTGCAGATATATATGCTAAATATTATTATATGTCTTATCTACAAAATAAAACAGGAGGTTTTTGCAATGCTTTTAAAAGAAGAAACCAATAAATATTTGAATTATTGTAAATTTCAAAAGGAACTTGATGATAAGACAATAAAGGCATATAGAGCGGATTTGGAACAGTTTATTACAGTAATAGGAGAAAATAATCCCGATAAAGAAATGCTGAATGCATATCTTGTATACCTTCACCGTATGTATAAGCAAAAAACAGTCAAGAGAAAAATTGCCAGCGTGAAGGCATTGTTTCATTATTTAGAGGAAGAAGAACTGATAGAGATAAATCCATTCCATAAAGTAAAGACAAAGTTTCGGGAGGAAGTGATTTTACCCAAAATTATTCCGAGAGATATTATAGAGCAGTTGCTGAATCATCTTTATAAGGAAAGAAGTATTAAAGAATATTCAGAGTGGCGTAAAAAAATCATTTTAAGAGATATCGCAGTAGTGGAGACGCTTTTTTCTACAGGGCTGCGCATCTCGGAATTGTGCCATTTGCAAAATAAATATGTAGACTTAAAAAACGGTGTGTTATGTATTCAGGGCAAGGGAGGAAAGGAGCGATATCTTCAAATAGGAAATAATGACGTACTGTCTATACTGAATGCCTACAAAATGTACTTTGAAGAAGAGATAAAGAAGCAGGGATATTTTTTTGTCAATCGTTATGGAAATGCGCTGTCTGAGCAATCAGCCAGGAGCATGATACATAAATATGCCGGTGAAATTCAGGCAGATATAAATATTACACCGCATATGTTCCGGCATTCCTTTGCGACCTATCTGATGGAGGAGGACGTGAATATCAGATACATACAAAAAATGCTGGGACATGCTTCGATTACCACAACGCAGATATATACATATGTAACGACTGAGAAGGAAAAAGAGATACTGCAGACAAGACATCCGAGAAATAAGATAAATATAGGAGAAAATTTAGATAATTTGGTATATTAGGATTGCTAAATATTGGGAAAGTTTGTATAATTGATATAGTAACGATAATTAGGAATTATCGAGATAGAAAATAGGGAAACATCTGTTTTTGTGAAATAGAGGATAATGAATAGTTATAGGTTATTGACAAATAGGCAAAAGTTATTCACTGTCTCGGATACCGGATAAAGTTAGATTAGCCTGTATTACTGACATCATAATAATCTACAATGATTTTGGTCAGGAGGGGTTTAGGATGCAGAATAATTTAGAAAGTGTTTTTTTGCGTTTGGGATATGCTTTGAGAGAAGCAAAACACGTTGGAAACAGTACAATTATTTTAGGTGCGGGATGTTCACTTAGTGCAACAAAAAGGGATATTTCAACATGTGGAATCATGAAACAATGCCTTTTAGAACATGGAGTTAATAATATCGACAATATTGGCTGGGAAGATTTATATCAAAAATTTATTAATGTAGTTTGGCAGGGAAAGGCTCCGAAAGAGCAGGAACGTCTTTTAAAAAAGAAATTAGGAGATTTAACACCTACAGAAGGACATTTATGTTTACGTTCCTTAATTGAACATGGGTACATTCATAGTGTCATAACAACTAATTTTGATATGCTTTTAGAAGAAACTTTCAAAGGACTTTCCTATCAAAAACGTGTGGGTGATGGAGAGTATCATATAATTGGTGATGCTCCTTTTTTTAATCTGCTCAAAGTACATGGGGATTTAGAGGAAGGGAAATTTCGATTTGCACCGCATGAATTAGTTCAGCTACCAATGCCGCTCCAAAAAGATATTGCAGAAAAAACAGCAGGTCCTCTGATTTTTATTGGATATCGCGGTCAAGATATCGGTTTGATGAACGCTTTGAGCACTAAGAATGAATATGCCGTTTATTGGATTGACATTACACAATTTGATTACCTTGATATGTTTACAACTCAAAGTATCCAGAATTTTATGGCAAGCAGGTCTTCAACAGGGAACTATTTATATGGAAAGGAATTTGGAGATTTTAATGAACTCATTAAAAAACTCAATGATTTTTTGATACATCCGTCATATAGCACAATTATTAAAACAAAAGAAATTCATTTGAATGATATATGGAAAGATACCTCGATTGTAGAAATGCTGCGTATTTACTCAAGAGTTTACGAAAACTTCTTGGACATACTAGAGATATCTGCTGACATCCAAAAGCAGCTATCATGGAATCTGGAAAATCCGGCTTACACAAAGAATTATGATGAACACCTTTATTCATACCTTTATTTTTTTAACAGCAAAAACCTTCCCTCGAATCTGCTTCATATACCCAATAATGAATTAGATGCTCTTATCTTAGGCGTTTCCGCAGAAATTCTGGTTAGAACAACAGGAAATGGGATATTACCTCAAAATTTTATTGTGGATATAAAAACAGAGTTTAACAAGAAATACAACCAGAATATCATTAATGATGCTTTCTGGCTGGCTGTTGAAAAAATAGTATGTTCCGAATTTGATATTGAAAATGTTGTTGATTTTAACATGCCAAACAAATTAGTTCTAAAAACATATGACATACCACTTAAAGAATTCAATGAATTATTGCGGGTTGTTTCATTCCTTGCTTTACTATTGCCTGTAAATACAATTGATGACAGACGGATTGACAGTAAATACAAAGCCAGACAATTTTTAAGTGGAAAATATGAACACATGAGCTTTATTCAGAATACCATAATTATTGATCTTGGGGTAATAAAAAGTGAAGAGGTTGATGCATTATATTATTTCTATCTAAAAGCATTGCCGGATATTCATATATTAAAAGATATTAATGCAGCAAACGGGAAAAAATATGTATCCTATAAATCAAAATGGATTCATATCAATCTGGAAATTGATGAAGAAGGGGAGGATAAACAGAATAACGATATTTATTTCTTCAAAATATTGGAAAAGCAAAGTGAAATAAGTCAAACAAATTTTCTTAAACTGAAAACCATATATGGACAGGATAATCACGTTAACCTGCAGCTTGATAGAGATATTCCGGTCTTTTTAAATTCTGACAAAGTCGGTATGTTTATAGCAGGTTCCAGCGGATGCGGAAAGACAAGCGCTCTCCAAAGTTATATCCGCAATAAAGCGGATAACATTATTCCTATCATTATTTCACCTAAAAATAATACTGTCAGCAGGCAGGGGCTTTCCTTATTTCTTAATCTGGATATTACAAACGAAAATGAGGATATGGTTTTAAATCATATCAATCATTTTATGGTGATGCGTGAAAGACTTCTTCTGCTTATATTTGACGGTTTGAATGAAGTTAGCGATACTGTTAAAATCCAACAGAGTCACTATTGTAAAATGTTGGAATTGGCAGATAAAATTTATCATAATAAATATACAGGCATTAAACTGATAATCACTTGTCGGGAACAAGCATATTATGAATATAAATCCGCCACAACATTAGCAATAAATCCATTATGTTTTTACGCGAATGCTGCCATTCTTAAACATGAGGATGCCAGCTATATCGTTTCAAAACTCTCCGGCGAAGATAGTCAAAGCTTGTTAGATAAATACATATCTGCTGATGTTTTAAAACAATTGCATATGTCCTGCAGGTCTGCCTTCTGGAATAGGAACAATCTTATCAATGAGAATCTTACTCCGTTTTTTATTGCCATTGCGGCTGAGGCTTTAAACACATATAAAGGTATGGAAATCATCAAACACAGCGGCACAATATACGATTTATTTTCAAGTGCGATGATGGAACGTCTTGAGCTGGCGGATGCCTTTTTAGCTCAAAAAATAATTTATGCTTATTTTGATTTACTAATCCATTATAGAAATTCCAATATTCAAATTACACGATTTAAGATTTTGAATGTACTTGATATGGAATATCACAACCGTTTTCATCAGATTATCAACAATCTGATTGACGTTAATATTCTGATAAAAGATGATTCAAATACGGACAAAATAAAGTTTCAGCATGATAAAATTGAAGAATTCTTTTTTAAACGGTATATTGAAGAAAATGAGCATAAAGGATTGCCTTTCTTTCATGAAATTTTTGATTTAAGCAGCAGAAATGTTATTTACCAGAGCGGTATTTTGAAATATCTTTTGGGAATGGAAAAAAGAGGCAGATTAAAAGAATTAAAGGATTTAGTAAATGGTTTATTTATGGAGCATATTAATCTGATTCCTAAAATTCTGGTGGAGGTGTTATCCTATTCAGAAAATTTAAAGCATTCTTTATCTTACCTTCTCAGTCCTGACGATATTGAAGGAAGTAAAAAAACAGTATCTGCTATTATATGGGGAATTGAGCAGAGCCTGAAAGATTACTCTGCTGTTACATATAATATCAAGAGAATCGTTGAAGAATTGCAAAAAGTACCAACTAATATCATCATGTCAAAGGAAGCGCAGACATATATTTATTTCTTTCAATCAAAGTTAAAATATTTCTCTAATCATTATAAAAGCGCACTGGATTATGCCGAAGAAGCCCGCAAGTTGTTGGGAAAAAGCAATCGAACACTATTAATGAAAATTGATATCCATCATGCTGTGATATTAATGGAACAGGGATATAGTAAACAATGTATTCATTGTCTGGAAAAGGATTTTGAAACATATCAAAACAGCAACGATTTAAAGACAAAAATAGATTTAGGAATTGAACTGGGAAGGGCTTTCAATCATAGCGGACAGACAGTTCGTACGCTTGAGTTGTATGATATTCTTTTGTCACATGAAAGTGAAATAAGTGATCCGTACGTTTTAGCTAGGATTTATGAGCAAAAAGCGAATGTTTTGAATAAGCTGATGTACCATAAGCTCCAATATGGTTTTGTTGAAAAAGAAGCGTTATCTGATGACACGTTAGGCGATATTAAGGAATTATTTGAGGAAGCTCTATCACTATACAATAAATCTATCGAATTGTTGCTGAAAGCAAATGCCATTTTTACATATAGTGGTGTTTTACCGGAAAAAATAAACACTTATATCAGTTATTCTTTTTCTATAGAGCCGAACGGAATTGATGAATGCGAACAAATGATGAACGAACTTGATTCGATATTCAGCAATATCAGCACTCCCTTTGAAGCAGATTCCAATCTCTCCAAAGCCTATTATTATGAGTATATGAACTGTATGGATGTAGCGGAAAATTACATAAAAGAGGCTTTGGACAATGCTATGAAATTGCAAATAAAAAATAAGGAAGCAAAGTGTAGATGTTTTTACAGTCAGTTTGCCTATAGAAGAATAAAAAATCATGTAGAAGATACAGAAAAGTGGTGTAAACTGGGCATTAAGCAGTTGGACATGGCAATTGATTATTATGAAACAAATGCTCTGACCGACAACAATATCTCTCTGGAAGACTGTTATTTGCTGAAGCAAAAATTCCAAAATATGTATTTTCAGAAATAAATTTTTGACTGGTAAAGGTCGTTTATGCACTACCTTTACCAGCATTTGGGGATTGCAATTATTTCTCGACGTTTTCCGGCATTTCTTTAGTTGTAAACCGCATTCCGGATAAATATTTCTGGTCAAAGCTCTTTTTTAATGTTCCCAGTTTAGCAGCAATCTCTCTGGCTTTGTCTTCATCAATATTCAATGTCATTGGAAGAAGTGAGATGACCGCTACTTTTCTATTGTCGGATATCGTTGTATAATTGGGAAGAAAGCGTGTATAATAACTGCATTCTTTATTTGTAATCCAGTATTCGGACAATGCATATAAATATTCATTGTTAGCTACAACGGTTTCCTCACTTGATTCTTTGATTTTTTGAAAAGTTAACTTTTTCTGGGGACGGGCAGCCCATATGATTGTTGCAAAACCATATGTATTATTTTTCTCCAAAATCGTAAAACCGTAAGTAGGCAAAGCATCCGCCAAAACATTAGCCACAATAAGCATATTAGCCACATAAGCTTGAAATCCCTCAATTCCGACACTCTGCAAAATATCAGAAGTGCCTCTTGAATTGCCAAGTGTATAGCGATTTGGCTCTATAGGAGTATGTTGGTTGTTTTTGACTGTCTTATCAGAGATTGCATATAATTCATCTGCTTTCTTGGATAAGAAAATACTGCATGTATAAGGAGAAAACCCGCCTTTATGAAAATCTATGCCTGCTCCATCTGCGAGGCGAGCAAATACAATCCTTTCTAGTATAACTGCCATTTTAGATAATACGGCAACCGGAATATCCAGCTTGTTTTTATCAAAATCATAATATTTAAAAAATAACCAAGGCCAGCAGATTACCATATCAAAATATATGTACGGAATGTAATTTACATTAAACTTTTCCAGTAATGCATATAATATATCGTGCCCCTCTTTTATCTTTTCTACATTGCAATGGGTAGTATTGCCGCCTGAAAATATTATGCATGCAATGGGTATTCTTTTTGTAAAGCATTTGATTAATATTTGTCTAAAGATTTCAAAATCAATAATCCCTTCATGTGTAACGGGTACTCTGATACATCTTCCTCCCAATCCAAAGTGTTCACATACAGATTCTATGGAATAATGATTGATTTCTGATGTTATGACGACAGGGCGTTCCTGTGTTGGAAAATCTACTCTATTAAGTCCGCACTTTACCGCATAAGTAAGGCAATATTTACCTCCCGGCGTAAAAACCCCGGCTGATTCTTTTGCATCCCATCCTAGCAATCCGGACAACTGTCTGACAATTTGTTTTTCCATCTCAACAAAACCAGAACAGGTTCTCGAAGTTATTGCATTCGGATTGTACAATTTAGCTACAGTAGTGGCAGCTACTGTATTAAACATGACCGGAGGATTCACATTATAAAGCATGGATGGGGCATGCCAACGCATTTGCCCATTCAGTATCTGCATGGAAATATCAAGCACTTTCTGAGCGTTTTGTGGGCAGTCAGGGAGTGCTTCATAGTTTTGAAGAAATGAATATTCTCTATCCGCATTACCAAGATAGACTTCGTTGGGATTATGGATATCAGGCAATTTTTTCATGCAACCATTGATGTACTTTATAAATTCATTACGATTTCCTTCATCAGCAGATAAAAATCTTCCTTTTAATTCATTACAGATTTTTTTATAACAATAAGCTGAATTGATTTTCTGTTGAACCGTAAATGGAATAATACTTTCCGTTACTTTTTCCGACAAATGCACAGAAAACTTTTTTATGAACTCGACAACCGTATCTGTCGGTTCTAATCTCGATAAATATACAATCAATATAATGTTTAATATGTCAGTTATTCTATTTACTGCATAAAGTTGTTGAAATGCTGTAATTACCGTATAATCCAAACAATTTTCATAGTTAACAGCAACCAAATAATATATTTCATTTTCCTTATCATAAGAATATATAAATTGTCCAAAGTCTCTAAAGTTATACTCACGAAACAGTTGATAAGAATTTGAAAGAAGTCTCGTATATTTATCCTGATTCCGGACTGCGTTTACTTCGGAAAAATCTGTGTCAGATTCACATACAAAAGATAAAGCTAAAGGCGGATTACCCAGTATGGTTATAACGATTTTTTCCGCAGAGCCGATACTTCCATATACACAAAACTCTTCAATATCCGAATCATTATCAAAAAGCTGAGATATCATAGAATCTGCTTCGTTTATAGAAGCTGCCGTATATTTCTCTTTTGAAAGACAGTTGTTTGCATAAATAGGTTCTAATACGATAGGAGCTTTCATTTCTTTATTTTTTAATATATTACATACAGATTTATTATGGAATCTCGAAATAACCTGCGGTTTCGGTATACCAAGCGACATCTGCGAGCAAATGGCTTTTTCATGTAGTATTAACGAAGAAATATAGGTACATCCCCAAAATTCCAACTCAAGATTTTGCAATAGTTGGGAAATTATGTAATTATTAAGTTTATATTTGTGACCACATTTTTTCTTTAAAGTATATTGAGTGCAAGGAATAATGCATAAATATTTATTTTGCTGTAACAATAATTCTAACTCTTTTCGCGTAGGATCCACTAGATATGTAAATTTTAAACAGGAAGACCTCTCAGAGTCTATAATATTAATT
>ERZ1106973.2830-NODE-2830-length-11939-cov-3.624116_pt1 | contig 11939 bp, 9 predicted proteins | sample MGYA00403686_ERZ1106973 | MGnify/ENA primary metagenome ERZ1106973 (study PRJEB35170, sample SAMEA104062408) | human gut metagenome | biome: human gut; feature: human-associated habitat; material: faeces | place: Denmark | collected 2012-11-06 ...
GCCCTTGACGCATCGCGGTAAAAGGGTATAGTTGCAAGAATCTGAACGCGAATCTCATCTCAATCATTCTCACGCGTTAAGCCGACAAGGCGGCTGCGCAATGCGCGAATACCTGGCGGCCTCGCCCAATCTCAGCGGCGAAGGCTGCGCGGCATCTAGACCGCACGCCTGACATGCAGGTATCGAAAAGCCACGAGCTCCTCTGGTCTTGTGCGCTTTATGTATTTTCCCTACACAACTCAATAAGTTTGGTATCATTCCGGATTGCTGCGAAAAGACGAGATTAGTTTGAAGGAGCACCGTTGACCAAGCAAGATGTTATCGAACTGGGTGGTAAGGTTCTCGAAGCCCTGCCGAACGCCATGTTCAAGGTGGAGCTGGAAAACGGCCACCAAATCCTGGCCCACATTTCCGGCAAGATGCGCAAGTTTTATATCCGCATCCTGCCCGGCGACCGGGTCAAGGTGGAACTTTCCCCCTATGATTTGACCCGTGGGCGGATCACCTACCGTATGAAGTAGTCCCGTCCGGCGTTGATTTCCCTTCCCCGTGGTATATTGTACCGCGGGGTTTTTGTGTTCGGCGCGTAACGGGGAAGATATGGAAGACAGAGAGATCCGTAACGTTCTGGACGTGCTGGATAATGCGGGCATCCGTTACCGCATGGTTTCGCATGATCCCGTGTATACCATCGAAGAAATGGAGCGCCTGCATCTTGATGCGGATGCCGAGATCGCCAAGAATCTTTTTCTGCGCGATGCGCGGGGCAAGCGCCATTTCCTTGTTGTCCTGTGCAGCTGTAAGACTGTGGATCTCAAGGAGCTGCGGGGGCAACTCGGAACGAGCGCCCTGTCCTTTGCCTCGGAAGATCGGCTGAAACGCTTTCTGGGGTTGGAAAAAGGGGCCGTGACGCCCTTGGGGATCCTGAATGACGAGGCCCGCGCCGTGGAAGTGCTCTTTGACCGCGATCTCGCCGGGCTCCCTTCACTCGGCGTCCATCCCAACCGCAACACCGCCACCGTCTTCCTGGCGTTCTCTGATCTGGAATTCCTCATCCGCAGCCACGGCAATTCCGTTTCCTTCGTGGCCATCTGAACCTCGGACAGCTTCGTTTTCCGCCTTTGCCAGCCTCTCTCTCTCTCTCTCTCTCTCTCTCTCTCTTACATGCTTGAAGGGAGGAAGGAACACGGTTCCCTCCCCCCTTCAACAATTCCTTCTTCCTCAGACGACTATTCGGCGGACTCTTCCCCTTCCTGAAGGAAGAGTTCGATGCGGTCGCTGCCCGGAGCGATGCGGATATCCGCGCTCAGTTCCTTGCAGGCGGCTTGCGCTTCATTCTGCTCTTTCTTGGCATCCTTTTCGCGGCATTCGGGCGAATCGGGTTCGAAATGCGTGTCATAGGGATCGGCGTTCGGAACCGTCAGCTGGGCAAGCATGTTCCGGATGGCTTCTTTGCGGACGGCGGGATCGGGGCTGAGGATCGGATCATCCATATACACGGGGCCGTCGTCGCCGAGCGCCACGTGTTTGTATGCCCTGCCGGACAGCGCGGAAAACAGTTTCTCCAACGCCCCTTCGCTGAGCGGCGTGGTCAGGGACAAACCTATGATGTTGGTTTCCGCATCCTTGTAAAGGGAGATGATCCCGTGCCAGACGACCCCGTCGCTGACTATCGCGGTCTTGATCGAGAAGTTCTGGCTGTCGTTGTAGCTTTCCCGGCGCAGCGGGATGCCGTACATGAGGCACTCCTGTTCGCTCATGCCGCCTTTGAAGGTATCGAGCAGCCGCCCGATGGGGACGACTTCCGGAGGGTTCCGGTCGGGATCGCGTTCAAGATCGCGGTCCTTTTCCTCGCCATCGGCGATGAACAGCGGCTCGGCCTTCCGGTAGACCTCAAGCGTGGGGTCGGGCATACAGCTCGTGTCGAGCAGATCCTCCCCTTGGAGCTCCTGCTTGATCGGAAAACTCAGGAGATAGTCGCCCATGTCCGCTTCAAGAAAGAAGCAAGGGGCTTCGGGCAGCGTGACGGCGGCTTTCTGCTCCATGTCCAGATGCCCGGTGAGCTTCCGCTCGATCCAGTGCTGTTGGGGGTCCTGACACCAAAGGGAAAAGCCTTCGACGGGATAGTCCATATGGTTGGCAATCGTCGCGGCGGACGCCGCAGTCCCCCCCGCCATGAAGACGGCCAGCGTGAGCAGCGCAATGAACCGGAAGCGTTTGCGCACGCCGCTTTCTACGCGTCCCGGATCGCATGGGAGGCCCGCCGGGGAGACGCGGCGGACGCCGGGCATGTAAGGCAAGTTCATGGAACCTCCTACAAATGGAAAGGGTTCTTTCTCCGAATACATGCAGCCTGTATACCATAAATGCAAGCAGGAACTGAAATCGTTTTTTATCTTTTTGTATCAAGAGATTAGCGTAATTGAATCTCTACTTGCGCCGTTCCGCTCCGCACGTCGGGGAGGCCGCCCTTGGAGGCGATGTTCACGCGTTTTCCCAAACCTGGCCCGTGCTTCAGGAGAAAGGCGCGCACTTCTTCCGCGCGGCTGCGGGCCAGTGCTTCCAGGTCCGCTTGCGTTACGGTTTCGAGCGCTTGCAGCTTCTGCTCCATGATGTCCGGCTCCTCATTGCCTTTGGCTTTACGCCCGGCGGGGGAGGCCTTGTAAACGTGCAGCAGGAAGCGTTCGTACTCGCCGGATGACAACTTTGTGGTGCCAACGGTGTTGGTTGCCCGCTGTTTGGCGGGCAGGGCGGCGTACTGCCGGGCCTGCACCTTGCGGAGGACCCGCAGGCGTTTCAGGCCGCGCGTGTCGCTGGCTGGCTCATACATGCCGATGAGTTCGATTTTGACGCGAGGGCGCTCTTCAAGCGCTTTGGCGATGCGCTTGAGGCGCCCTTGGGCGGCGGGGTTGATGCGGGTGTCGCCGGGAGGGAAGGCGATGACCTGAAGCGCTGGATCGCCCGGCGTCACGAGCCCGATGATGCCGCCGAGCAGCGCGAAGGGTGAGGTCACGACCTTGGTGAACAGCCCGCCGAGCGCCTTGCCCACCAGCCCGCCGACCTGCAGCGCGGCGTCGTCGAGCCTCCCGGAAATGGGGAGATCCAGCGCGATGTTGCCGCGCAGATCTTCCAGCAGGGCAAAGCCGAGGGAGACGGGGTAGTCCGGCGCGCCGGGCCGTGTGTCCTTGGGGCCGAGGACGGGCTTTTCCAGCCGGATGTGGTTGTCGAGAGAGAATGTCCAGCCGGACGTGGCGAAGGCGCTTTCAAGATCAAGGCGCCCCTGCACGACGGGGTACCCCAGATAGGCCCGCGTATAGGCGGAATAGCGGGCGAGATCCACGCCTTTGGCGGTGAAGGCCAGTTTGGCCGCCGGAGGGGTGGAGAACGGATTGCAGGAGCCGGACAGCGTAATGGGCGCGCCCCCGATCTGTCCGGTCAAGACGATGTCGGACAACCCCCCGGATGAGGAAAGGCCGCTGACCGTCGCGTTGATATCCTGAACGGCGGAGACGGAGCCGTGGGCCTGATCCCGGAACAGCAGGGCGGCGTCTTGAAGCCTCAGGGACGCCACGGAAAAACGGAAGGGGGAGGAGAGCTCTTGCCCCGTCTGTTTTTTCGGGACGCACTCCAGGATGTCCAGCGTCTTGTCGGCATTGAGGGCCACGTCCATGCGCAGGAGGTCCAGCAGCATTTCCTTGGCCTCGAAGCTTGAGGAAGCCGAAGAAAAGCGGAACGTGTCCGCGGAAAGGCGGCGGAGCACGGCATACACTTTCTCGGTACGGGCGTCCTTGAGCCGGAGGTCGCGCACGGTAAGGGAACCCGAAGCCTGTATGCCGAGGTCTTTCCCCTTTTCCTCTGTGATCGTGGCGTCGAGGTTCGCGGAGAGCCTGCCGGACGGGGAGAGGTTTGTGGAAGCGCGCAGGGGCGGACCGAGCCATTCGAGGGGCAGATCCGCAGCGTCCATGCTGGCGGAGAAGCGCAGGGGGACGGGTCGCAATGTCCCTTTGAGGTTCAGGCTGTCGGACGATGTCCCACGGGCGCGCAGGGTCAAACTGATGGTATCGGCCAGGTCGCCGGAAAGAGGCCCTGTTTCCAGATCGAGGCTGGAGATGAGCTTTTCGGTTTTCCCTGCGGCGACATGCTCCAGCCTGCCCCCGGCGATGCGGAAACCGCCGGCCTTGAGCTTCCAGGCGGAGAGGAAGGCTTTTGCGGCGTCCGGCAGGGCGGCGGTGAACATCCCCTCGGGGAGGCGTGTTTTGAGGGCGGGAGCGGGGTTGGCTGCGGACGGCTTTGCGCCCGGGATTGCCAGCCCCATGCCGCCTGAAGAGGTCACGCGCACTTCGGGGGCTTCGACGGACAGGGTTTTGACCGAGGCGGAACGGGCTTGTGTGTCAAAATGCAGGCCATTGAAGGTGAGCGCCCGTATCCGGACGGCGGGCGAACCGGCGTCTTTCCCGGCCTTGCGGTCGGCGGCGGAAAGGCTGTTGCCGCGCCCGAAGGACAGTGCGCTCACCGAGGCTTCGGCACCGGTGACGGCGAGGGAGGTTGCTGAGGCAGGGGCGGCGGGCGTTTGGGGCGTTTTTCCGTCAGAACCGAAGCGGACGCCGCCCTTAATCGCAATGCGCCCCAGAATGTCGTTGAGGGGCGTTTCCCCAAGCAGGGGGCGGAGCACGATGAGCGGCAGGTCGTCCACCCACAGGGAGGCGTTGAGGCTCGGGGGGTTGAGCGTGCCTTCGCCGTCCACCGCGAGCACTCCTTCCGTGCTGATGCCGAAGGAGAGGCGCATGGCCGTGCGCGCGCCGGGGCGGGTCGAGTATTCCGCGATGCGTCCGTCCACGCCGGTGATCTCGATCTGCTGCGTATCCGCAAGGCTGGCGTCGACCCATGTGAAATCGGAGTTCCTGAGGATGAGGTCCGCGCCTTCCACCACGAACGGCGTTTCGGGCGAAAGGTTTTCTGGGTTCGCGTCCGTCCCGCTCAGCCAGTCCACCCAGTCGATGCGCCCGGCCTTGTCGCGGCTGACGCGCAGGTACAGGCCGTCGAGTTCCATCTCGTCCAGACGGATGCGCCGCTCGGACAGCGTAAAATCTTTCAGGGCGGCCTGCCCCCTGCGGAGCCTGCCCACAATGGTCCCTTCCGGGGTGGCGATTTCCGCATCCTCGACCTTGACCGTGCCGGACAGGCTGCTCTCCACCCGCCCCAGATGCGGCTGCGACAGGGTGAAGAGCATGTCGAGCGCCACCGTGCCGCTGTTCAGGTTCAGGGGCGTGAAATCGGACAGGTAGCGTTTGAAATGCTCCATGTGCAGCGGAGCCGTGTGGATGGCGAAGGTGGTGCGGAGCGTTTCGGCATCGGGCTCGGTGCGGCCTTCCACGTCGACGCGCGTGCCGTTGACCAGCGCGGAGAGCGTGGGCGCAAACGGGAGGTCCGCCGAGCGCAGGAGCGGGACATGAAAGTTCACGTCGCTGACCGTGTGGACCATGCCGACAGGGCCGTCGCGGAGCAGGATGGTCCCGCCTTTCAGATCAAGATCGCTCAGGGCGAAAAGCGGGGCATCAGGAGCGGTATCGGCCCCGCTCGGCGCGGGCAGCAGTTTGGAGAAGGAAAACAACCCATTGCCGAGATAGGTGATGTCGAGTACCGGATTGTACACGCGGAGGGCGGCCTGAATGGGGGCGGCGTCCGCGAAAAGCCGGAGGCGTGGCCGGATGTCCAGCCGTTCGATGGTCAGCAACGCGCCGTCGGGCGTTCCCGTCTCTTCAAGGTAGGGGACACGGACGCCGCGCACGGCAATGCCGAGGGTAAACGGGTTGACCGAAAGGGATTCGATGGTGACGGGGGCGTTGACGGCCTCCGAGAGCTGGCTTTCCACGACGCCGCGCAGCACCGTGGGCGGCAGGGAAACGGCAAGGGCGGTCCACAGGGCGCAGAGGAGGCCGATTCCGAAAAGACAGGCACGCCAGCCTTTGGCTGAACGGCGTCCTCGGGTTCGGGCCTTCTCCTCCTCGGCTTGTGCGGAAACGGGAGGAAGCGGAGGGGCTTTTTTGACGGCGCGGCGTTTCCTGCGCCGCTTGCGTTGCTTGGAAGCCATGCGCGTTTCCTGTGTCGGGTAGCAAAAAAGCCTTTCACATCCCGGATGCGGTCATGAAAGGCTCCCGTTGCCCGCCGGAGCGGCTCCGGCGGGCGTAAGGGGACGGCTCCCCAGAGTCGATCCGGTTAGCGGCGGTCGCCCATGAGGCGGAGCAGCATCAGGAACAGGTTGATGAAGTCGAGGTAGAGGGTCAGCGCGCCGAGCAGAGCGCCGCGGCGGATGGCTGTGGCGTCGTCGAGCGGGGCGTTTTCGCCGAAGGCGCGGATCTTTTGGGTGTCGTAAGCGGTCAGGCCGGTGAAGATGACCACGCCGAGGGCGCTGATCACGAAGGTCATGGCCGAACTCTGGAGGAAAATATTGACGATCATGGCGATGATCAGCCCGAACAGGCCCATCATCATGAAGCTGCCCATGCCGGTGAGATCACGTTTGGTGACGGTGCCGTAGATGCTCATTCCGCCGAACATGGCCGCGCAGGTGACGAACGTGGACATGACGGAAGCGCCCGTATACACAAGCAGTACCGAGGACAGGAACGCGCCCATCAGTGCGCTGTAGACGACGAAGAGAGCGGTGGCGGCAAACGCGGACAGCCGGGAGATCATGCCGCTCAGGACCAGCGGCATGGCGAACACGGCGATGGCGAGGATGATCAGGCCGAAGGTGTTGCCGAAGATGGCGGACAGAAGAGCCGGGGAGGACGCGACGAAAAAGGCGGTCCCCGCCGTGACAAGCAGGCCGACCGTCATCCACTGGTACACATGGCGCATGAAGACGGATGCGACGCTGATACTGGTTGACCGAGTGGAATCGCGCAAGCTTTCCATTGAATAAAACCTCCGTAAAAAATGGGGGTAAGAGAACTCTGAAATACCTTTTGGGATAATAGTCATTAAAAGGCTATGGCGCAAGTGCCCGGCATTGCAACCTCAGCGGATTTCCTGCCGGTACTGGAGCGACTGGCGCAGGGTTTCGCGGTCCATGAACTTCACTTCCGCTCCGAGCGGGATGCCCTGCGCGAGCCGGGTGACGGTCACGCCGGGGAAGCGGCGGTTGACGAGGCTCCTGACGAGCGCGCCCGTGGTTTCCGCTTCAACGGTGGCGCCGAGGGCGAGCACGACTTCACGCACCTGCCCTTCTTCCAGACGCTTGGTGAGCCGATCGAGCTCGAGGCTTTCGGCGCTCAGGTTATCGAGCGGAGCCAGCAGGCCGCCCAGAATAAGGTAGCGGCCCTTGTAGAACGCGCCTTCTTCCAGCGTGAGCATACTGTCCCATTCCGCGACCACGCACAGCAACGAGTCGTCGCGTTCCTTGTCCGAACAGACGTTGCAGGGATCGGTTTCCGTCAATGCCCCGCAGCGGGAGCACAGCCGCAGGTTGTCGCGCAGGTCGTGGATGCCCTTGCCGAGCCGCCGCGTTTCGGCTTCCGGCCACTTGAGCAGCGTCATGGCCACGCGCATGGCCGATTTGGGCCCAAGGCCGGGCAGCCGCGCCAGCTGCTCCACGAGCGCCTTCAGCGGTTCAGGGATTCTGTGGTCCATACTTCCTCGTTTGGGTGGACAGAAAATTGGGGGAGGGGGAACCTTTCTTCAGAAAGGCTCCCAGCGTTGCTGTCGATGCCCGTAAGCCTCGGAGACGCGTCAACGGGTACGGCCCGTTCGGGGGGCGCCATCCGGTCGTCCTCCCCTCCCCAAAAACTCCCCCTCTCCTTCCCAAAACTTTTGACGTTATCGAATCCCTGTTCCGCGTATTGCTTCGGGAACGGGGACTCGTTCGGGGAAGGAGGGAGTGGGGATGGGGGAAAGGCCGCCCTCAGGGACGCGACAACCCGCCATCCACGGTTGGACGACGGGCGACTGGCAGCCCACCGGGGGCAAAACGCATGTCCTTCGCCCCTCCCCGTCCCAAAAACGCAAAAGCCTTGGGAAGGAGGGGAGGTGGGGAGGGTGAGGAGGAAGCCTTTCTTCAGAAAGGTGCCTCCTCACCTTCCCCAATATCCTTAAATGATGCCGGGCAGCTTGATGCCGCCGGTGATGGCGCTGACTTCGCGGTCCATCGTGGCGCGTCCGATGCGGACGGCTTCGTTGACGGCGGTCAGGACGAGATCCTGAAGCATTTCCACATCGCCGCCTTCGAGGGCTTTGGGATCGATGGTGATGGACACGATGTCCTGCTTACAGGTGGCGACGACTTTGACCATGCCGCCCCCGCTGGAGGCTTCAACGGTACGTTCGGCCATTTCCTGCTGCATCTTGGCGATTTTGTTCTGCATGACGCCGGCTTGGCGTACAAGATCATTCATGTTGCGCATTACGGTCTCCTTGAAAGGATCGGTTGGGGAGAGGTTTCCCGAGGAACCTCCGAGGGTTCCTTCAACTCCGTGTGTGCTCCACCGGGATACACCGAATGAGAGAAGCGCCGAAAGTCTCGGTGAGAGACTTGATCACGGGGTGGGAGGCAAATTCTTTTTTGAGTTCGGCCTCGGTCTTGTGCAGCCGTTCTGGGGCGGACACCTGTACGGAGACAGCCTTGCCGGAATAGTCGCTGGCCAGCCGTTCCAGCTCGGAGAGCCGGGAAGGGGCCGAAAGCTGTTCATACTGGATGGCGCTGGTTGTGGCAAGCGTCAGGACTCCTTCCGAAAATACGCCGTTCGCCTGTGTGAGCGCCGGAAGGGACAACGTGACGTCGCTCTGGTTCTTGCGGCAAAACTCCACGAAGTCCATCCATGCCTCCGAGGGCGCGGGCACGGTGGAAGCATGTTTTTTCTTGGATCTTGCGGAGACGGCATCCTTCGCCGGAGCGGTGTCCAGAGGGTGCGGGGCGTCTGTGGGCGCGACCGTTGCGGAAGGTTCAGACTGCTCCGAGGGGGCCGGAGTAGCTGTTTCCCACGGCGGCGTGCCTTGCGGGGCGGCAGGCCGGGCTGGAGCGGCGGGGGCCGCCACAGGGCGGGGCGGAACCGGCGTACGGGACGCTGCCGGAGCGGGGCGCGGGGGGATCGCCGAAGCTTGCGAAGGTTTTGCCGAGGGGGGCTGGGTCCCGGAAAACGTGGGCTGCACCGGTGCTGCGGCAGGCGCGGACGGAGATGAAACCGGGGCGGCAGGTACAGGCCGCACGGAGGCCACAGGCGCGGAAGAGACGGGCGACGAGGACGCCGGGGCTGGGCTTGCCGGGGCTGGAGGCGCGGCAGGTGCGGACGGCGCGGGAGCGGCGGGTGTCCCGGAAGCCGGGGCGACCGTGGTGCGGGAGAGGGTTTCCAACGATACGAGGCGCGGCAGCAGGGCGAGGTTCAGGAGCAGCAGTTCCAGCACGGCGGAAGGCTCAAGGCTGGTGAGCACCTGCCGCTGGCTTTCGAGCACCATTTGCCACGCGGCATGGATATACGCGGGATCGAACTGCGGCGCGAGGTCCAGCAGGCGCTGCTTTTCCGCGTCCGGCATGTCGAGCGCGGCGGTGGCTGCGGCCCCGGCCTGGCGGATGAGGAACAAGTTACGCCACAACGTGGTCAGTTCGCGGAGGAAAAAGCCGAGATCCACGCCACGCTCCAGCAATTCCTGCGTCAGCGCGGCAACGGCGAGGCAGTCCTGAGCCTTGAGTGCGTTGAGAAGGCGCTCATAAAGCTCCTGTCCGGCAAGGCCGAGCACGCTGCGGGTGGAGGCTTCGGTCAGGTGGTCGCCGCCGAGGGCCAGCGTCTGGCCGAGCAGGGACATGCTGTCGCGCACGCTTCCGGCGGCACGGCGCGCAAGGAGGCGGACGGCGTTTTCCTCGAACGGGATGCCTTCCTTGTTGAGCACGCGCGTCAGATGGGCCACCAGTTCGGCTTCGGGGATGGCCTTGAAAATGAAATGCTGGCAGCGGCTGACGATCGTGATCGGAAATTTGTGGGCCTCGGTGGTGGCGAGGATGAACGTTGCGCGTGGCGGCGGCTCTTCCAGCGTCTTGAGCAGGGCGTTGAAGGATTCGCGCGTGAGCATGTGCGCTTCGTCGATGATGAAGACCTTGTAGCGGCCTTCCATCGGCGCGTAGGCGATGGCCTCGCGCAGGCGGCGGGCGTCGTCGATGCCGCGGTTGGACGCGCCGTCGATTTCCACCACGTCCACGTGGTTGCCCATCGTGATGCGGCGGCACTGCTCGCACTGGTTGCAGGGCTCGCCGGTGGGGGCGTGCACGCAATTCAGCGCCTTGGCGAAAATACGGGCGATGGTGGTCTTGCCCACGCCCCGGGTCCCGCTCAGCAGGTAGGCGGGCGCAACCTTGTCTTCCGCGGCGGCGCGGGAAAGGATGGCCTTGACGGTTTCCTGTCCCGTCACTTCAGCGAATGTCTGCGGACGGTAGCGGGCTGCGAGGGATGCGTGACTCATGCGGTATTGGGTTGCGCTGTGTGGCGGAGCCGGAACGGGGGAGGTTGCCCTCCCCCGTGGGCGGCTTTAGAACTTGTAGTTGGTCAGCCAGTGGCCGTAGCGGGGATCCTGCCCCTTGATCGCCTTGAAGTAGGCGGCCTGAAGGGCTTTGGTCACCGGGCCGGCATGGCCTTCGCCGATGGTGCGGTTGTCGAGTTCGCGGATGGGCGTCAATTCGGCGGCGGTGCCGCTGAAGAACGCTTCGTCGGCATAATAGACTTCATCGCGGGTGAACAGCTGTTCTTCCACGGTGTAGCCGAGATCGCGGGCGATCTTGATGATGGAGTCGCGGGTGATGCCGTCGAGGATGGCGGTCAGCGGCGGGGGCTTGATCACGCCGTTGCGGACGATGAAGAAGTTTTCGCCGGTCGCTTCGCAGACGTAGCCGTTGGTGTCGAGCATCAGGGCTTCGTCATAACCGTCCTGTTTGACTTCCATCTTGGCGAGCACGGAGTTCACATAGTTGCCGGCGGCCTTGGCCTTGCTCATCAGGGTGTTGACGTGCATACGGGCGAAGGAGCTGGTCTTGATGCGGATGCCCTTTTCGAGGGCTTCGGCTCCGAGGTAGGCGCCCCAGGGCCACACGGCGATGATGACGTGCGTGGGGTTGTTGCCGGGGAACACGCCCATGTCGCCTTCGCCGGCAAAGGCGAGGGGACGGATGTAGCCTTCGGAAAGCTTGTTGGCCACAACGGTTTCGACGATCGCCTTGGAAATTTCGTCGGCGGTATAGGGCATGTCGATGCCAAGGATCTTGGCGGAATTGACGAGGCGCTTGGAATGCTCCGGTAGACGGAAGACGGCGGAAGAACCGTCGGGGCAGGCGTAGGCGCGAATGCCTTCAAAGACGCCGGTGCCGTAATGCAGACCGTGGGCAAGCACATGGACCTGGGCCTGATCCCAAGGGACCAGCTTTCCGTCAAACCAGATGAATTCCGTTTTCTGAAGCATGGGATTACCTCTACAACCCCGCAGGGTGAATTCGTTTGTACGCTCCGGTAGATGAAGCGTTGCGATCCGTTACGCTAAGTGAAAGCGGGGCAGGGGTCAAGAGGTCCGGTCCTCCGTTCCGTGACAATCCTTCCTTTCCTATCGGGAGACTTTCCTTTTGGCGCGAAGCGACGTACTCTGATGTCCCCATTCCGGGGCATATTCGCATAAAAAAGGGATAGCAATGGATCAGCCTCTGCCTTTTGAAATACCCAACGTGACGGTCCTGCTCCAGCCAGAGGAACAGGTTCTCGAAATCCCCCGCCACAAGGTCAAGAATGTGAAACAGCTGCTCAAATACCTCGGCATCCGCGAGTGCACCGCCCTCGTGGCCCGGGGGCGCGAGTTGCTCACGCCCGATCGTGCCGTTCTTCCCCACGACAACCTGCTGGTCAGGAAAGTCACCTCGAGCGGTTGATGCGCGTGGGGAGGGGCGTGGAGATATTGGGGAGGGGAAGGAG
>ERZ1106973.2833-NODE-2833-length-11933-cov-4.635040_pt1 | contig 11933 bp, 4 predicted proteins | sample MGYA00403686_ERZ1106973 | MGnify/ENA primary metagenome ERZ1106973 (study PRJEB35170, sample SAMEA104062408) | human gut metagenome | biome: human gut; feature: human-associated habitat; material: faeces | place: Denmark | collected 2012-11-06 ...
AGCCGTCGTAGAGCAGACAATTTGACACGCCCATTTGAAACGGCGGCTTTGATTTCAGAGCCGCCGCTTTCTTTTTGCCTATCGGAAAGTCTACGACGACCCGAACACTGTAAAAATACGGCGGCTAATGGCGGCTATATGCTGGAAAAACGACCGGAAGAAATTTCTCTTATGGACGTTATTAACTGTACAGAGTCAACAATGGCAATTAGCAGATGTCTGGAGAAGGACGGATACTGTTCCAGAAATTATTCAGATTGCTGCAAGGTACATAAGGTGTTACTGGATCTGCAGAACACTTATAATAACAGGCTGGAAAATGTGAAAATATCAGATATTATTCAGCCGGGTAAAGATGAATATTTTGGACGTTTTTATGTAGTTATAAAATTGAATTTAAAGGATCAAACATATGAATGTATTTATTCCCACGTACATGAAGTCTATGATAAAGTAAGTGCTTCAGCTAGCTACGGTGAGTTTGTAAAGAAGTATACAGAACAATATGTACATGAACAGGATCGCCAGAAGTTAAGACGATTTTTGACAAGCGAAAAGCTTACGGAACACTTAGTAGACGGCTGTATGGAAGATGATATGTCCTACCGCAGAATATGTGATAATGAAGCAGATTCTTATATTTGGATGGAAGCAAAAAGATATGTAGATGAGACGGAAAATACTGCCATTCTCACATTCCATAATGCGAAGGTTATTCCCGATACGATTGTCAATATGGAACAGGAACTGCGGAAGAAAGAAAAGAATATCACGAAACTGTATTGGGATATGGTTTCTCTGCTTGTTGCTGTGTTGAATCATAATAATCTGGTGGAAACAGAACATCAGGATGATATCTGTTTTTATACAAAACAAGTGTATCTTCAACTTCAGAAAAACTATCCGGAGTATGGGATTACAGAGGAAGAAATAGAAAATGTCTCTCATCTGTCTCCAATTCATGATATTGGAAAAATCCGTGTGCCGATAGAGATATTGAACAAAAACGGTAAATTAACAGCTGATGAGATGGGAATTGTAAAGCAGCATCCTCTTACAGGGGCAGAGATGACATTGCGGTTTCCACGAGGAGCTACGACAGAAAAACTTAATAAGTATAGCTATGAAATATGCAGATATCACCATGAAAGATATGATGGTTCTGGTTACCCGGATGGACTAAAAGGTGATGAAATACCACTTTGTGCTCAGGTAGTAGGCCTTGTGGATGCTTATGATGCATTGGTCAGTGTACGCCCCTATAAAAGAAAATTAAAGCATGAAGAAGCCATAAGAATGATTGCCAACGGTGAATGTGGTGTATTTTCAAAAAAACTATTGCAGTGCTTTATAGCAGCGGCAATGCAGAAGGAATGGATAAAAAAGGCAGATAGTTGAGAAAAGGAAAATATGTTTTTAGGAGGAATTTGTGTGAAGAGGAAAAAGAGATGGCTAAGATGGATAGCCTGGACACTTTTATTGGTTTTATGCATGAATAGCGCAGGAACGACAGTTTTGGCAGTTTCAGTGGAAGAAGAGAATATTCCAAATATAAATAGTACTCAAGAGGGTGAAATGCGCACAGAAGATTTTATTCCGGAGGAAAGTACATCATTGTCGGAAGAGACGTCGAAAGAAGAAAATACTTCGCCATCAGAAGAGACTCCTGGAGAGGAAATCACCCCGCCATTAGAAGAGATTCCGGAGGAAGAAATTACTCCATCCCAGGGAGAGCTTTCAGAAGAAGAAAAAGCCTTCGAGGAGCAGATTGCACAAGAGGAATCACCGAAACTTCAGGAGATTTCCGAAGGATTTGATATTGATTTCTATGTCATTATTGATGGAAACAAGGTAAAGCTTCAGCATAATGACATTACCGGCATTGCAACATGGAAAGACGGAAGAACTACCTACTATGGTGTTTCCATTGAGGACCTGCTCCGGATATATGAAGAATTTGGATTTGTGAAAAATGGTGAGAATCAGAATCCGGATGCAAATAATAAGTTTGTATCTGCATACCGGGGAAAAAGCGGGATAGAATCCGGAAAAGTTTATACAGATACAGAATCCGGAAAGACATATGTTTCTTACAATTATGGACAGAATAAACAAGGGGAAGCGGTAGATGTTTACTACCTTCCAAATGGAAAAGGCGTTGCATTAAATTTAAAAGATTCTGTAAAAAAGGACAACTCGTTTTATTCCGTAGAGGTAAAGGGAGAAGGGCAGGATCGGATCCGTTATGCATTAACAGGAACTGTAGTGGAAGAAGCTGTGGCTGACTTTAATCCACAATTGCCAGACCAGACAGACCAGATCGAATGGACCTGTATGGGAACAGACGATAAGGTGATAGATGGTATACGGGAATCGGGGAACCAGACGAGATTCGCAATTGGAAAAATCACACAGTCTTATGTGATCCAGAGAGCGGATCAGACAGCCTTTGACATTCAGTTTTATATATATGCAGACAATGAGGTTCGAAAGCTGCCGGCTGATTCTCTGAAAAAGGTGTATAAATGGAACCGTCAGGGCAGATGCTATTTATCTGTCAGTGATCTTGCTGAGATTTATAGAGAGTTCGGCTTGAATGCAGAGGAAACACAGTCCGGAAATTATTTTCCATATACAGTCCGTGGTGAGAAGACATTAGCACAGGCGACAGTGGTAACTTATAAAGGACAGCAATATGTATCTTATAACCTGGACAAGCAGGAAGCAACTGTACCAACAGACGTTTATTATATGCCAAAAGGAGCATCTGATGGCGAAAAAATTCCGGATAATAATTCAGACCAGATTAAGCAGAATAAGAACAGTTTCTATTCGGTTACAGTGATCAATCCGGACGGAAATCGAACTGTGAGTTACTATAAGAAAGATTCTGCGGTCACAATTTCCGTTGATCCTGGAGATACGAAGGAAAGCGACTGGCTTTGTGCCAGTGAGGATGAAAATAAAACAATTTCTCCGGTGAAACAGGGCGATAAACTAACCTTTTCTATTGGAAAGATAGAGCAACCATATACGGTTGCATGCAACACTTTTGCACCAGCAACCTTGAACATTAAATTCTATACTTTTGTAAATAATGAGAGATATAATGTTCTAAACGAAGAAATTCCTGTTATAAAAGATACTACAACAAAGCCGGGAACAGTTTATTATTATATTTCTAATGATGAGTTAAAAAAGCATTTTGAAAAATTTCATTACGATGGTTCTATTCAAAATGGAGCAAAAGAGCGTTTTTATTATTCCAAGAGAGATTACGATACAATCCATAATGCAGGGAAATACACGATAGAAGGTCATGAATGTATTTATATAGGAAAGTCCGGAGAGCCGATGGATGTGTATTACCTGCCAAATGGAGAAAAAATTGATACCATGAGTGCAAAGACCTTATTCGAACACGACGATAATAGATATAACGGTTTTTACAGTGTGACAGTACAGGATGACGATGGACAGGTTTACAGCCAAACAGCTTTGCGTGATCTTCCGGCAATTGATTTTGTTGCAAGAAAGTCAACACTTACAAGAACAGTTAGTACAAAGCCGCGTGTAGAAGAACAAACGCAGGATATAAACTGGGAATGCAGAGAGGAAGATGGTACTCTTTCAGCAGTTACATGGAGTAAAAATGAAGAAGAGCATACCATGAGCTTTACTATTAAGCCAGATGATGCAGTACGTCCATATGTGATTGTTCCTGATAATACAGAAAAACCGGCAGCAACAAAAGAAGCAAATATCAGTTTTTATGTATTTATCGATGGACATTATAAGCTGATAAAGAACCTCAATGCTGAGCAGCATTACATAATCAAAGCAAACAGTGGCCGAGCCAGTCGTTATTATTTGCGAGCTACACCAGATGATACGATTTCTAAAATTTACAGTGAGTTTGGTTTCACTCCGAGCAAGCTGGAGCCCGGTGCAGATCAGAAAGAGAAGATTCTGTTTGGTTATGCGACAGACAGCCGTGTGTTTGTACAGCACCCTTATAAGGACAACGATGGTACATGGTATATTCCTGTCCTGAAAAACGGGAAAGATGTATCTGTCTATTATTTCTCACAGCCAAACCCACTGAATCCAGACAGAATCGAAAATTATTTTGATCGTTTGACAGGACTTTCTTCTCAGGTTGGGCTGGCAGGAAGACATTTCAGTGTAGAGGGAAGTTTTCATCTGATTGAAGTGTTGGATCCACTGAACCTGACCAAAAGAGAGGCGATTAAGAGACAGTATGTAGGCCATGGGGAAGCATATACTGTGGAAGTACCAAAGAGGGCAAGTTTAGAAGGTGAGTATTATGGCAAGGAGATTGTCTGGAGTTGTACATCTAATGACAGGGACGAAAATGAGGTTCTTCCGGAACCGTCCGGAGATGATAAGGTAAAATTTGAAATTCCGAATGTTAACTCATCTTATGAGGTGATCGCAGACAAACCGCTGGAGTCTGGGGCAGTCAGGGTTATCTATAATACAACTCGTTATATGAAGAAACTTCCTAAGGAAGCTAAGTTGACCCCTCAGGTTGAGAATAAGACAAGACATACAGATGATTATGAGAATGAAATAGAAGCTGGAAAACATAACGTTAAGTCACCATATCCTCTGGTTTATGATCATGAAGATAATGACAGCAAAGAGTTGGAACAGTATGAATTCGATCATTGGGATTACAGAAACAAAGACGGAAAGTGGCAGGAATGCGGTGCAGGGGATTCTATTTCTGATCTTATAAATAATAATGCAAGACAGCCAATCACCCTCTATGCAGCGTGGCGTAAGGTGAGTAACCAAAATCGAAAACAGGTACAGTTTTATATCTGTAAGTCAGCGATGCCGGAAGATGGTTCGGTAGCATTACCAACCACGAATGTAGACGATTATACAAGTGCGGTTGCCGTGGCAAACTGTAATGTGAAGGCAAGTATATTGCATGATGTTCCAGTTCTTGGAAATAAGAATCCATCTACGTGGGAACAGTATGCGGATGGAAATAAGAGAGTGCAAGAACTTTTGCAGGGAACTAAACCAGATGAGGGATATATTGGAAATGGAGACTATATCTACAAGATAGATAGAATTCCTTCCGATGAAGAGGTATTCCAGACAATTCGTGAAAGCGGACGTATGATTCGTATCGGAGACAGGGAGATTCCGCCATCGAAATTAGATACCGAATTCTTCACCATTTATTGGTATTCTTTCAAAAGTGAAATGTCCGATGGGTGGCATATTGACGGACGTATTGTAGCAAAAAATGGTTACCTGACAGTAAAGAAAGATTTTGTCGGAATGCCGGAAGCAATAGAGAAAGTCAAGAAAGATTATTATATCCAGGTAGATATGGATGAAAAGCTTTTAGATGGAAAACCTCAGCCACCTGCATTTCATGAGCATATGAAACTTGTGCTTCCTTCAGAAGATAGCCAGAAACCGGATGCAGAAGCTCCGCAAGCGGAGGATGCTCCAATAGAAGTTGTAGGTACATGGACAGATGATACACATACAAGCTGTACGTGGATCGTTAAGGCGGACTCATTCTGGAAATACACATTAAAAGAGTACAACTATAAGCCAAAAGATTCGAATGTGAAATTTTCAGGTTGGTACAATGTTCGCAATTCTCATGAACAAGGAGATAATGTAAATTCATGGGAAGCATATCCAGAAAGTGGAATTCAATTCACAGGACGTGGAATTGGACGCGGTGGTGAGACTCTTACTATTGAATTGGAGAACCGTTATCAGAAAGAGGGAATACTCACACTGAACAAATTTGATGAGTCTACCGGACGGGGAATGGAGAAGATCAATTTTGCTGTCAGTAAGAACGGTGTTGAGGAGGAAACGGTAACAACTGATAAATACGGAATCGCACAACTTCACATTCCGTTACAAGATGAAAACAAACAGAACAGAACAGCAACTGAGACGTATTTGTTGCGAGAGACAAACTTACCGACGGGATATGTAGACACAGGAGATATACAGATCACAGTTGAGATTGCCAATGGAGCATTCAAAATCACTGATGCAAAACTGGTGGATAGGGAGGCTAACGAAAATCAGGAGGCTGTTAAGGCACCAGTTGATGGTAAGATAGACGGAAAATCTGTTCTGCTTCAGCGAGGAGATACCAGCCTTAATATCCGAAATTTTGCTAAAACAGGCACTCTGCATATCAAAAAGACATGGGAAAATCCAAATGATGCACTGACGGAAAAACAGGTGAAAATCAGATTGTATCAGAATGGAATTTCTACAGGACAGGAATTCTTGCTGAATGAAGAGAACGGATGGGAACACACAGTCGACAATGTTCCACTATTCCAGGACAGAAATCCGGTGGAATATAAGGTGGAAGAAATCGAGATAGGAAAGACACATTATTCTTCGGAATACGGGGATGGTTTCCTATATTATGAAGTTATTTATCCAGAGATTCAGTATTTCGATTCAAATGGACAACAAATATTCCCGAAGGATGAGAATGAGTTCAAGGATGTTTCCAAGATGGAACTGGAAGTGCAGAATCTGCATTTCAATCTTGCTGAACGAAGTTTCTTAAAGACGGATGATCTTCCAAGAAACCGACTTGCTGGTGCAGGTTTTCTGTTCTACAAAGTACCGTATGATGATGTTACGAAAGAATATGCGGATGATACAGGATATACAGTAGATTATGACAATACACAGAGCAAGGACGATATCGTTCTGAAAAAGGATGGAAAAACGTGTACGACGTATCGTTCCTTAGAAACAGATGAAAATGGAATGCTTCAATTACCGGAGGACTTTGAGAACGGACGATACTGGATGGTAGAATCTGTTACTCCAAACAAAAAGGACAAAGCAGATAAAACCAAAACACAGTATCAGGATAACTTTAATTTATATATGGTCGATGTAGAATCCGATATTTTATTCCTATATGAGAAATCACCGATGACAAATACCTGGAGAGCTGTTTCGGACAGACATATCGTCAATCATCCGCAAAAAGGCGGGGTGACGGTTGAGATTACAAAGGAAGTCACTGGTCCACTTGGAAACCGCAAGAAGCCATTTGATATGGAAATTCTCTATTGGGAAGATGGTCAAAAGCTGCGTAGCAAGACAATTAGAACTTCTTTGAAACATGGAGATAAAGTTACATTAAAAAATGTAGATATATCTTCGGATATCATAATAACAGAAACTGTTGATACATCAAAATACGCTGTTTCGATTTCTAAAAAAGAAGAGAATGATAAGTATTCAAATCCAGTGCAGGCAACATCGAATGGAAATACAGCTGTCATGAAACAGCGGATTGAGGCTGCACGAGGAGACGTGATTGAGTTAAAAATCACAAACGAAAACACACAATTAATACCGGAAACAGGGGTTCGTCTGGAAACAAGCAGGCATGTATGGTTACTATTTGCCATAAGTATTATCATGATTCTGTTTTTCAGAAGAAGACGGAAAATAAGATAAACACTGCTATGGAACAAAACTTGCAAAAATACATCAGACATTTTACATGTTTGTTGCATTGGAATAAAAAAAATAAACCACTATAATAATGGTATGCTCCCCGTCAAGAGGACAATAAAAAATAATAAATTTTTGTATCGTCAGCCATGCTATGGCTGGCGATATTTTATGCTGCTTTTGTATATTGCTCATGATATTTCATTGGTGTCATTACATGCAGTTTCCTTTGAAGTCGTTGGTTGTTGTAGTAATCTATAAGTCAGTTATAGATAGTACAAAGATAGGATTCTTTTATCAGGTACTGGAAAAGATGAAAGATATAAATCAGTTGCAAGCGTTTATACCGGAGTCATTGAATAAACTTCGCCAGTACGATATTCAGAAAAATGGAGAGCTGGTTGATACAGATGAAGGAATTTATCTGCTTGCACAGATTGGAAATGTAGAAAGTGGTACAGATAAATTTGAATCCGCTCCATTCCTTGTTAATATTCCATCTGAAATCAATGGGAATGTAGAATATAATGTAACGATAGAGCCAAAAGCTGAATGGGTTTCACCAGAAACACCACCGAACAATCCAGATAAGCCAAAGGATCCGACACCTTCAAAACCAGATAAGCCAAATACTATTCAGAAAATAATAAATACGGTAAAAACCGGAGATACAACAAATATAGTTGCATGGTTTTTAATAGCGATTGTTAGTCTTGGTTTGATTGTAGGTTTATATAAAAAAAGAAAAATGAAGTAGCTATTATTTAAAGAAAACTGATCCATTGCGGTGGAATCAGTTTTCTTGTGTTATACGTCTTAAAACGTTGCAAACACTAATGTTGAAGAGAAGATGCAACGGTACGAGAGATATCGTTGTTTGATATTTGAGGAGCATTAAGCAGTGCTGTGAAATTCTGTCTGATGGTTAATGATTCTGGCTTCTTATGGAATTGCAGCAGAAAATGTTCACGGGAAAACTATATGTTCAGGTCTTCGGATTGATAGTAATAAAATATGGGACATTTCAGCTAAAAACTTTAATGGTTTTATGATATAATTTTGGTTAGAAATAAGAAATTGATTTGGCAATGAATGGCAAATTTATTTTTGTTATTAGGGGCATAAGCTGAAAGATATGAGGAAGGGAAATTTGTTTATAAAGAAAGCAACAAAATGGGCTATGGGCATCATTGCTTTCGCCATTTTAATACTTGTTGTCATTTGGGGAAGCATGAAAATGGTGCAATTGGAAAAAGAGCAAGAACAGGCACAGAAGAAACTCGAAGAGGAGCAGAAAGTTAAAGAGCAAAAAGAAGCTGAAAAACTAGCTTCTGAATATATGGTTTCTTACGCTGAAAATCTTCAGGAGGACATGCAAGATGCTGGTCTGTTAGATCTTAAAGTGACTTATGACACCTGTACCCGAGATTATTTTGATGAGTATTGGAACATCTGGGATTATGGTCAAGATGAATATTGTGTATATTATGTATTGGACTACTATAGTGATTCAATTGACAGTATTTACGAACGTGAAACAAAAAATGGCGATTTCCAATCATTTATCAAATTACTGAATGATGAATGCTGCATGAAAGATAATCGTGATGAGGGTGGAGCTTATTATCAGCATAAGGTTACAGAGAACGGAAAAACAGTCCTTGTCTTTATTGGCGATGAAAACAGGCTTAACAATATCACAATAAAAAAAGATAATCTTCATCAATATACATTAAATCGGGACGATGATGATGTACGAGTTTTTGTTAATGAAGAGCTGGTATACAGGAAATCAGAGGATCAAAATAGCAATGCACATACCTCTAGCGGAGGATATCTTCCTAACACTGGAAGCGGATGGAGTTCGGGTGGAAATAGTAATTCCGGCAGTAAAGGAAATTCTTCTTCAAAATGGAACAGGGATCCGTATGATGTAGATGATTATGACGATCCGGATGATTTTGCCGGTGAATGGGAAGACGAATTTGATGATGGATATGACGAGGCTTATGATTATTGGGAAGAGGAACATGATTAAGGGTTAAGAACGCTGAGTGTGTAAAATATAGTTAAGTTAGTAGTAAACACTCCAAAGTTTCATCGATGCAACTTTGGAGTGTAAAAATGAGACTTTAAACTGCGACTTTGGGATAAAAGATAACTAAATTTTTAGCAAATATAAATGATTGTAAATAGTGATTTGATGGGAAAATAATATGAATAATAAAACTTTAGCTTTTTATAATAAAAATGCAAAAGCTTTTGCGGAAGAAACAGCTTTTGTCGATTTTAAGGAAACGCAGGATAAATTCATCAATATATTACAAGGTAAGCGTGTGCTTGATTTTGGCTGTGGTGCAGGCAGAGATTCAAAATATTTTGTTAAAGCAGGGCTTGATGTTGTAGCTATTGATGGATCAGCAGAGCTGTGCCAAATTGCTGAAAGCTACGTAGGAATCCCAGTACAGCAGATGCTTTTTCAAGAATTGGATGATCGAAGCAGATACGATGGAATATGGGCTTGTTCGTCCATTCTGCATTTGACAAAAGAAGAACTAAAAAGTGTTTTTAAGAAAATGCTGGATGCACTGACTGATAATGGCATCATTTATACTTCTTTTAAATACGGAGAGTTTGAGGGAGAAAGAAATGGAAGATATTTCACAGATTTCACCTATGAAAGTTTTTGCGAATTTATAAGAGATATGAAAGGTATAGCGATTGAAGAATATTGGTATACCGGTGATGTACGGCCAGGACGGGAGGATCAAAAGTGGCTGAACCTACTATTACGAAAGACAAGTTTATAATAGATCATGTTGATTTTGGATTGAGAGAACAGGTGAATTATCCGAATGGCGGAACATCGAAATTTTATGATAACGGCACGGATATGGTTATTATAGACGAAGACATTTGTGATTGTAACAAAGGCGAGGCTGTCTTTTCATATATGCTTATTACTGATAAGCAGAATAATTATATGCACCAATTTAATAGAGTCTTTCGTTTTTTAGGATATTCACAAAAAGAAGTGGATCGTTATCTGCTAAACAAAGAAATATCAGCAACTGTAGATTATACAGTTAGTATTGGAGACCGTGGAGAGCAGGCAGATGTATCTCCACTGGAATTTCGATTCGAGCAAAATTTTTCTAATGTATATGGAATGAATGCACTTAAGTATTTGTCGAGAGAATACGGCATTTGTGATGAAGCTGGGAAAAATTATTTCCTAGATTATCTAATAAGAACCAAAAACGGACAATATGCAATAGAAGAAAATGGTGTTACATACCACCATCCGCAGATTATCGGTGAAGAAAAATATAGGAATCAATTGCATAAACAAAATACCTGTATGTTATGGGGAATAAAATTATTTCGATTTTCCAGTGAAGATTGTGCATTTGAGAACCGAATAGAGGATGATATCAAACAGTTTCTGGGAAAAGATGCATCCAATTTTGTTGATGATGGGCTCAAAATAGACAGAACTGTTGAATTATATGAACATCAGACTATTAATCTGCAAGAAATCCAAAAACGTAGGAGTGCTGGGGTGAAAGCATTTTTGATCGTGTTGCCTACAGCGTCTGGCAAATCAAAAATCGTGGAAGAAGATTTGCGCATTTTTTCGAATGACAAACCGGACTTTCATGCATTAATTCTAGTTCCGGGAATCAATATTCTGCTGGACTGGAGAGAAAGAGTGAAAATGTCTCTGCCGGAACTGGTGAATCATATTGAGATACGAACTTATGCATATATGGCAAGACACTATACAGAAATCCCGTCAGATTATTATAATTATCTTGTAGTGGATGAGGCACATCATGCGGTTGCACCGATTTTAAAACGGGTTATTCAATATTATGATACAGATTTTACGGTAGGGCTTACAGCTACGGACCAAAGACCGGATAAAAAGAAGCTGGAAACTGTTTTTGGGACTTATTCCACATCATTGTCTTTAAAAGAAGCAATGGAAAAAGAAATAGTAGCTAAGGCAAATGTTTACCGGATTGAGACGAATATTGATCTTTCAAAGGTACGTTTTAATGGCAAAGATTATGTGAATGCCGATCTGGAAAAGCGAATTAGAGTTACTTCTAGAAATGAACTGATTGTGAATGTTTTAAAGGAATATTTTCTAGAAGGAGAAGCAGGAAAAAGGCAGGGAGTTATTTTCTGTGTTAATGTAGCTCATGCGAATGAAATGGCAAGATTATTAAATCAGGCAGGGATTTTGGCATCAAGTTATACTCGTCAAGCAAAAAATCCGGATGCCATAATGAATGCATTTAAACAGAAAAAAATTCGTTTTTTATGTGCATGTAATATGATTTCTGAAGGATGGGATTATCCAGAACTTGGAATTCTTGTTATGGCAAGACCGACATTATCAAAAGTACTGTATTTGCAACAGA
>ERZ1106973.2850-NODE-2850-length-11831-cov-2.790506_pt1 | contig 11831 bp, 10 predicted proteins | sample MGYA00403686_ERZ1106973 | MGnify/ENA primary metagenome ERZ1106973 (study PRJEB35170, sample SAMEA104062408) | human gut metagenome | biome: human gut; feature: human-associated habitat; material: faeces | place: Denmark | collected 2012-11-06 ...
GAGGTCAATGACTTCAAATCCGGCACTTTCAATTCCACACATGGAAGCTGTCGTTGCACAGAATCTGGCATCTCCTGTTATCGGATCTTCATTATAAAGTTCCCCGCGGCTCACACTTTCTGCGATCTTTCCCGTGAAGAAGTCATTCAGATATCTTTTGTGTGGGACTTCCTGCATTCCCCAACCAGAAAGAGTCTGGAAATCCAATCCCCATCCAATATCATCATGACATCTGAGGTAATTTAAGAAAGTATACTCTTTCGGAAGGTTGTTCATAATATCAAGCTGCATCCGTAAAAGTCTGGTATCTCTCGTCGCAACCGTATTCCATGTAGTAGCCATCATGGTTACATTATAAAGCATATGACATTCCGGCTTTTCTATGGTACCAAAATAAGGAACTACTTTTTCCGGTTCCATCACGACTTCCCCTAATAATACAACCGACGGACACACAATCTCCCCGATCATACGCATCATCCTGACTATCGTGTGTACCTGTGGAAGATTTCTGCAGCTTGTCCCCATTTCCTTCCAGATATAAGGAACTGCATCGATCCGCAGAATGTCAATCCCCTGATTGACCAGGAAAAGGAAATTATACATCATTTCGTTAAACACCCTCGGATTCTTATAATTCAGATCCCACTGGTAAGGATAAAAGGTAGTCAACACGTAGTGTCCAATTTCAGGAAGCCAGGTGAAATTCCCCGGTGCAGTTTCCGGAAATACCTGTGGCACTGTTTTCTCATATTCTCTGACATAGTTTTCATTGTCACAGAAAAAATACCGGCTCAAACTGTGACGGGATATCCCAGTTATCATAAAAGAAATAGCGGTCCTGATACTCTTTTTCCCCTGCTCTTGCACGCTTTGCCCACTCATGATCTTCGGAAGTATGGTTCATTACAAAATCCATACACAGATTCATGTCTTTTTCATGGCAGGCTTCAGCCAGATCTGCAAGGTCTTCTATGGTTCCAAGTTCCGGCTTTACTTTTCTGAAATCCGCAACCGCATAGCCTCCATCGGATCTTCCCTTTGGCGAATCGAGAAACGGCATCAGATGAACACAGTTTACACCACATTCTTCCAGATACTTAAGCTTTCCTTTGACTCCTCTTAAATTTCCGGCGAAATTATCAATATACAGCATCATTCCCAGCATGTTTTTTTTACGATACCACGCCTGATCCTTTTCCTTCTCCAGATCTCTCTTTCGAAGTTTCTCATTTCTTGCATGATAGTAATTCTGCATCTGTTCACAGAGCTCTGCAAACATTGCTTCATTATCATATAATTCCATATAGAGCCAGCGAAGCTCATCCATATGCTTCGCCAGTCTCTTTTCAAAAATATCATTTGTTTTTCTCATTTTTACTCGACCATTTCCAGATAAATCTGATATGCTTTGTACTCACCAAATTCAAGCGGCATCGGAATTCCAACTTCCATCAGCGCCTCTGCCGGATAAATTTTTCCGGTATTTGAATCTTTATAGAATTGTCCGGCACACAGACCTTTCATTTTTACATAATTTACTGTCATGTTTCCATGGATTTCAAGCATAACTACATTTACAAGTACTTCTTTCCCATCTTCTGATGCAAATTCCCATGCGCCGATTTCTTCTGCGAATGGATTACTCAGTCGATAGTAAAGTCCATTTTGTACAAGCTGTGCATATTTTTTGTATTCTACTATCTGTTCCCTGATCTCTCTGCGCTCTTCATCTGTCATTTTCGCCGGATCCAGTTCATAACCGAAGGTTCCTGCCATGGCACAGACACCTCTTGTATGGAGTGATGTCTTTCTTCCTGTCTGATGATTCGGAACTGCAGATACGTGAGATCCAACTGCAGATACCGGATACCCAAAGGATGTTCCGTATTGGATCCTTACACGATCCACTGCATCGGTATTGTCACTGCACCAGATCTGTGGTGTATAATACAGCATTCCCGCATCAAAACGACCTCCACCACCACTGCAGCCTTCGATCAGAAGGTCTGGATAGCGGCTTATAATACGCTCCAGGAAATCATAAAGTCCAAGCATGTAGTCATACTGCACACTGCCCTGTTCTTCTGCTGTCATAGAATATACTTCTGCCATACTTCGGTTCATATCCCATTTTACATATTCGATATTTCCCTGATCGAGCACCTGACACATCTGCTCATAAACAGCATCCACAACTTCTTTTCTCGAAAAATCAAGGAGCAACTGGTTTCTTCCTTTTACCGGTTTTCTTCCCGGAATCTGAATTGCCCAGTCCGGATGTTCACGGTAAAAATCACTGTCTTCATTTACCATCTCCGGCTCAAACCAGAGCCCGAATTTAACACCTAACGCATTGATCCTGCTGATCAGGTCACCAAGACTTCCCTGCAGCTTTTCTTCATTAACCTTCCAGTCGCCAAGTCCACTGTTGTCATCATTTCGACTTCCAAACCATCCATCATCCAGTACAAACAGCTCCACTCCACATTCCTTTGCCTTGGATGCAATTTCCACCAGACGATCCTCCGTAAAATCAAAATAGCATGCTTCCCAACTGTTGATCAGTACCGGTCTTACTTTTTCTTTATATTTTCCGCGACACAGATTTTTACGGATACATCTCTGCAGATTCTGGGAAAGCTTTCCGAGTCCCTGATTGCTGCAGGTTAAAATAACTTCCGGAATCACAAATTCCTGTCCTTTTTCCAATGGATAAGAAAACTGCTCTTCCTGCAATCCCATCTGCATTCTTGTCTGTCCAAACTGATCCTTCTCTACTTCTGCTTTAAATCCTCCGCTGTATACAAAGGACATTCCATAACAAGTACCTGCGTCTTCCGTCGTTTCTTTTTCTGCCAGTATCATCATCGGATTGTACTGATGGCTGGATGTTCCTCTGCGGCTTCCAATTACAAAAGCTCCATGTCCTACCGATGTTCTTTGCATATTTCTTTCCATCGCATGGCGGCCGTAAAATGAAATTACGTCAAATTCACCATGAACGAAATCGATACACGCTGCTTGGGCTTTTGTCAGTCTGATTTTATCTTCTTCTGTATTGATCACTTTTGCACTTCTTGTGATCACATCATACTCCGGAAGAACTCCATAAAGTAATTCTACCTGTAATCCTGTCACCTGATCTTTCATATAAATGATCAGAGTCTGGGCTTCCTCTTCGGCAGCATAAACTGCCGGAAGTCCCTTCAAATTGTATTTTCCATCACAAATCTCATATCCCTGATATCTAAGATCGCATCCAAAAGAACCATCTGCATTTACAAGATCAAGCACCGGACTCCTGAAATCTCCTGTCAGTCGACACGGAAATTCCTGTGGCAGCACATCAAGGGAATATGTTCTGTCATTTCCTGTATCATGCGGATTTCCTGAGAAGCCACGGTCTGCATAGGTCAGAAGATAGTCCATAACTCCATCTGTCTTTCTTCCATAATATAAATGCAGTAAAAATCCATATGCATCAATTTGCATCTGATACGTTGTATTTTGGGTATGTAATGTAAATGTTTTTGCTTTCTCGTTGTATATGATTCCCATATTCTTCTCCTTAAGCTTCTGTCAAATTTATTTTACTGCGCCATTTACAACACCGTTCAGAATCTGTTTCTGACAGATCAGATAGAAAATCAAAATCGGAAGCAGTGCCAGTAAATAGGATGCAAATGCAAGATTATAATTGGTTCCAAATTGTGTCTGGAATGTCATCTGTGCAAGTGGCAGTGTGTTCACATCACTACCTGCCAGAATTACAAGTGGTGTCATAACATCATTCCATGTACCAAGTACTGTAAGTACCGCTACTGTTGCATGCATCGGTTTCATGATTGGGAAAATAACGCTCCAGTAAGTTTTCCAGGTTGTTGCCCCGTCTACATGTGCAGCCTCTTCCAGTGCCAGCGGAATATTTTTCAGATAACCGGAGTATAAGAGCACATTCATCGGCATATAAAATACCAGATATAAGATGATCACTCCGGCTCTGTTCGCAAGTCCCATCTGCGCCGTCTGTTTTACAACCGGCATCATCAGGATTGCAAAAGGTACGAACATACCACTGACAACATAAAAATAAATAAACTTATAAAATTTACTATGTGCCTTATTTCTTGCAATTGCATATCCAAGCAGTGAATGGATCAGCATTGCAAGCACTACCGTCACAACTGTGATCAGCAGACTGTTTCCCAACGAGTTCCAGAAATCTGTCACTTTCATCGCCTCTGTAAAATTACTCAGACTGAAATGCTTTGGAAGCGATAAGATTCCTGCGACATCATTCGTCATTTCCGAAGGTTTCTTCAGCGCAATGACAACAGTCATATACAATGGAAATACTACAGTGATCAGCCCTGCGATCAAAAGAATCGTTACAGGCCAGTTTATTCTTTCTTTCCCAACTTTTTTCATTACAACTGTTCCTCCTTCTTACCGGTGATAGTCAACTGCATTACCGAAATCACTACAATCACAATAAAGAAAATAACTGCATTTGCGCTTTGGAATCCAAACTGTCCACCACTCATTCCGTTATTATAGATCAGATATGAGATGGATTCTGTACTCTGGGCAGGACCTCCTTTTGTCAATGCCATGATCTGATCAAATACCATCAGGAAGTTTTTCACACTCAGAACCATATTGATAGAGAAAAATGGAATGATCAGTGGAAATGTCAGGTTCCTGAACTTCTTCCATCCTGTAGCACCATCAATGGCACCTGCTTCATATACATCCTCCGGAACCGTCTGAAGTCCTGAAATATATATGATTGTGTTCATTGCTATCGACTGCCATGCACACACGATCACAATCGCGATCCACGCAAGATTTGTATTAGAAAGCATACTGGAACTAAATGTCTTACTTCCGATCATTTTTCCAAATACAGGGAGGATATACGTAAAGAAATAGTTGAAAATGTATCCTACCACCAGTGCTCCCAGTACATTCGGGATAAAATATGCACCCCTGAGTGCGCTTTTGAACTTGATCTTACTATTTAGTCCGAGTGCCATCAGAAGACTCAATACATTTGTTAAAATTGTCGCCGCAATTGCCAACTTAAATGTAAAGATATATGAGCCTCCGACTCTGGAATCGGTAAACAGATCTTTATAATTACGAAGACCTACCCAGTCGTAACTTCCGTATCCTTTAAAATTGGTAAAACTATAGATGACACCTTTGATCAGCGGCAGCGTATTGAAGCAGAAAAATAATGCAACAATCGGAATCGTGATCAGAAGAAATGTCCGCTTTCTATCATTTAATTTATTCTTTTTCATCGTACTAACTCCTTGAACTTCCGTATTACCAGTAACTTATCTGTCTTAGTCATTATGCGATTTCTCGTAATCTTCCACTTTACGGATAATATCACGATTATATCTTACCCAGTCTGTATCAAATTTCTTAAGAAATGCCTTGCTGTCTTTTTTCATCAGGAATGTCTGGATCTGTGCGTCTACCGCCATTTCCGATGGATAATAATGATCCTGATAGTCAGACATTTTTCCTTCTTTTATATATTCTTTCATTCCTTCAAGGGTTGATGGCAGTTCAAAATCTCCTTCTTTACAAGGAACCGCCTTCTGCGCATCCAGATATGCCTGTACATTCTCATCTTCCAGGAGAAAATCTAACACTTCATATGCTGCCTCTTTATTTTTGCAGTCTTGCATTACGCAGAACTGAAGATCTATTCCTGAGTTCAACTTATTTTCTTCCTTGTTATTATTTGCCGGCATTACAAATGAATCAATCTCCATATCCGGATTCACTGTCTGGATCTGTGGAATTGCATAACTTCCGATCGTATACATTGCGGACTCACCTTTTGCAAATGCCGTACACGCCCCGTTGTAATCATATGCAAACGGGTCATCCGGTCCATATGGAAGCAGCTCCAGCATACGTTCTGCCACTTCTTTATATTCCTTCGAAAATGTTGTCTTTCCGCGGTTCACCTGTGCACACACATCTGCGGGTGCAAGATCTACCGCAACCGCATTCCACGGCGCAAGACAAGTCCATGTATCTTTAAATCCAAAATAAAATGGCTGGATTCCTGCATTCTGTATCTCCTGACACAGGCTCATGAGTTCATCCCATGTAGTTGGTATTTTCCATCCATGTTCTTCGAACATTTCCTTGTTGTAAAGAATTCCTGCTGCATTTGCAACGTATGGTACCGCATAAGTTCCTTTTTCCGGAACAAATTCCAGATTTTTATCAATTTCTTTATATGCCTCTTTAATATCTTCCAGACCCTTATAGTCGGAAATATCCATCAACATGTCAGAATCGATAAAGTTTGAATAGTTCACGTCTCCTCCGATTCCAATAATATCCGGATTATCCTCCCGGATAAATCTCGTCTTCAAAACAGTCATTGCATCATTCGGAGATTCAATTGTAAGATGAATATCATCATGTGTACGGTTGAATTCTTCTTCTATTTTCTCAAATGTTTTTACTGCTTCCGGCTTATACTGCACAAGTTCTATTTCTGTCTTTCCTGTCTTCTCCTTCTGCCCGCATCCCTGCAGCGTCATAGCCCCAGCCATCGTAAGAACCAGTCCGGCACTTACCAGTTTCCTGTACTTCCTATGCATGTTTTTCAAACTCCTTTTGTTCCGTTCCTTCCTGATTTTAAACCTTTCCCGGGATATTTTCTTGTTTTCATCGTCAGGTTTTTTTATTTTTTATTTACAATTGAATTGTAACATACCCTTATGCGTCTATAAATATCATTATATTATATGTTTTATTGCAAAATGCGATTTTTCCCGTTATATATTGAAGTCATCTAGCATTTTGGTATATACTGTTTTAAAAAGGAGGATTCCTATGAGTAATCTTTTATTTTCCGTTTTCCCAAATGAAAATTTTGTTGATATCGGACTTTATCAGTATGGCTGGGAACAATGTGAACCTTCCCATTCTTTTGGACCTGCCGCCAGAAACCATTATATCTTTCACTATGTGATATCCGGAACCGGAACTTTAATGGCCGACGATTCTTCCGGCAATACAATAAAATATCAGGTGAAAAGCGGACAGGGTTTTATGCTATTTCCTAATCAGATCAATACTTACATCGCAGATCAGGATCTCCCATGGGAATATAGCTGGATTGAATTTGACGGACTCCGTGCCAAAGAGATTGTCTCTACTGCCGGACTCAGTCCGGATCATCCGGTCTATCATGCCGGTTCGAAAGATCTCCGCAATGAAATGATGAACGAAATGTTATATATTACCAGACATTCCGGTTCCTCCTCCGATTCACCGTTCCATATAATCGGACATTTGTATCTCTTTTTGGATTATTTCATGCGTTCTGCTGCTACAGTGCGCATGAAGCAGAGTGGAAAGATCAGCGATTTTTACATAAAAGAAGCATTATCTTATATTGAACAAAATTTTCAGAACAATATTACCATTGAAGACATTGCTTCTTTCTGTGGTCTGAACCGGAGTTATTTCGGAAAGATTTTTCACGATTCCATCGGAAAATCTCCTCAGGAATTCCTGATCAGTTACCGCATGACGAAGGCTGCAGAACTTCTGAAACTGACCTCTTTATCCATTGCAGATATCGGAAATGCCGTCGGATATCCGAATCAGTTACATTTTTCAAGAGCATTCAAGAATACCTATGGAACTTCTCCAAGAAGCTGGCGCAATGAAAATAAATTAGAACCTGATATGTAAAAAATCAAGCGGAAAAGGATTATTTTGATTTTAAAAATATTTTCCTTTTCTGCTTGATTTTTTTCTTTTTCTGGTATAATATACACATATAGCAAACATAGTATTAAAAACTACATGTCATATTTTCGACATTCAGGAGGTGCATGACTATGGCAGAGCAGTTAAAAGAACACATTAAAGATCCGGGAAGTGCGATTACACATTTTATCGGAATGCTGATGGCAATATTCGCAGCAATCCCATTGCTTTTAAAAGCAGCGCGCGAACCAAGTAAGATTTACATTATCGCAATTGCTGTGTATGCGGCAAGTCTGATCTTACTGTATGCGGCAAGCACAACTTACCATACATTCGATAAATCAAAAAAAGTAAATACCATTCTTAAAAAGATCGATCACATGATGATCAGCGTTCTCATCGCCGGAAGCTACACTCCGATCTGCCTGTTAGTACTTGGCGGCAGGACCGGGATCATCCTTCTTGCGATCGTATGGTCATTTGCCATCGCCGGAATCCTGATCAAAGCATTCTGGGTATACTGTCCGAAATGGGTTTCCTCCGTGCTTTATATCGGCATGGGCTGGACCTGCGTACTGGCATTTACACAATTGCTGAATTCTTTAAGTCCGGCGGCTTTCGTATGGCTGCTGGCCGGTGGTATCATCTACACCGTTGGCGGCGTAATCTATGCGTTGAAGCTTCCGATCTTTAACAGTAAGCACAAATATTTCGGAAGCCATGAGATCTTTCATCTGTTTGTGATGGCCGGAAGCGCCTGCCACTTTGTGGTGATGTATGCTTTTGTACTTTAATGAAATCCATATGAAAAAAGCTGCCGGTGGCAGCTTTTTTCACTTAATATCACTTATTTTTACTTATTCCGCGAGTTCGAATTCATTTGAGATCTTCTCTCCGATCTCGATCTGCTTATCCACATTCTTTTTCACATAAGTTTCCGTTTCCTTGGATCAGCAGTTCCTTTTCTCTCCGTGTCAACTGTTTGATCGCATATTCCCGGCTCATTGCCTCATTCTTCGTCTCATGTTCTTCGTAATACACAAGCTTCACCGGTCTTCTGGTCTTCGTGTATTTCGCACCTTTTCCACTGTTGTGTGCTTTTATCCTCTTATCCAGATCATTTGTCCAGCCTGTGTATAACGTACTGTCTGCACATTTTATGATATAGGTATAATTCATGTAGTTTTCCCCACTTATCCACAATCGGTCTGATTTTTCCTGCAATAATCCACTTTATTTTATCCGTTATCCTGCGGAAAGTCAATTTTATCCACTCCTCAAAAAGAAGGACCGCACAAGAAACGGACAGGGATTTCCGGGAATCCCTGTCCGTTTCTTTTAATCCTGATCCGCCGTATACTCCACCGGGTTCACCGGCTGTCCGTTTTTGCGCATCTCAAAATATACATTACAGCCTTCTTTGCTGTAATACTTCGTCGGCTGGCTCACATAACCAAGCACACTCTTCGCTTCTACATAGTCCCCGACCTTCACAGGTACTTCTTTCAGCTGTCCGTATAACAGCTCGTATCCGTTTCCGATGTCTACATTGACCGTTGTTCCCGTCTGTGCACTGACATCGATCGACTTGATGATCCCGGGTGCGCCGCAGAGCACCTGGTCTCCCTCTGCACCTTCGATGATCACGGCCGGATTATACTTATACTGATCCAGTGTCTGGAAATATACCGTCTTATCCATGCTGTAGCTCATGATCACAGCCCCGTTCACCGGCCATAGAATGTAGCTGTCTTCTGTAAAATTAATATTATGACTCTTTCCTGCTGTTGCCTGGGTTCCCGTTCCATTCTGCTCTGACTGATCTGTCATTCCGGTTCCGTCTGATTCGTTTTTCTCATCAACGGTACTCTCATCTGCTGCGCTTTTCTTTGTACTGCTTCCGGTATTCTCACTTTTTACTTTTGATGTTCCGGTTTCTCTTGTCAGATCGCTGTTCTCTTTGTTGTCTTTCTTTGTCTCTTTCTGCCTGCTTTTTTCTTCCGCCTTCGCCAGCTCATTTTTCTGCGTTTTCCTGTAATCATTAAATGTATATGTTCCTGCTATTGCAATTGCTGCCACAAAACATAACACTGCTGCCACGGTAGCACGCCGTTTGGACATAGACGTTTTTTCGTTTTTCTTCATTTCATCACCACCTCTGACCATATTTTTGCCAGATCGTGATGTAGTTATACATTTTTTATAATTTCTGTCACTTCTTTTATATCCGTTCCTTTAAAAAAATATTTTAATATTTTTCTATATCCTTGTTTCTTTTTTGCCATCTCATTTGCCGTGTACTGACTCATACCGATTCCGTGACCAGCTCCTCTTGTGGTTACTCTTAACTTTCCATTATAAGGTTGCAGCGTAAAACAACTGGAAGCCAGTTGATATTTATTTCTGAATTCTTCCCCGCTCATTACCTTATCCCCCACGCGGATCTTCAATACATATCCCACGGAATCCGTCTTTTGTATCTCCACATCCAGCGTTTCGATACCTGTAGTTCCCTCATTTTCGTCTTTTTGTTCACTCTTCACTTCCAGTATCACCGTCTGTATCTCATTCTCAGCATTTACATCCCCGGGGCATTCCACGATTTTCAGATAAGGATACTCTTCCTTTCCAAGCACCTCTTTTGCGTCTCTTGTATATCCGTTACTCAGATTAAAAAATGGTGTCATTGCCAGATCTTTTCCATAGAACAGCACTTGTCCCGCAGTAGATTCCAGTGCGTTTTTTAACTTTCGGTAATTTTCCGCATACCGCATGCCCCATGCGGATTTCATCTGTTTTTCTGTCCAGAATTCGTCTGCCGCTTCTTCCGGCAGTGTACCGTCTCCTCCGGCTTCCTGAATCATGCGGTATACTTCTGTCCGGATGAGCACTGCCTGTGCGTTCAGTGCTTCTTTCTCATAATCTGCCGGCATATCCCTGGCCAGCACTCCGATACAATACTCCTCCACAGGCATCTTTCCGTTTTTCTTTATTTTCACCATCGTTTCATCTGCTTTGGAAGCAGTGATGATCTTCGGTCCATTTATAAATACGGTTATGATATACGGAAGCAAGACTATGATAAGCAGCCAGCAGCCGGCCTGTTTCACTTTTTCACTTATTATCCTGTATCGTCTCATATATTGCACACCTCCCCGACGGCAGAGCCACTTTTCCCGTCCCCACCGGCACAAAAAAACCCTCCCATACCTTAAGGTATGAGAGGGTTTTTTTTAATATTCCAGTTCATCCTCATTGATCACAACATGATCCAGATGCCAGATATCATCTACATATTCCTGGATCGTTCTGTCTGCCGAGAACTTACCGCAGCAAGCGGTATTCTTAAGAGCCATCTTAGCCCATTTGTCTGTGTCTTTGTAAGCTTCCATTGCACGGGCCTGTGCATCTGCATAAGAACGGAAGTCTTTTAAGATAAAGTACATATCTGCTCTTGCACCACCCTGATTGTTCAGAAGGCTGTTGTAAAGGTCACGATACATCTCTTTATCACCGTTTGCATAAGTTCCGTCTACCAGCTGGTCTACCACTCTTCTGATATCCGGATCGTTGTTGTAGATATCGTATGGATTGTATCCACCGTTCTGCTCGTAGTTGATTACTTCGTCTGCACTCAGTCCGAAGATAAATGCATTGTCGATTCCAACTTCGTCTACGATCTCTACGTTCGCTCCGTCCATCGTTCCGAGTGTCGGTGCACCGTTCATCATGAACTTCATGTTACCTGTTCCGGAAGCTTCTTTGGAAGCTGTAGAAATCTGCTCACTGATATCTGCTGCTGCGAAGATCAGCTCTGCGTTCGATACGCGGTAATCTTCAATAAATACAACTTTCAGTTTGCCGTTGATGCTGCGGTCATTGTTGATCACATCCGCAACTGAGTTGATCAGTTTGATGATCTCTTTTGCACGGATATATCCTGCGGAAGCCTTTGCACCGAAGATGTATGTCTTAGGATAGAAGGACATCTCCGGATGCTCTTTGATCTGGTTATACAGATACATTACATGCAGAATATTCAGCAGCTGACGTTTGTATTCGTGCAGACGTTT
>ERZ1106973.2856-NODE-2856-length-11812-cov-3.583227_pt1 | contig 11812 bp, 10 predicted proteins | sample MGYA00403686_ERZ1106973 | MGnify/ENA primary metagenome ERZ1106973 (study PRJEB35170, sample SAMEA104062408) | human gut metagenome | biome: human gut; feature: human-associated habitat; material: faeces | place: Denmark | collected 2012-11-06 ...
AGCTGTTGGATGGATGGTAATAAGTTCTGTGGAAATTCAGGAAATTCTCATAGGTCAGCTCCGGGATAACCTCCGGGGCGCCGCCGGACTCATGCGTATAGCAGGTATCCGGGTAAAGCGTGTTCTGCGTGTAGCGGTCAAGCACGCCCTCCGGGGAGGAAAATGCACCCTTCATCTCATTATAAACGACACCGTTTACCGTGATCGGGCTGTCCACCGACTCCATCTCGTAATGCCAGCCCTCCTGGCGGAAAATCTTCTCTTCTTTATAGATATTCGGATGCAGAACCGCGTCCATATAGACGTCCATCAGGTTCTGGAAATCTTTGTCGTTGCAGCTTGCAACCGGGTATACCGTCTTATCCGGGTAGGTCATCGCGTTTAAGAAGGTATTTAAGGAGCCCTTCACCAGCTCTACAAACGGATCCTTGACTGGAAATTTCGCCGAACCGCACAAAACGCTGTGCTCCATGATATGAGGCACACCCGTGCTGTCAGATGGCGGGGTACGGAATCCGATACAGAATACCTTGTTCTCATCGTCATTCGAGAGCAGGAACACTCTCGCTCCCGTCTTCTTATGTTCCAGAAGAATTCCCTCGGAATTCAGCTCTTTTACGTGTTTTTCATTCACGATCTGATAGCTCTTCAAATCTTTTACTGTCATGCTGCCTTTCCTTTCTCTGAAACGATTCCACAGCGCATACAGACATCTGTTGAATCGTTACTGTTCACGCATACGTGACCAGTAACGTTGAATCGCACCTTTTTTTCTTTTTTACAGTCTTCCCATAAATTTGTCTTTTAGTACGGCAAATGCCTCCCGCAGCCACAGGTGCACCGCCAGCACCGGGTCGCACGCAGCTGCCACGCCGACCGGCTCGATCTCCTGTCTGCGCGCGATCGCCTCCGCCCGGAACACATGGTAATTGCTTGTCAGAATCCCGATCCGGATGGTATCGCCGTCCGGGCGCTCACGGTAAAACTCCATCAGGTGTGCCCGCGCCGCCTGCGCCTTGTTGTATTCCTGCCGGTCGATCACCGTCCGGCTGAACTCGATGTTCTGCACCGTGTCGGAGGACTGGTCTTCAATCAGCAGCTTATCCTCCGGAATCCCGTTGTACTGTAAATATTCGTACATCGCCCGCGCCTCGCTGATCTCCTCGCCCGGACCTTTTCCGCCGGAAAGCACCAGAACCGTGTTCGGATATTCCTCCGAATACTCGATCGCCCGATCCAGACGCTGCTTTAGGGAATTGCTGATCTTGGCGCCGCGCACACGCGCTCCCAGCACGATCACATAATCCGCCGGCTGTCCCGTCGCCGTAATGGCGCTCCAGCCGATCAAAACCTCCGTGATCACCAGAATCAGAAGTCCCGCCGCACATACTGTCCCGACGGAAACGCCGATCCACACGGGGATTCTGCCCTCATGCTGGCTGCCAAACCACCATCCAGCCGCCAGAAGTCCCAAAAAGATCGCCAAGCAGGGCCAGATCAAGGCAAACGAAGTCGAAACACCTGAATAAATAACAATTATGATATAATATAACAGGCACAGGACCGCCGTTCCTCCTAAAAACCAAACCATCTGTCATCCTCCTGATGTCCATCCAGCCGCACCTTTACAAATCCAGCGCCTCGTCCTCACGCCGCAGGATATCCTGCGGCTCCGCCATACCGCCTAAGTCTACCCAGAGCTGCTGCTTCGGGTGCGGTGCGCTCTCCTGCGCGGTTCCATCCTCGGTAAAGATGCCTTTCACTTCCACACGCAGGTTACGTCCGTCCGGCTTCATGATCTCGATCGTCTCTCCCACGCTGAATTTATTCTTCTGCTCCAGATGAACCAGGCCATCCCCGCGTACAGCGCCGACCGTTCCCAGATAGGTGTACGGTTTTACATAAGTATTGCTTCCGTATACCTGCGACTCGGTACCCGGTTTATGGAAATAAAATCCAGTGATGTATTCCCGGTGGGTACATTTGCGGATCTCACTCTTATACCACTCCATCTTGGACTGGTATTTTTCCGGGCTTTCCAGATAATCGTCGATTGCGATTCGGTAGGTTCTCGCCACGGTTGCCACATAGAGTGCTGTCTTCATGCGTCCCTCGATCTTGAAGCTGTCGATTCCTGCTTCGACCATCTCCGGAATGTGCTCAATCATACACAAATCCTTGGAATTGAAAATATATGTTCCCCTCTCGTTTTCCTCAACCGGCAAATATTCTCCCGGACGATTTTCTTCCATAATATAATATTTCCAGCGGCACGGATGGGTACATGCACCAAGATTCGCATCACGGCCGGTAAAATAATTGCTCAAAAGGCACCGCCCGGAATACGAAATACACATCGCACCATGGACAAATGTCTCGATTTCAAGGTCTTCCGGTATATGTGCATCAATATCCGCAATCTCTCTGATGGAGAGTTCACGCGCCGTCACAACACGAGTTGCACCCAATTTATGCCAAAACCGGAATGTACGGTAATTCACATTATTTGCCTGCGTGCTGATATGGATATCAATTTCAGGACAAATTTCCGTTGCAATCTGGAATACACCGGGATCGGAAATAATCAGAGCATCCGGACCGATTTCTTTTAATTCTTCAAAATACTTCTGCACACCCTCTAAATCTCTGTCATGTGCAGTAATATTCGCTGTCACATACACTTTTTTCCCGTGTTCGTGAGCAAAACGGATTCCCTCAGCCATATCTTCCTTAGAAAAGTTTTTTGCCTTTGCCCGAAGTCCATACATTTCACCGCCGATATAAACCGCATCGGCACCATAATAAACAGCTGTTTTTAACACTTCCAAACTGCTTGCCGGAGCAAGAACCTCCGGCTTTTTTCGATTATTGTCCATGAATTACTCTCCCTTTCCATTTCCTTTTTTCGTACTAATTGTCATGCCATCAGCAATCGGCAGACAGATTGTTTCTAATTCTTCCTTCTCACACAAGACTTGTAAATATTCCCGCATGCGTCCATGTATCGTGCGGTCTCTGCGCAGTACCGCATAACGGGATTCTAACACGTCACCATCATGAAAAATATTATCGGACACAAGCATCGCATCATCCGCCATCAAAGCAATAACATCCGGCAAAAAATTCAAATACTGTCCCTTTGCTGCATCCATGAAGATAAAATCATAGGATTTTTCTTTTATTAAAAGCTCTTTTAATACTTCTATCGCATCACCTTCTAGCAGTGTGATTCGGTCATCTTCATCCAATCTCTCTAAATTCTTCCTCGCTTCTTTTAAGCGCATCTCAACTTTTTCAATTGTCGTAATATGCGAAGATTTCGGCAAATACTCACGCATGCAAAGAGCGGAAAAACCAACCGCTGTTCCAATTTCTAAAACCTCTTTCGGCTTTCTCTCCCGCAGCAAGAAACGCAACATATCTCTTGTGCCGGACCTTATAATCGGCACATCCTCTGAAAGTGCCTTTCTCTCAAGCTCTTCTAATGGCTTTGGCAGTGGCTCCCTGTATTTTTCCAAAAACACTTCCATGCGGTCGTGGTGACTCGTCTTTGTGTGTACCATTTTTTCTCCTTTACTAAACGCACAAAAAATCCCAGTCCTGCCATAAGAAAACATGGGATTTTATGTGATATCATTTACAATCCGTAAATTACACGGATAATTTCCTCGTAGGTCATACTGCTGTTCAGCGTATAAATACCTTTCTGCATATCGGTTCCTTCGCGTTTCATCAACTGCATGTGCACATAAAACGCAGCCGGATTACCGACCAAATCCTGATTCGACAGCCGCTTAGCTACTTCAAATTCACCATCATCCTCCGATATGGTAAATGCTTTTGTCTGTCCGGGCGGCAAATCTTTTGACGTATCGCCCACCGCCTCGCAGGCAAAGGAATAGCCGACGCGGCACAGCTGTACACCACCAAATACAACCAAACCATAAAACACGATATTCAGTAATACAATTAACATGGTTCGTACAGCTTTTAACATGGATTATACCTCCATAATAATTGGTAAAATAACCGGATTTCTCTTCATCTTCTTCCACAGAAAGTCATTCAGAGTATCCTTAATTTCTGTTTTAATTCTTCCCCAGTCTGTAATTCCTCTTTCGTATAGACGGTCAAGCGCAATATTAACAACCTCATGGCACTCATCCATCAAGTTTTCCGCCTCTCTGACATAAACAAAACCACGGGATACAATATCCGGCCCTGCCAAAATCGTGTTGGATCCTTTCTCCAGTGTAAGTACCACAACCAAAAGACCATTTTCCGATAAGTGCTGGCGGTCACGAAGAACAATATTTCCTACATCGCCAATGCCAAGTCCATCGACCATAATTCCCTGTGCAATCGTTTTACCAACAATCGTCGCACGATCCTCACGAAGTTCCAAAATGTCTCCGGAACGTAAAATCTTAACATTTTCTTTTGGTACGCCCATCTTCTGTGCTACTTCTGCCTGTCCCTGCAAATGACGGTACTCACCATGAACAGGTATGGAAAACTTCGGTTTCACAAGCGAATAAATCAATTTAATCTCTTCCTCGCACGCATGGCCGGAAACGTGAGTATCCTGAATAATTACCTTTGCGCCCTTCTGGGAAAGTTCGTTAATTACTTTGGAGACCGACTTCTCATTACCCGGAATCGGACGGGAACTGAAAATAACAACATCTCCGGGTTTAATCGCGATTTTACGATGAATACTTGCTGCAATACGGGAAAGAGCTGCCATCGCCTCTCCCTGACTTCCCGTCGTAATCAGTACGAGCTGCTCATCGGAATAATTTTTCATCTCTTCCAAGCTGATAATCATATTGTCCGGCACCTGAATGTAACCAAGTTCCACCGCCGTATTTACGATGTTTACCATGCTTCGTCCTTCAATCACGACTTTACGGTTCTGCTTCTTCGCCGAATTAATAATCTGCTGCACACGGTCTACATTCGAGGCAAACGTTGCCACAATAATACGGTTTTGTACATTTTCCTCAAAAATCGAATCAAAAGTCGCACCAACCGTGCGCTCCGACTCAGTAAAACCCGGTTTCAAAACATTCGTACTGTCGCACATCAAAGCAAGTACACCTTTTTTACCAAGTTCACCAAAACGAGCCAAATCAATTGTGTCTCCGTAAACCGGCGTATAATCTACTTTAAAGTCACCGGTGTGTACAACAATTCCTGCCGGTGTATAAATGGCTAATGCCGCTGAATCCGCAATACTGTGGTTTGTCCGGATAAACTCAATACGGAAATCTCCTAAGTTAATATACTGACCATAAGTAACGACTTTTCTCTTAACGTTATTTAACAGATTATGCTCTTTTAACTTATTCTCGATAATTGCCATCGTAAGTCTCGTAGCATAAATCGGAACATTCAGTTCTTTTAACACGTAAGGCAGAGAACCGATGTGATCCTCATGTCCGTGTGTAATGACAAAGCCTTTCACTTTATCTCTGTTATCCTGCAAATACGTGATATCCGGGATTACTAAATCCACACCTAACATATCATCTTCCGGGAAAGCCAGTCCGCAGTCCACTACAATAATACTCTCTTCCGTCTCAAACGCTGTAATGTTCATTCCAATCTGTTCCAAACCTCCAAGCGGAATAATCTTTACGCGCTCTTCCCCTGTTTTTTTCTTCTTCAATTTTATTACACCTCTCTATTCTAATCTTAATTCCACATCGTCCAATAACTCTTCTAAGTACTTTGAAATAATTTTCAACTCTTTCTCATCGTCTACAACCTGATATGTTACCAGTTCGTCCTCTGTTTCCTCTCTCAAAATCATTGCTTCTGCTTCCTCATCCTCAACAGAATCTGTCACGAGAAGATACGATACACCGGCAATGTCTGCTTTTTCCAACACAAAAAAAGCCTCCTCGCTGCCATCGTCAGCCGTAAGCATAATGAGTCCATTTTCGTTTTCTGACATCAAATCCTCCTAATTGTGTATGGAATCTAAATAACCTTGTAAAATCAGGGAAGCTGCAATCTTATCCACATACGTTTTCCGATGTTCTGAGCGCACTCCGCCTTCTTTTAACACATCCATGGCAGAAACCGTGCTGAGCCGTTCGTCCCACAGCACTACTTCTAACCCTGTTCTAGCCTTTAGTTTTTCCATAAATTCTTTCGTTCGCTCGACACGCTCTCCCTCCGAATTATTCATATTCTTCGGGTAGCCAAGCACAATACGTCCTACGTCATTTTCCTCTGCCAGTACCTGAATACGTGCCAGAGTCTGTCGTAATTTGTTTTCACTTTTTCTTTTTATAACTTCAACCGGCTGGGCAGTCAAAAGCATGGAGTCACTAATCGCCACACCAACTGTCACTGAGCCGTAATCAAGTCCCATGATTTTCAAAATAAATACCTAGTCTTCCTTGAGATTATTCTCAATATAGTCTTCTAAAAACACTTCAATAATTTCGTCACGCTCTGCGCGCATAATCAAACTTCTTGCACCTTTGTGACTAGTAATATAAGTCGGGTCTCCCGACATCAGATACCCAACAATCTGATTAACCGGATTGTAGCCTTTTTCCGTCAATGCAGAATAAACTGCCGCAATCACATCACGGACATCCAAATCTTTCTCCGCCTCAACCTTAAAGTATTGCGTATTATTCAATTCCTGCATGCCGCCACATCCTTTCTATAATCATACCCAATTACTAATATTGTAATATATATAACCTCAATTCGCAAGAGTTTTTTTGCATGAAGTTTATCTCCGCAATCTTATAATATTTTTCACCAAGCACAGCAGAAGAACGGCAGCCATCTTCTGCTTTTGTATTTTATTTTAATCATACACTAGAAAAATCCGTTTGACAATTGTATAATGTTGCAAAAAAGGAAAAAGGAGCAATATGATGAGTCAGCTATTTTACTATACACCGTCAGACGGTGACTGGAACAAAGCGCTTCCGATTGGGAATGGAAAACTGGGAGCCATGATTTTTGGCGAGGAGCACGAAGAACATTTTCAGCTTAACGAAGATTCCGTTTGGTTTGGAGCAAAGAGAAACCGAAACAATGCAGATGCCAGAAAACATCTGGATAGAATCCGTGAATTAATTTTAAATGGAAAAATCTCAGAGGCGGAAAATCTCTGTAAATATGCCCTGTCCGGCACACCACAGAGCCAGCACAGTTACCAGACACTGGGCGATGTTTATTTTGATTTCTGCGGTGTACGAAAAAACACAAAAGATTTTAAGCGGACACTCGATTTATCAACCGCCATACATACCTCAAAAGTCACGGATGCAGACACTGGCTTTTCCTATGAAATTGAGACTTTTGCCGACTTCGACACAAACTGCATTGCTGCCCATTTTACGAGTACTAATCCGGATGGGCTTTCTTTGGCTGCCTCCTTACAGCGTGGCTCTTTTTATGAGACAACCACCCACACAGACGACACGCTGTTAATTTCCGGCAGACTCGGCGGCGGGGATGAATCTTTTTGTGCCGGTATGCGCTTTGTCATTTCGGACGGCGCACAAACAGGCATGGGGGAGCATTTGTTAGCCGAACGCTCCTCTTCCATTACCGTATTGCTGACAGCGGCAACTACATTCCGTCATAAAAATCCGGAAGAAACGGTAAAAGAAACATTAAAAAAAGCAGCTTTCATTCCATATGAGAAACTGAAAGAAAAACACGTCAAAGAATACCGCTCATATTTTGACCGCATGCATTTATCACTTTCTTATGACTCGTCTCTCGATGCCCTTCCAACAGATGAAAGACTTGCACGTATTGATAAGGAACACCCGGATAACGGACTCATTAACACGTACTTTGATTTTGGCAGGTATCTGTTAATTAGTTCCAGCCGCGGCGACTGTCTTCCGGCAAATCTTCAGGGCATCTGGAATGATTCTTTAAGTGCACCGTGGGGAAGCAAATTTACCATTAATATCAACACAGAAATGAATTACTGGCCGGCATTATCCTGCCGGTTAGCCGACTGCGAAAAACCGCTTTTTACACATATGCTGCGCATGTTGGAAAACGGAAAACAGACCGCTAAAGAAATGTATGACTGCCGTGGTTTTGTCGCCCACCACAACACCGATTTATGGGGCGATACAGCACCGCAGGACATCTACATTCCTGCTACTTACTGGGTTATGGGCGGTGCATGGCTTGCTACCCATATCTGGAACTATTACAGTTACACAAAAGACCTTGATTTTCTCAAAGAAATGTACCCATTTTTACGAGAATGTGTTGCCTTTTTTATGGATTTTCTCATCGAAGTTAATGGCGAATTGGTAACCTGCCCTTCTGTGTCACCGGAAAACACTTATATAATGAAAGATGGCACACAAGGACGCTTGTCTTACGGCGTTACGATGGACAATGAAATTCTCCACGAATTATTTGACCATTTTGAAAAGTCCTCCACATTGTTACAAGAAACCGATATCGATTTTTGCCAAAGAGCAAAAGAAACGGCAAAAAAACTACCAAAAATAAAAATTGGAAAACACGGTCAGATTATGGAATGGATGAAAGATTATGATGAAGCAGAACCGGGGCACCGCCACATCTCACATTTGTGGGCACTTCATCCGGCTTTCCAGATTACGCCGGATAACACACCGGATTTATGTGATGCTGCCAAAATTACGTTGCAGAGGCGTCTCAGTAAAGGCGGCGGACACACCGGCTGGAGCCGTGCGTGGATTATGAATATGTATGCCAGATTATGGGATGGAGAAAATGCTTATAAACAGCTTTTACTCCTCTTTTCCAACTCAACTTTACAAAATCTGTTTGACACGCATCCACCATTTCAAATTGATGGTAATTTCGGCTCAATTGCTGCCATCGCAGAAATGCTCTTGCAGTCAAGAGAAGATAAGACGATTTTTCTTCCTGCACTTCCAAGTGCATGGCAGAATGGTTTTGTAGAAGGAATCTGTGGCAGGGAAAATATCCGCTATGACATTCGCTGGAACAAAGGCGTCCTCACCGATGTCACCCTGCACGCAGGGCCTGATACATCCATCACTCTTTCTTACAAAGACAAGGAAAAACGCCTCACCCTGCAAGAAGGTGAGACGTTATCTGTATCATTTTAATCATTTAGGAGTGTAATCGTTTTACTTTTATTAATCATCCTGCAAAGCATCAAATCCGCTCTCGCCGGTTCTGACTTTGACAACCTCTTCGACATCGTATACGAAGATTTTACCATCGCCAATGTGACCGGTGTAGAGTGCCTCTTTAGCAGCATCTACAACTTTTTCTACCGGCACGGCACTTACGACAACCTCAACTTTCGTCTTCGGCAGCAACGTAAATTCAACCGGTACACCACGATAATACTCTGCTGTACCTTTCTGAGCACCACAGCCTAATACAGAAGTTACGGTAATACCGCTGACGCCAATCGCATTCAGTGCTTCCTTCAAATCTTCGAACTTGCTCTGGCGGCAGATAATGGAAATCTTGCTCATCTTCATTGCACCTTCGGCTACCTCTTTCTTCTTCTTGAGAGTCGGAGCCGGAACCTCTGCTACCGGTACAGCGGCTTCCATCGGAACATCACCCATCATTGTCTTTGCTCCTGCCGGTGATGCAGCATAGAAGCGGTTACCAGCCGGCATAAAGTCTGCATAGGCACTTGGCAAACCATGCTCGGTTGCATCCAGACCTTCGATTTCCTCCTCCGGTTTTACACGAAGACCAACGGTTGCACGAATTGCAAGAAATGTAAGTGTAATCAATATAGCAGCCCATGCACCAACCGTAAGAATACCTAAAATCTGAAGTCCTAACTGGTTAAATCCACCACCGTAGAACAAACCTTCTTTAATTCCCGCTACTTTAAATCCTGGTGCGGATGAAGTAGCAAACAAACCAACTGCGAAAGTTCCCCAGGTACCATTCATCATATGTACGGCTACCGCACCAACCGGGTCATCCACACGAAGCACATGGTCACAAAGCCATACACCAAAGACAACCAGCACACCGGCTACCGCACCAATAATAGCTGCACCGAGTGCATCGGTTACATCACAAGGAGCTGTGATTGCTACCAGACCTGCAAGAGATGCATTCAAACACATCGAAACATCTGGTTTGCCATATTTAATCCATGTAAAAATCATACATATAACGGTTGCCACAGCAGGTGCAACTGTTGTTGTCAGGAAAATCGAACCAAGCGTTTTCAAATCTGTTGCAGCAGCACCGTTAAATCCATACCAGCCAAGCCATAAGATGAATACACCAAGTGCACCAATTGTTAAGTTATGACCAGGAATCGCATTTACTTTTATCACTTTACCGCTCTTATCTTTTTTGAACTTACCGATACGAGGTCCTAAGAATGCAGCACCAATCAATGCACAGATACCACCTACCATATGAATGGCACAGGAACCGGCATAATCATGGAATCCAATATTTGCTAACCAGCCGCCACCCCAAATCCAGTGAGCTTCAATCGGATAAATCAATGCCGAAATCACTGCTGAGTATACACAATAAGATAAGAACTTCGTTCTCTCTGCCATTGCTCCGGAAACAATTGTTGCCGTTGTTGCACAGAATACAAGGTTAAATACAAACGTTGAAAAATTGAAATTTGCAAAGTTCGTAAACAAGTCAAATCCCGGTTTACCAATAAATCCAAGATAATCTTCACCAAGTAACAGTGAAAAACCAATCAACATAAACATCACAGTTCCGATACAGAAATCCATGAGGTTTTTCATAATGATGTTACCGGCATTTTTGGCTCTGGTAAAACCACCCTCTACCATAGCAAAACCTGCCTGCATCCAGAATACCAGCGCGGCGCCAATCAAGAACCATACGCCCCACAAATCGCTCTGAAGCGATTCAACTGCTTTCATTACATCCATACTAATTCCTCCTTTTCTTTCATGACGTATTCCCCTGCAATAGAAAAAGCGCCAGAAACAAATTCTCGTTTCTGACGCCTTCGTCATTTATGTTTGCAATTATAAAACGTGTTTTTCTAAATGTCAATACCTTTTTTGCATTTTGTGTATTTCCAACAAATACCATTCGTAAAAATGCAATTTTTTTCAATAATTAAACAACAATCCTTTTCTTGCACACATTTCTGTGCTATAATTGATTATGTCTATCAAAATAAGAAAGGCTGATTATAAATGGCTTTAAATACCAAAGGAAAAAAGACATCTTTGACCGAAGAGGCATCCATTTACCAGAAAAGACAGGATGATTTATCGGACAAAGAACGTATAAAGAATATGACAGGAAAGCAAAAACGGGACTTTTTCAAAACTTATTATCTTCCCAAACTGCTCGTTATACTTGCTGTAGCCGGTGTTGTTTTTTACATCGTATGGGTTGATTTTATCAACAAGTCTCATATTTATATGCGGTGTGCGATTCTGAATGAGTCGATTACCGACAGCACCCTGACAGAATTCAGTGATCGATTTACCAACTCTTTGAAGATGAATTATAAAAAGAACCGTGCTTCTTTTTATATGTATTATACCCGCTCGGATGTTGCCAGAGAGATGGGAGCCGACACTGGCAGCGATTTATCGGAAATCAGCAGCCGTCTGGTAGCAAATTCATTAGACTGTATGATTGCTTCTTATGAAGATGTAGAAAATATTTACTTAAAAAATGGATTTATTATGAATCTCAATGATTTTTTAAGCGAAAAAGAAAAAAAGGCCTTAAAACCTTATTTGGTCACCCAAAAAGATGAGGCTGATAAAGTGATTGGTATTTCTTTGAAAGACTGTAAAAAATA
>ERZ1106973.2872-NODE-2872-length-11739-cov-3.043649_pt1 | contig 11739 bp, 10 predicted proteins | sample MGYA00403686_ERZ1106973 | MGnify/ENA primary metagenome ERZ1106973 (study PRJEB35170, sample SAMEA104062408) | human gut metagenome | biome: human gut; feature: human-associated habitat; material: faeces | place: Denmark | collected 2012-11-06 ...
AGGAATCAGAACGATTAACGGAACGATTCAGCAATATATATTTCCAGCTCTGATTATAATCGCGGTTGTTACGGTAGTTGTGGGTGAATACAGTTTATACCGGTTAAAGAATGTATACAAAGAAATGAAGGATGCAGATGAGGACAGATTCTATGAACTGGATTACGAAGAAGAAAAATGGGGAGCGTGGACCAGTGGGGTTAATTTGGTGTCACAGGTGGCCTGCATCATAATTTTATCCTTTGGATATTCTTTGAAGTATATAGAATCAGGAAAATCCAGATATTTTTTATTCGCTTGCATTATATTTATACTGTGCTATTTCTACGATATTTATCTTTCTGTACGTTATGTAAAAGCGATACAGGCGGCACATCCGGAGAAAAAAGGTGATCCAACTTCAAGCAAATTTACGGAACAGTGGGTGGAAAGCTGTGATGAAGCAGAAAAAGAAATTATATACAAAAGTGCATATAAGACGTATATTGTATTGAACAAAGTAATACCGATATTATTGTTGCTTACATTAATAGCAAATATGTTCTTGAATACTGGTATATTGGCGGTTCTTGTTGTAGCTGTCATTTATCTGGTCACAGGAATGACGTATATCAGATCCAGCATGGTTTCTAAAGCAAAAAGGATTGGATAAAATAAAAAGTCATATTAGGTGAATGCATCAGATAAAACTGGTGCATTCATGCTTATAACATATTATTCTATATTATAATTCGTTGAGTTAAGGAACATTTCGTTCCAATCATGAAATACATCGATAAATATATCAAAATTTTTCAAAATATATAACGAAAGAATAAGCAAATAAATGTTGAATTATCAGATATTCGAAATGTGGGATTCCATTATGAAGGATGGAAACGGAAGATTAAAATCATTTACAAATATACTTGATAATATAATTATTATCGCATTGAAATACTGTAAAGATAAGTTTATACTGAGAGGAGAAGCCTATGAATAATACGAATTTGTTAAAGACAGGTTTTGTTAATGAACGGTTCCGATATTATGAGAAGTTAGTCGCAGAGCTGACAATGATGAGTGATATGTTCATGCGGAACGTGTTAAATATTCTGGAATGTGCGGAATATGTATTAAGAGTTATTACTGAAAATGATGATCTGGAATTAACAGAAGTCGTTGTTCAGAAAGATTACAAGAATTTACAGGGAAGATCGGCTGTACTTGACTGTGTGGCTGTGAATAGCAGAAAAGAAATATATGATATAGAAGTACAGCAGGAAAAAGCCGGAGCAGGCCCAAAAAGATTACGCTACCACAGCAGTATAATAGACGCACATAGTCTGTTTGCGGGAGAAGATTTTGAAAAACTGCCGGAATCAAAGGTTATTTTTATCGTAGATGAGGAAGTAGAAAATGAAGTTGTACCCATCTTACATATCAAACGGACTGTAAGAGAAACCGGCAGAGATTATAATGATAAAAGCGAAATTATATATATTAATGCCCGGATGAAAGAAAATACAGATCTGGGCAGATTGATGCATGATTTTCATTGTACAAAGGCAGAAGACATGTATAGCAAAGTATTGGCAGAGCGGATAAGAGTATTGAAAGAGACACAGGAAGGAGTGGAGATTATGTGTAAAGAGATGGATAAGATTTACAAAGCGGGAGAGTTAATAGGAGAAGAGCGTGGAAAAGAAAAAGGAAAATATGAAACAGCAATGAAGTTGCTTGAATTAGGAGCAAGGGAAGACATGATTGCAGAAGCAGTAGGGCATAGTGTAGAAGAAATAAAACGTTGGAAGAATGATATGAAACACTAATAATATATTATGAAAAATAAGCAAAAATGGAAAAGGAGAATCTATGATGAAAGTATTTGCATACAGAAAATGCAGCACCTGCATGAAAGCATTAAAGTGGATGGAAGCACACAACGTAGAATTTGAAGAACGAGCAATTAAAGAAGAAAATCCAACTTACGAAGAATTAAAAGAATGGTACACAATGAGCGGACTTCCACTCAAAAAGTTCTTCAATACCAGTGGTATGATATACAAACAGATGAACCTGAAAGACAAATTAAAAGAAATGACCGAAGACGACCAGTTAAAACTCCTGGCAACCGACGGAATGCTCGTAAAACGCCCATTAGTAATCGGAGATAATTTCGTTCTGACCGGCTTCAAAGAAAAAGAATGGGAAGAAAAGTTGCTATAAGTTAAGATACATTATCATAATTATATGAATTTCCGGTAAACACCAGATGCCCGGAAAATAAAAATATATTTTGATATTCAAAATACTTGACAAACAAAATTTCTTGATATATACTTTGACAGTCAAAATAATTTAGAATCAAAATAAATCAGAGGTATTTAGAATGACTGGAAGAATATGTGGGACAGGATCTTGCGTACCATCATTTGTAATGGATAACAATGACATTGCAAAACTGGTTGATACCAGTGATGAGTGGATCCGGGAGAGAACCGGAGTCGTGAGACGTCATATCATCAGAGAAGAGACGACGGTATCCATGGCCGTCCAAGCCGGACGACAGGCACTTGAAAATGCAGGTATTACTGCAGACGACGTGGATCTGATCATCGTTTCTACGATTTCTTCAAATGTAATACTTCCATGTACAGCCTGTGAAGTGCAAAGAGAACTCGGAGCAAAGCGTGCAACCTGTTTTGATCTGAGTGCGGCATGTACCGGATTCGTAGTTGCTTATAATACAGCGGCTGCGTATCTGAATGCGGGTGTGTATCAGACGGCTCTGATCATTGGCAGTGAAAGTTTGTCGAACCTGACGAACTGGAAGGACCGCGGAACATGTATCCTGTTCGGGGATGGTGCCGGAGCAGCGGTACTGAAAAGTGAAGATATGAGATATTATCTTCCAGTGACACACTCCGATGGTTCCAAAGGAGAAGCACTGTGCTGCCGGAGCAGATATGACAGAAGCGAGTTATCGCCGGAAGATCTGCCGAAGCCGGATGAAAAAGAATATCTGATGCAGATGGATGGAAGAGAAGTGTTTATGTTTGCAGTAAAGAGCGTGCCGCAGGCAGTAAAAGAAGTGCTGGAAAAAAATAATGTGGCTCAGGAAGAAATCAGCTTTTATATCTTACATCAGGCGAACAAAAGGATCGTAGAAGCAATCGCAAAGCGGCTGGGCGAGCCGTTGGAAAAATTTCCGATGAATCTGGAAGAATACGGAAATACATCTTCCGCAAGCATTCCGATTCTTCTTGATGAATTGAACAGAGCCGGAAAGCTGCAAAAAGGTCAGAAGATTATCCTCGCGGGATTTGGCGCAGGACTTACCTGGGGCGCAAGTATTCTGGAATGGTAAAAAACAGTAAAAACAAATATGAGAAGGAGAACAAAAACATGTTAGAACAGATCAAAAAAATGGTAGCAGATAACTTAGGAGTAGAGGAAAGCAAGATCACAGAAAATGCTTCATTCAAAGATGATCTCGGAGCAGATTCCCTGGATCTTTTTGAACTGACAATGGCACTGGAAGATGAATACGGAATCGAGATTCCATCCGAAGATCTGGAAAAGATCGTAACAGTAGGTGATGTTGTAGAGTACGTAAATGCTCACAAAGAGTAAGAAATACAGGACAGTAACATAAAAATGAGATTATAAAAAGACAGGGAGTATAGAGATTATGCAGACAGAAGTAACCAGATTATTAGGAATTGAATACCCGATCATCCAGGGCGGTATGGCCTGGGTAGCAGAATATCATCTGGCAGCAGGTGTATCTGAAGCCGGCGGACTGGGACTCATCGGTGCAGCAAGTGCTCCAGCAGACTGGGTAAGAGATCAGGTACGCAAGGCAAAAGAACTGACAGACAAACCGTTCGGTGTCAACATCATGCTGATGAGCCCTTATGCAGATGAGGTTGCAAAGGTAATCGTTGAAGAAGGTGTAAAAGTTGTGACCACCGGTGCAGGTAATCCGGAGAAATACATGAAGATGTGGAAAGAAGCCGGAGTAAAGGTTATTCCTGTTGTTGCTTCTGTAGCCCTGGCGAAGAGAATGGAACGCTGCGGGGCAGACGCCCTGGTAGCAGAAGGATGTGAAGCCGGCGGACATATCGGCGAGAGTACAACGATGGTGCTTGTTCCGCAAATCGTGGATGCAGTCAATATTCCGGTTATTGCTGCCGGAGGAATTGCAGACGGAAGAGGAATCGCCGCCGCATTTATGCTGGGAGCAAAAGGTGTTCAGATGGGAACACATTTTGTCGTTACAGATGAATCCCAGGTACATGAGAATTACAAAGAAAGAATCATCAAAGCGAAGGATATTGATTCCAAAGTAACAGGAAGAACCACAGGACATCCGGTCAGAGCCCTTCGCAATGATATGACGAGAAAATATCTGGAACTGGAGAACGCCGGAGCTGGATTTGAAGAATTAGAAAAGCTTACACTTGGCGGACTTAGAAAAGCAGTTGTAGAAGGCGATGTAAAGAACGGAAGTGTAATGGCAGGACAGATTGCAGGTATGGTAAAAGAAAGAATGTCATGTAAAGAGCTGGTTCAGAAACTGGTGAATGAGACAGATGCATTGATCGGAGGAAAAGGATTCTATGAGTAAGACTGCATTTATTTATCCTGGACAGGGAGCTCAGAAAGCCGGCATGGGAGCCGACTTTTATGAGAACAGTGAAATCGCAAGATACATATTCGATCAGGCAGGTGAGGAGCTTGGTCTGGATATGAAAGCACTCTGCTTTGAAGAAAATGACAAACTGGATCTGACGGAATATACGCAGGCAGCGATGGTTACCACTTGTCTTGCGATGACAAGAGTTGCAGAGAATAAAGGGTTGAAAGCGGATGTTACGGCAGGATTAAGTCTCGGTGAATATCCGGCGATCGCAATTGCCGGCGGGATGAATGATATGGATGCGATCCGTCTGGTGAGAAAAAGAGGAATTCTGATGCAGAATACGGTGCCGGCAGGAGAAGGTGCTATGTGTGCGGTCATCTCCATGGATGCAGAGAAAATCGAAGAAGTGATCGAACCGATCGCAGATGTATCAGTTGCAAATTATAATTGTCCGGGACAGATTGTTATCACCGGCAAGACGAAGGCTGTGGAAGAAGCAGCCGGAAAATTAAAAGAAGCAGGTGCAAGACGGACAATTATGTTAAATGTCAGCGGACCGTTCCATTCGAAGATGCTGGTTCCGGCGGGAGAGAAGCTGGCAGAAGAGCTGGAGAATACCAGATTTCATGAATTGAAGATTCCGTATGTGACAAACGTATCGGCAGAAGAAGTAACGGATATCAGAGAAACTCCGGGGCTTCTTACGACACAGATCAGTTCACCGGTGCGCTGGATGCAGAGCATGGAGCGCATGATCGCAGATGGTGTGGATACATTCGTCGAAATCGGACCGGGCAGGACACTGGAAGGATTCTTAAGAAAAATCAATCGAAATGTGAAAGTATTCCACATTTCCCAGTGGGAGGATGTGGATAAAGTCTGTGAGGAACTCGCAGATGGTGGAAACAGGATGGAGGAATCGTAAAGATGGATCAGACAATGGAAGGAAAAGTTGCGGTTGTAACCGGAGCATCTAGAGGAATTGGAAAAGCAATCGCTGTAAAGCTTGCATCAAAAGGAGCAACAGTTGTGATCAACTATAACGGTTCCAGAGAAAGAGCCGAAGAAGTAAAGAATGAAGTTGAGTCTGCAGGCGGTAAAGCGGTGATCATACAATGTAATGTGGCCGATTTTGATGCTTGTAAAGAATTCATCGAGACGGTGATCAAGGAGCAGGGAAGAATTGATATTCTGGTTAATAATGCAGGAATCACAAAGGATGGACTCCTTATGAAGATGTCAGAAGAAGATTTTGATAAGGTATTGGACACAAACTTGAAGGGAACATTTCATACAATAAGAGCTGCGCTCCGCCAGATGATCCGCCAGAGAAGCGGACGCATTATAAATATGGCATCTGTTGTAGGTGTCAGCGGTAATGCAGGACAGGCAAATTATGCGGCGTCCAAAGCAGGTGTGATCGGACTGACCAAAACAGCAGCCAGAGAAGTGGCATCCAGAGGAATCACGGTCAATGCAGTTGCACCGGGATTTATCGAGACCGACATGACAGAAGTACTTCCGGAAAAGATAAAAGAAGCGTCTGCCGCACAGATTCCGCTTGGAAAATTCGGAAAAGCAGAAGATGTGGCGAATGCAGTTGCATTTCTTGCGTCAGAGGATGCGGGATATATTACCGGACAGGTATTGCATGTAGACGGCGGTATGGTGATGTAAAGGAGATTAAGATATATGAAGAGAAGGGTTGTAGTGACAGGACTTGGAGCAGTGACTCCGATCGGAAATACCGTAGAGGAGTTCTGGGACGGTATAAAAGAAGGTAAAGTAGGAATCGGAGAGATCACAAAATTCGACACTACGGAATATAAGGTGAAAATTGCGGCTGAGGTAAAAGATTTTCAGGCAAAAGACAGAATGGATTTTAAGGCAGCAAGAAGAATGGAGCCATTTTCCCAGTATGCGGTAGCGGCGGCGAAAGAAGCATTCGAGGATTCCGGACTTGATATGTCAAAAGAAGATCCGTTCCGTGTCGGTGTGATCGTAGGTTCCGGTATCGGAAGCCTTCAGGCAGTAGAAAAAGAATATGAAAAGATCCGGACCAAAGGACCGGGAAGAGTCAATCCATTGCTGGTTCCGATGATGATCTCGAACATGGCAGCAGGCAATATTTCCATCCAGCTTGGGCTGAAAGGAAAATGCACGAATGTTGTCACAGCATGTGCCAGTGGAACAAACTGCATCGGTGATGCATTCCGTGCGATCCAGTATGGTGACGCAGAAGTGATGCTGGCGGGTGGAGCAGAAGGATGTATCTGTGAGACCGGAGTCGCAGGATTCACAAGTCTGACAGCACTTTCGACTTCTACAGATCCGATGAAGGCATCCAGACCATTTGATAAAGACAGGGATGGATTCGTTCTCGGAGAAGGTGCAGGTGTAGTTGTTCTGGAAGAACTGGAACATGCAAAACAACGTGGTGCAGTCATCTATGCCGAACTTGTCGGATACGGTTCTACGGGAGATGCATATCACATTACTTCTCCGGCAGAAGACGGAAGCGGAGCAGCCAAAGCAATGGAACTTGCAATGGAAGAAGGCGGGATCGAACCTTCTCAGGTAGATTATATCAATGCACATGGAACCAGTACACATCATAATGACCTGTTCGAGACACGTGCAATTAAGCTGGCACTCGGCGAAGCGGCAAAGGATGTTGTGATCAATTCTACAAAATCTATGATCGGACATCTGCTTGGCGCAGCAGGAGGTGTAGAGTTTATTACCTGTGTGAAGACAATTCAGGATAACTTCATTCATCAGACTGTCGGAACAGAAACCGCAGATGAAGAATGTGACCTGAATTATGCAATTGGTGCGCCGATTGAGAAGAAAGTGGATTATGTACTGACCAACTCGCTTGGATTCGGAGGGCATAATGCAGTGTTATTGTTGAAGCGATATGAAGGCTAGCGGAGAATCACAGGAGGGACAAAGAGCATATGGAAATGGAGAAAATGATCGAACTCATAGATGCCGTGTCAAAGTCAGATCTGACAGGATTTAAATATGAGGAAGAAGGAATCAAATTGCATTTGAGCAAGAAAGAAAATACATGCTATGTGACGGAAAATCTGTCTGCACCGGTGAATGCGGTAACAACTTCTGCTGCTGAGATAAAAAAAGCAGCAGAAGGAGATCAGATATCTGGAACGTCTGCCGAAGAAATACCTGTCGGGAATGTGGTGGAATCTCCGCTGGTAGGAACATTCTATGCAGCACCTGCGGAAGATGCGGAAAGTTTCGTAAAAGTCGGTGACAGAGTAGAAAAAGGACAGACACTCGGAATTGTAGAAGCAATGAAGCTGATGAATGAGATCGAAAGCGATTACAGCGGAACAGTCGCAGAGATTTTGGTAAATAATCAGGAAGGTGTGGAATATGGACAGCCATTGTTCCGCATCGTGTAGGAGGACAGTATGAATCATTTGGATATCAATCAGATAAAAGAAATCATCCCGCACCGCCACCCATTTCTTCTGTTGGATTACATTGAGGATTATGTACCGGGAGAATACGCAGTGGGATATAAATGTGTGTCTTACAGAGAAGAATTCTTCGCCGGACATTTTCCGGAAGAACCGGTGATGCCGGGAGTACTGACTGTGGAAGCGCTGGCGCAGGCCGGTGCGGTTGCAATCTTAAGTCTGGAAGAAAACAAAGGAAAGATTGCATATTTCGGCGGAATTAATAAATGTAAATTCAAAGGTAAGATCATTCCGGGAGACAAGGTACGTCTGGAGACGAAGATCATCCGGCGAAAAGGGCCTGTCGGTGTCGGCGAGGCAGTCGCAAGTGTGGATGGAAAGGTAGTAGTCAGTGCAGAACTGACATTTATGGTTGGATAAACAAAAAGCAGCATAGGAGTGTAAGGAAAGATGATTAAAAAAGTATTGATCGCAAACAGGGGAGAGATTGCAGTGCGTATCATCCGTGCCTGCCGTGAGATGGGAATAGAGACTGTGGCGGTCTATTCCGAGGCAGATAAAGAAGCATTGCACACGAAGCTTGCAGATGAAGCAATCTGCATAGGTCCTGCTCCGTCAAAAGACAGCTATCTCAGTATGGAAAATATCATCAGTGCAACGATCATCAGTGGTGCAGATGCAATTCATCCCGGATTCGGATTCCTGTCTGAGAACAGTAAATTTGCAGAATTATGTGAGCAATGCAATATTACATTCATCGGACCGGATTCCAAAGTCATTGCAAGCCTTGGTAATAAACAGGTTGCGAGAAATACGATGATGGCAGCAGGCGTTCCGGTCATACCTGGAAGTAAGGAACCGGTCTACGATGCAAAGACAGGTGCTGCGTTGGCACAGGAGATCGGCTATCCGGTTATTATAAAAGCTGCCCTTGGCGGCGGAGGAAAAGGCATGCGTACTGCCTGGACACCGGAAGAGTTTGAATCTCTGAATCAGGAGAAGCTTCAGTACAGCTATTCCTGGGTGTATGACAAAGCACCGAAAAATGAAAAACAGGAAAAAAAGATGTCGGAAGATCTGATGGAAGCACTAGGGGAAGAAGTCACTCTGGAGTCTTTTGTGCCACAGTATCTGAACCAGGCAATTACATTTACCGGTGATGATATGGGGAGTGACCGTGCAATGATCACAATGCTCCTCTATATGATTATTGTGATCATTGCGTTTGTATTTGGAATCACGATCAGCAATACGATCCGGAAAGAAGCAGGCGTGATCGGAACTCTGCGGGCTTCTGGGTATACAAGAAAAGAACTGATCGGACATTACATGGCACTTCCGGTGATCGTCACGCTGATTGGTGCGGTGATCGGAAATATTCTGGGTTATACAGCACTGAAAAAAGTATGTGCGGGGATGTATTATGGAAGCTATAGTCTGCCGACCTATGTGACAGTATGGAATGCAGAGGCTTTCTGGATGACAACGGTGGTTCCGGTGCTGATCATGCTGGTGGTCAACTATGGAATCCTTCGTTACAAGCTGAGGCTTTCACCGCTGAAATTTCTGAGAAGAGATCTTTCTGGAAGCAGGCGGAAAAGAGCAGTCCGGCTAAGTCCGAAGCTTGGAATCTTCCATCGGTTCCGACTGCGTGTGATCTTCCAGAATATGAGCAATTACATCGTACTTTTTATTGGAATCATATTTGCGAATCTGCTTTTGTTCTTTGGACTTTTGCTGCCGTCAGTACTTTCGCACTATCAGCAGGATATCCAGAGCAATATGCTTGCAAAATACCAGTATATGCTGGAGGTTCCGGTAAGTGCGATGAGCGGAAACAAACTGGACAGTATGCTGGAGCTTTTACAGTTCTCTTATGGAACAAAGACGGAAAATGAAGATGCGGAAGCGTTCAGCGCTTACTCATTGGAAACATTGCCAAGCAAATATAAGACAGATGAAGTGATCCTGTATGGAATCAAACCGGACAGTAAATATATCGATGCAGATCTGGAGGACGGTGACGGTGTCTATATTTCCAGTGCCTATGCAGAGAAGTTTCTGTTGAAGCCGGGCGACTCGATCACGTTGAAAGAAAAATATGAAAAGACAAAGTATACATTCAAGGTTAAAGGAATCTACAAATACAGCGGTGGAATCTGTGTCTTTATGCCACAGGAGAAGTTGAATGATACCTTTGATCTGGGAAACGATTATTACAGTGGATATTTTTCCAATTCCAAGATTACGGATATTGATGAGAAATACATTGGCTCTGTACTTGATCTGGAAGCACTGACAAAGATTTCGAGACAGCTGGATGTGTCCATGGGAAATATGATGGGGATGGTCAACGCATTTGCAATCGGTATTTATATGGTTGTGATCTATCTGTTATCCAAGATCATTATTGAGAAAAATGCACAGGCTATTTCCATGACGAAGATCCTGGGATATACCAATGGAGAGATCAGCAGGCTTTATATCTGGTCGACAACTATCGTGGTGATCATCTGTCTGCTTCTCAGCCTGCCGATTGAGAAAGCAGTTATGAATGTGCTGTTCCGGGAAATGATGCTGACCAGTATTTCCGGCTGGATCGCACTTTGGATCGATCCGAAGATCTATGTGGAAATGTTCCTGATCGGGATCGGAACCTATGCAGTTGTGGCAATGTTAGAATATCGAAGGATTAAATATGTGCCGATGGATGAGGCACTGAAAAATGTAGAGTAAGGGGCGGAAAAGAAGAGAATTAAGGTACGGATTAGGGCAGACTAAGCTGCCCTGTAGATTGCCGGGACGATCTCGCGGAGGAGAGCAAGAAGCGCCTGAAACTGTGCATGATGATAAATGTTTTTCCGGTAGACAGCACAGATGTCCCTGGTGTCATGAAAGTGATCCGGGGTGAAGAAATGAATATTCGGAAAGGAAGTTGTTCGTGCATAAATTTCCGGAAGAAACGTAGCACCCATCCCTCGTCTTGCAAGAGAAAAGGCAGTATTACTGCTGGTACAGATGCAGCGGATATTCGGATGGAAAGCGGCAGTCTCGCAGATCTTGCGGCTGATCTTTCCGAGATCGTGATCCTCTGAAAGCAGAATAAATGGAATTGCAGATAACGCAGGCAAATGAATTTGGGGAGTGGCAGAGATGTCCTCCTCTTTTTGTGATGGATCGGAAAAAGGACACAGAGAGTCAGGGATTGCCAGGACAAAACTTTCCTTTACCAGAAGCTCACTCTCATAATTGATAGTGTCCGGGCTGGAAATATCGAGAATCAGATCCAGCTTGTCCTCTTCCAGCATCTGCCGCAGGATATAAGTCGGCTGCTCAATGATCTGGATATCACAGTTCTCATACATGGAATAAAAGCGTTCCAGAACCGGTGCCAGAAGCCGTTCACTTCGGTGGGGACTGAGACCCAGCCGGATCAGTGTCCGGGAGCCGGAAACGATATCACCAAGCTTCCATTCCAACTGGGTATGAGAGTGGAGGGTAGAAATTGCCCATTCATAGAAAAGGGAGCCTGCATAGGTAAGCTTCATCTCGCCACGGTTCCGTTCAAAAAGAGGGATTCCGGTTTCTTTTTCCAGAGCCTGAATGCTTAAGGAAAGGGAAGGCTGGGAAATATAAAGCTTCTGCGCCGCTTTGGTGATACTTTTT
>ERZ1106973.2906-NODE-2906-length-11579-cov-3.370618_pt1 | contig 11579 bp, 9 predicted proteins | sample MGYA00403686_ERZ1106973 | MGnify/ENA primary metagenome ERZ1106973 (study PRJEB35170, sample SAMEA104062408) | human gut metagenome | biome: human gut; feature: human-associated habitat; material: faeces | place: Denmark | collected 2012-11-06 ...
CTTTGAGCGTTTCCTGAACCCGGAACGAGTATCCATGCCGGATATTGATGTGGACTTCTGCTTTGAACGAAGACAGGAAGTTATCGATTATGTACGGCGGAAATATGGCGATGACTGCGTGGTTCAGATCGTTACCTTCGGTACTTTGGCAGCCCGCGGTGTGATCCGTGATGTAGGCCGTGTTCTGGACATGCCTTATGCCCAGGTAGACACCATCGCCAAGATGGTTCCACAGGAGCCAAATATCACCATTGATAAGGCACTGGGAATGAATCCGGAGTTCCGGAAAGCCTATGAGGAACAGGAAGATATCCACCGCCTGATCGACCTTGCCAAGCGTCTGGAGGGGCTGCCAAGACATACTTCCATGCATGCAGCAGGTGTTGTGATCAGCCAGAAAGACGTATCGGAATACGTACCTCTTTCCAGAGCCCAGGACGGTTCCATTGTCACCCAGTTTACCATGACAACACTGGAAGAACTGGGTCTTCTGAAAATGGATTTCCTGGGATTACGTACCCTGACCGTTATCCAGAACGCGGTAAAAATGATAGAACAGAGTACCGGCGTTTTCCTGGATATGCAGAAAATTGATTACAACGACAAAAAAGTACTGGATTCTCTCGGAACAGGACGTACTGACGGTGTGTTCCAGCTTGAGAGTGCCGGAATGAAAAACTTCATGAAGGAACTGAAGCCTCAGAGCCTTGAGGATGTCATCGCGGGAATTTCCCTTTACCGTCCGGGTCCCATGGATTTCATTCCGCAGTACATCCGCGGAAAAAACCGTCCGGATACCATCCGTTATGACTGCCCGCAGATGGAGCCCATCCTAAAGCCGACCTATGGCTGTATCGTCTACCAGGAGCAGGTTATGCAGATCGTCCGTGATCTTGCAGGCTATACTCTTGGACGAAGCGACCTGGTGCGCCGTGCCATGTCCAAGAAGAAAGCTTCTGTTATGGCAAAAGAGCGCCAGAATTTCGTTTACGGAAATGTGGAAGAGGGGGTTCCGGGCTGTATCGCCAATGGCATCTCCGAGGAGATCGCAAACAAGATCTACGATGAGATGACAGACTTTGCGAAGTATGCCTTCAATAAGTCTCATGCTGCCGCCTATGCGGTGGTTTCTTACCAAACCGCATATCTGAAATATTACTATCCGGTAGAATTCATGGCTGCGCTGATGACGTCCGTTGTGGAAATGCCAAACAAGGTAGCGGAGTATATTTCCGTATGCCGTCAGATGGGAATCCAGATCCTTCCGCCGGATATCAATCATGGCATGTATGGTTTTTCTGTTGACAACGGTGCCATCCGCTATGCACTTTCTGCTATCAAGAGTATCGGCCGCCCGGTTATTGAGGGGATTGTGCGGGAACGAGAGGAGCACGGGGAATATACTTCCCTGAAAACTTTTGTGGAGCGAAATATTGATCAGATCAACAAACGTGTTGTGGAAAATCTGATCAAGGCCGGAGCACTGGACTGTCTGGAAGGAAACCGGAAACAGAAGATGACCATATATACGCAGATCATCGACAGTATCAACCAGGACAAAAAGCACACCATGGCCGGACAGCTGAGCCTTTTTGATATTGCTTCTGAAGAGGACAAAAAGGAATTCGAAATCCGTATGCCGCAGGTTGAGGAATATCCCAAAGAGATCATCCTGACTTTCGAAAAAGAAGTGCTTGGCATCTATCTCAGTGGTCATCCACTGGAGCGCTACCGGAATATGATGGAAAAAATGATCTCTGCAAAAACGTCGGATTTCCAGCCGGATGATGAAACCGGAATTCCGGAAGTCTACGATAACCAGAAAGTGATCGTAGGCGGAATGATTACGGATAAAACCATAAAATATACAAAGAATAATAAGGTAATGGCGTTCCTTACCGTAGAAGATCTGGTAGGCACCGTGGAAGTTGTGGTATTTCCGCGTGATTACGAAAAATGCCAGATGTTCCTGAACGAAGATGCCAGACTTTTCATCCAGGGAAGAGTATCTGCGGAAGACGACAAAGCCAGCAAACTGATCCTGGAAAAAGTCCGCATGTTTGACGATATGCCAAAAGAACTCTGGATTCAGTTCGAAAGCCGTGAAGACTACGCAAAAGCCGAGACAGGTCTGGTAGATGATCTGATGGAATCCAGAGGAAACAGCACCGTAGTTATTTATCTCAAAGATGTGAAGGCAATGAAGAAACTTCCACCTGCTTATCAGGTCCATATCGAGGATTCCTGGCTGGAACACATGTGTGAAAAATATGGAAGTTCCAATGTTAAAATTGTGGACAGAGTATTGAAAAACTTATAAAAATGCTATAAACTATATCCGAATATGTGTATTACAATAGGTTGTTTCATAAGATGGAGGATAACAATATGGCAGAGAACAAAATCAAAACGATCGGCGTTTTGACCAGTGGCGGTGACGCACCTGGAATGAATGCTGCAATCCGTGCTGTTGTCAGAAGAGGATTAAGCAGCGGACTGAACGTAAAGGGAATCTATAAAGGATACAGCGGTCTCTTAAATGAAGAGATCAGAGACATGACAGCAAGAGATGTTTCCGATACGATTGAGCGAGGCGGAACAATTCTTTATACTGCCAGATGTGCAGAGATGAGAACAGAGGAAGGACAGCAGCAGGCGGCGGAGATCTGCAGAAAGCATGGAATCGACGGCCTTGTTGTTATCGGTGGAGACGGTTCCTTCGCAGGTGCTCAGAAACTTGCGAACCTTGGAATCAATACCATTGGCCTGCCGGGAACCATTGACCTTGATATCGCATGTACCGAGTACACCATCGGTTTCGATACAGCTGTAAACACAGCGATGGAAGCCATCGACAAGGTACGTGATACTTCCACATCCCATGAGAGATGCAGTATCATCGAGGTTATGGGACGTAACGCCGGATACCTTGCAGTATGGTGCGGTATCGCAAACGGTGCTGAGGATATCCTGATCCCGGAGAAATATGATTACGACGAGCAGAAGCTTATTGACAATATCGTAGAGAGCCGTAAGAAAGGCAAGAAACACCATATCATCGTAAATGCTGAGGGTATCGGCCATTCAGAGGCTATGGCAAAACGTATCGAGGCTGCAACAGGCATCGAGACACGTGCAACTATCCTTGGTCACATGCAGCGTGGTGGAAGCCCTACATGTAAGGACCGTGTATATGCGTCCATGATGGGTGCTCTTGCAGTAGACCTTCTTGTTGCCGGTAAACGCAGCCGTGTTGTTGGATATCGCCACGGTGAGTTCGTTGATTTTGACATCAATGAGGCTCTTGCAATGCAGAAGAATGTAGATTCTTACATGTGGGAGGTTTGCAATTCTCTTTCTCACAACTACAATAAATAAAAAATATGAACTTGAAAAAAGTTTCAGACGGATTGCATAAACTGAATACGTCACAAATAATTGCCCTCGGCTTTGCGGGGGTGATTTTTGTAGGCGGATTTATTTTGTGGCTGCCGTTCTGCAGTGCACCCGGGCAGGCTGTTACCTTCCCGGATGCTGTTTTTACAGCGGCAACCAGCGTATGTGTGACAGGACTTTCCACAGTTGTTATGGCGACGCAGTGGAGCCACATCGGAAAAATTGTCATACTATGTCTGATACAGATTGGAGGCATCGGACTGATTGCCCTTGCCAATATGATCTTTATCAGCCTCCGCAGAAAAATTTCCCTCAAAAACCGCCGGATTATTAAAGAATCCTACAATCTGGATCAGATGGGCGGCGTGGTTCCGGTCATGCGAAGCGTGGTAAAATGTGTATTCCTGGCAGAAGGAGTCGGTGCAGTTCTGTATGCGATCTGCTTTGTTCCGGAATTTGGCTGGAAAAAAGGCGTAACCCATGCAGTATTTCTGGCTGTATCCGCATTTTGCAATGCGGGAATCGATCTTTTTGGAGAAACAAGCCTTGCGGCTTATGTGGGCAATCCGCTGGTGAATCTTACCACCATTGGTCTGATCATCGTGTCTGGCCTTGGTTTTATTGTCTGGTGGGATCTCTGGGATAAATTTCGGAAGATCATAAGAGGAGATCTTTCTCCGGCCAGATTTTTCCGGGTGCTTCGTCTGCAGAGTAAGCTTGTTCTGACTATGACGGGAATACTGGTGTTTGCAGGAGCATTTCTGGTATTTATCTTTGAATCCGGAAACCCTTCCACGCTAAAGGGGGCACCACTGGGAACAAAGCTCATGGCATCCTTTTTCCAGTCAGTGACAACACGTACGGCGGGATTTTATACCATGGATCAGTCGCTTTTGTCCACACCTACCGTGATCATTTCCCTACTGTGGATGTTTATCGGAGGATCACCCATGGGCACTGCCGGTGGTGTGAAGACTACTACCATTGCGGTTCTGATCCTTTCTATTGCAGCATATCTTCAGGGAAAAAAGGATGTAGAGGTATACGGCCGCAGGATCCGTGAGAGCTATCTCCGTTCTGCCATGGTTGTTGCAGGAACCAGTGTGTTGATCCTTTTTACCATGACGGTGCTTTTGTCCGCAGTAATGCCGGGAGTGGATCTGGCAGATGTTTTATATGAGATCACTTCTGCGGGGGCTACAGTAGGACTTTCCAGAGGGTTGACACCTCAGTTGAATGTGGCAGGCAAATGGATCGTGATCCTTACCATGTATCTGGGACGTATCGGACCACTGACACTGGGAACTGCAGTTGTGGTGCGTGTGCGTAACAGGCCGGGAAGCACGACTCATCTCGGGGAAGAAGATATCATGATCGGTTAAACAGGAGAATAAAATGAAAAATAAATCTTTTGCTGTGATCGGGCTTGGACAGTTTGGAATGACTCTGGCGGTGACGCTGGCAGAGTCCGACTGTGATGTCCTTGCCATTGACGACAAAGAAGAAAATATCGAAGAGATTTCCGAAAAAGTAACCTACGCGGTGAAAGCAGATGTCCGTGAACCTGGAATCCTGAAAGCACTGGGAGTTCAGAATGTGGATGTGGCCATTATCGCAGTTGCCGAAAATCTGGAAGCCAGCATTTCCGCAACCATGCAGGCCAAGGATCTGGGAGTTCCCTTTGTAGTTGCAAAAAGCATGAATTCTCTTCATGGACGTATTCTTGACAAAATCGGTGCAGATAAAATTATTTATCCGGAACAGGCTATGGGACTTCGTGTTGCAAGAAATCTCCTGTCCGGTGGGTATCTGGATGTATTTGAACTTTCTGCGGAATTCAGTATGGCGGAGTTTTCCATTCCGGAATCATGGATCGGGAAAAGCCTCATAGATCTGAATGTGCGGGAGCGTTTTCACATTAATATCATTGGTATTAAGCAGGGCGAAAATGTCACAGTAGATCTGAAACCTTCCGAGCCGCTTCCGGACCGTTGTTCCATAATCGCCATTGGAAAAAATAAGGATCTTAATGCGGAACCGGCGTTTATGAAGTGATTTTTCGAAGATTCCGTAAACAGGATAAGTGCAAGGAGTAAGAGAAAAAGTATGATAACCAGTGTATCAAATGCAAAAATAAAAAATGTCATGCAGCTGAACCAGAAGGCAAAAGCCAGAAGAGAACAGGGACTTTTTGTGGCGGAAGGCCGGAAGATGTTTCTGGAAGCACCGGAAAACTGGGTTTTTCAGGTGTTTGTCTCTGAGACTTTTTCCCAGGATGGGGAACTGATGGCTCAGGTAGAGAAATATCCTTATGAGATCGTGAAAGATTCCGTATTCCGTCAGATGTGTGATACCAAGACTCCCCAGGGAATCCTTACCGTTCTGAAACTGCCTTCCTGGAGCGAGGAAGAAGTACTGGCAGGAGAAAATCCTCTGGTCATGGTCCTTGAAGATCTTCAGGATCCGGGAAATGCGGGAACCATTCTTAGGACCGGTGAGGGTGCCGGCGTGAGCGGCGTTTTTCTTACAAAAACCTGTGTGGATATCACAAATCCCAAGGTGATCCGTTCTACCATGGGCTCCATTTACAGAATGCCTTTTCTATATGTGGAAGATGTGGTATCATTAGAAAAGAAGCTGAAAGAAAAAGGAATCCGCAGTTTTGCAGCTCATCTGAAAGGTGAGAATTCCTACGATCATGAATCCTATAAAGGTGGTACCGCATTTTTTATCGGAAACGAGGGAAAAGGTCTTACAGACCAGGCTGCGGACGCAGCAGACTGCCTGATACGCATCCCGATGTGCGGAAAAGTAGAATCGCTGAATGCTGCTATGGCATCGGGGATTTTGATGTATGAAGCTGCAAGACAGAGAAGAGAATAAGAGAGGAGGGGTTTTATGACACCTTTGGCCTGGCTTGGAATACTGGCAATTTTACTGGTAATTGAAGCGATCACGGTAGGACTTACCACTGTCTGGTTTGCAGGCGGTGCTCTTGTGGCGTGCATTGTCTCGTGGCTCGGCGGGGGAATTGTTGTACAGCTCCTTTTATTTTTCGGAGTTTCCGTGGTGCTTCTGATCTTTACCAGACCTCTGGCGGTTCGCTACATGAACAAGGGCGTGGAGAAGACCAATGCAGAGAGCCTTCTGGGAAAAAGGGCCGTAGTGATACAGCCAATCAACAACCTGGCTCAGACCGGGCAGGTGCGGATCAATGATATCGAATGGACGGCACGTTCAGCCGACGAATCGGTTGAAATACCGGCCGGTGCAGTAGTTGAGATCAAAGAGATCCGCGGAGTGAAGCTGATCGTAAAAGAAGATAATAAGGAGGGCTAAAATTATGGGTGGAGTTATTGTTTTGCTTGTAGTCATCGTTCTTGTATTGTGGGTACTTGCATCCTGCATCCGCATTGTGCCGCAGGCTTATGCTGTGGTACTGGAACGTCTTGGCGCTTACAAAGCTACCTGGAGCACAGGTATTCATTTCAAGGTTCCGTTCATTGAGCGTGTTGCAAGAAGAGTAAACTTAAAAGAGCAGGTTGTGGATTTTCCACCGCAGCCGGTGATCACGAAAGATAACGTAACCATGCAGATCGATACCGTTGTATTTTTCCAGATCACAGATCCGAAGCTTTATGCATATGGCGTTGAGAATCCGATCATGGCTATCGAGAATCTTTCTGCTACAACACTTCGTAATATCATCGGTGATATGGAACTGGATGAGACACTGACATCCCGTGAAGTCATCAACACCAGGATGAGAGCTTCCCTTGATGAAGCTACAGATCCATGGGGAATCAAGGTGAACCGTGTAGAGCTTAAGAACATCATTCCTCCGGCAGCCATCCAGGATGCCATGGAGAAACAGATGAAAGCCGAGCGTGAGAGACGAGAAGCCATCCTGAAAGCAGAAGGAGAGAAACGTTCTACCATCCTTGTCGCAGAAGGTAAAAAACAGTCCGCGATCCTTGACGCGGAGGCTGAGAAACAGGCAGCGATCCTTCATGCGGAAGCACAGAAAGAGCGTATGATCAAAGAAGCAGAAGGACAGGCACAGGCAGTTCTTAAAGTACAGCAGGCAACTGCGGAGGGACTTCGCATGATCAAAGATGCAGGAGCAGACGAGTCCGTTCTTACCCTGAAGAGCCTGGAAGCACTCACAAAAGTTGCCGACGGCAAAGCAACGAAGATCATTATTCCGTCCGAGATACAGGGCATTGCAGGGCTGGCAACATCCCTGAAGGAAATCATGACAGATAAACCGGCAGAGCAGAAATAAATCTGCAGCCGTGAGGAGGATATATTATGAATCTTAAAGGAAGAAATTTCCTGACACTGAAAGACTTTACACCGGAAGAGATCACTTACATGATCGATCTTGCAGCGGACCTGAAAGCAAAGAAAAAAGCCGGAGAGCTTCATGAGTATTACAGAGGCAAGAACATTGCCCTGATCTTTGAAAAAACAAGTACAAGAACACGCTGTTCCTTCGAAGTAGCTGCTCATGATCTGGGAATGGGTTCCACTTATCTTGATCCGACAGGTTCCCAGATCGGAAAGAAAGAGAGCATCGCAGATACAGCAAGAGTTCTTGGAAGAATGTATGAAGGAATTGAGTACCGCGGATTTGGCCAGGATATTGTTGAGGAGCTTGCAAAACATGCAGGTGTTCCGGTATGGAATGGTCTGACAAACGAGTATCATCCGACACAGATGCTTGCAGATATGCTGACAGTACGTGAGCATTTCGGCAAACTGAAAGGCCTGAAACTTGTATACATGGGTGATGCCCGTTACAACATGGGTAACTCCCTCATGGTTGTATGCTCCAAACTTGGTCTCGATTTCGTAGCCTGCACCAATAAAAAATATTTCCCGAATGATGAACTGGTAGCACAGTGCCAGCAGTGGGCAAAAGAGGCAGGTTCCACCATCACTCTCACAGAGGATGTAGAGGCAGGAACCAAAGATGCAGACATTATCTACACAGATGTATGGGTATCCATGGGCGAGCCTGACGAAGTATGGACAGAGCGTATCCATGACCTGACACCATACAAAGTTACGAAACATGTAATGGAGAACGCCGGTGAGAAGGCAATCTTCCTTCACTGCCTGCCTGCATTCCATGATCTTAAGACAAAGATTGGAAAAGAGATGGGCGAGCGTTTCAACCTTACAGACATGGAGGTTACAGACGAGGTATTCGAGTCTCCGCAGTCCAAGGTATTTGACGAAGCAGAGAACCGTATGCATACCATCAAGGCTGTGATCGTTGCTACATTAGGAGAGCCGGAGAAATAATGGCAGAGTTATTTAATGAAGAAATAATTTCACAGGCAACACATACAAAATGGGCGGGCAAAACCGTCCATTTTGCAAGAGAAATTGATTCCACCAACCTCTGGGGCAAACGTGCCTGGAAGGAAGAAGGAGTGGGACATGGTGAGCTTTTTGTGGCAGAGTATCAGTCCGCAGGCCGTGGACGTTTTACAAGACGGTGGAGTGCACCGCCAGACAGTGCCATCACCATGAGCATTCTTCTCTGCCCGGAATTTTCTCCTCAGAAAGCGCCGATGATGACACTTGTTATGGGACTTTCTGTTGCACAGGCAGTTGCGGATCTTGGTCTTGATGTAGGAATCAAATGGCCTAATGACGTGGTAGTTTCCCGCAAAAAAATCTGTGGGATCCTTACCGAGATGACCATGAAACAGGATAAGATCGGCTGTGCGGTCATTGGCGTCGGGATCAATGTAAATATGGACAGTTTTCCGGAAGAAATGGCGGACAAAGCTACCTCCCTGTATCTGGAAAGCGGACATCTTTTTGACCGGGCAGAGGTAACCGGACTTGTGATGAAGCATTTTGAGGAAAATTATGAGAAGTTTGTGGAGACAGAAGACTTAAGCGGCCTGAAACCGGATTATGAGAAACTTCTGGCCAATCTGAACCAGCCGGTACGTGTGCTGGATCAGAACGATCCGTACGAGGGAATCGCAAGAGGAATCAACGCCGGCGGGGAACTTCTGGTGGAACGTGCAGATGGAACTGTTGAGGAAGTAAATTCCGGAGAGGTTTCTGTGCGCGGTCTGTACAGCTATGTGTAAATAAAGGAGAGTTTATGTATCAGGATAACATTGTGCTCTGCGGAGCAAGCTCATATGAGCAGAAATATTATTTTAACCAGGATTTTGCGTCCCTTCCGGAAGCAGTAAAGCAGGAACTGCAGATCATGTGCGTGCTTTTCACAGAGGATGTAGGCGGGATCCTGACACTGGAATTTGACGAGGACGGAAGCCTGCAGTTTAAGACAGAAGCACTGGAGGCAGATGCCCGTTTTGATGAGATCGGAAGTGCGCTGAAGATCAAGGAACTCCAGCGTGACAAAAGAGAGCTTCTGGAATCTCTGGAAATGTACTACAAAGTATTTTTCCTGGGAGATATCCCGGACGAGGAACTTAAGAAAAAAGCAGATACAGTTGAGGACTGATCCATGAAGATGCAGTGGAAGATCGGAAATGTGGAGATCCCGAATCCCTTTGTGCTTGCGCCGATGGCCGGGGTTACAGATCTGGCATTTCGAAGACTTTGCAAGGAGCAAGGAGCAGGACTGATCTGTATGGAGATGGTCAGCGCCAAGGCAATTTCTTTTCACAATAAGAATACAGAGGCACTGATGGAGATCGATCCAGGGGAGCATCCGGTATCCATGCAGCTTTTTGGCAGTGAGCCGGATCTGATGGCAGAGGTGGCAAAAAGTATCGAGGAGCGTCCTTTTGACATTCTCGATATCAATATGGGATGCCCTGTCCCCAAGGTGGTAAACAACGGGGAAGGCTCCGCACTTCTGAAAAATCCTAAACTGATCGAAGAGATCGTACGCAGTGTTTCCGGCGCCATTTCCAAGCCGGTGACTGTGAAAGTGCGTATCGGTTTTGATGATAAAACACCGGTGGATGTGGTGGAAATCGCCAGACGTGTGGAAGATGCCGGGGCAGCAGCCATTGCTGTACATGGAAGAACCCGCCAGCAGTATTATTCCGGACAGGCAGACTGGGATGCCATCCGCAGGGTGAAGGAAGCGGTGACGATTCCCGTGATCGGAAACGGAGATATCATTTCAGCGGAAACCGCAGCAGCCATGTTTAAAGAAACCGGCTGTGATGCGGTGATGATCGGCCGTGCAGTACGTGGAAACCCGTGGATCTTCCGGGAGCTGAACCACTATTTTCTTACCGGAGAAAAACTTCCGAAACCAACCGTGGAGGAAGTTTGTGAAATGATCCTGCGTCATGCCAGAAACCAGATCGAAATCAAAGGTGAATATATCGGAATCCGTGAAATGCGGAAACATGTAGCCTGGTATACGGCAGGCATGCGGCACAGTGCCGGAATCCGGAGAGAATCCAACAATATTGCAAGTTATGAAGAACTGAAAAAACTTACAGATATGCTTCTTGAACGATAAAGAGGAAGAAACCGCCAGGGCTATTGACAAGGAACAGAACGCGTGCTACAGTCAGTGGGTCGGTCAGAAAACATAAGAGCTTTACAGGAGAAAAAAAGTACAGATGCCAGATAAAATAGCAGTTTTGATACCTTGCTATAACGAAAGTAAGACTGTAGCCAAGGTTATCCGTGATATGCGAAAAGCACTTCCGGAGTCTGTGATTTACGTATATGATAACAATTCCACAGATGGTACAGACGAGATTGCGAGGAAAGAAGGGGCTGTTGTCCGTTATGAATATCAGCAGGGAAAGGGCAACGTAATCCGCAGTATGTTTCGTGATATTGATGCACAGTGCTATCTGATGGTTGACGGGGACGACACCTATCCGGCGGAATTTGCGGCACAGATGTGTGAGAAAGTTCTGAAAAACGGAACAGACATGGTTGTCGGAGATCGCCTGTCCTCTACATATTTTACAGAGAACAAACGTCCTTTCCATAATTTCGGAAACAGCATTGTCCGTGGTTCCATCAACCGCCTTTTCAAAAGTGATATCAAGGACATTATGACCGGATACCGTGCCATGAGTTACCGCTTTGTAAAAACATTTCCGGTTCTTTCCAGAAATTTTGAGATTGAGACAGAGATGACCATTCATGCCATAGATAAGAACATGCAGGTTGAGAATGTAATTATTGAGTACCGTGACCGCCCGGAGGGA
>ERZ1106973.2909-NODE-2909-length-11568-cov-15.984800_pt1 | contig 11568 bp, 6 predicted proteins | sample MGYA00403686_ERZ1106973 | MGnify/ENA primary metagenome ERZ1106973 (study PRJEB35170, sample SAMEA104062408) | human gut metagenome | biome: human gut; feature: human-associated habitat; material: faeces | place: Denmark | collected 2012-11-06 ...
GTATCTCTGAAATTCGGAACCGCAGGACTTCGTGGTGTACTTGGCGCAGGAACAAACCGTATGAATATCTATGTAGTACGTCAGGCAACACAGGGTCTTGCAAACTGGGTAAAAACACAGGGCGGAAACCAGACCGTAGCCATCAGCTATGACAGCCGTATCAAGAGCGATGTATTCGCAAAAACAGCAGCAGGCGTTCTGGCTGCAAACGGAATCAAAGTCAGAATTTACGATGCACTGATGCCGGTACCGGCACTTTCCTTTGCAACCCGTTACTATAACTGCAATGCAGGTATCATGGTAACTGCATCCCACAACCCGGCAAAATACAACGGCTACAAAGCCTACGGTCCGGACGGATGCCAGATGACCGACGATGCTGCTGCAATTGTATATGCAGAAATTCAGAAGACCGATATCCTGACCGGCGTAAAATATATGCCGTTCGCAGAGGGCGTGGAAGAAGGACTGATCCGTTTTGTCGGAGAAGACTGTAAGAATGCCCTGTATGAAGCAATCGAATCCCGTCAGGTTCGTCCGGGTCTGTGTAAAACCGCCGGACTGAAACTGGTTTACAGCCCGCTGAACGGATCTGGTCTTGTACCGGTTACGCGCGTATTAAAAGACATCGGCATCACCGATATTACCATCGTTCCGGAGCAGGAGTACCCGAACGGATACTTCACAACCTGCAGCTATCCGAACCCGGAAATCTTTGCAGCACTGGAAAAGGGACTGGATCTTGCAAAAGAGACCGGCGCAGACCTGATGCTGGCTACCGACCCGGATGCAGACCGTGTTGGTATCGCGATGAAATGCCCGGATGGAAGCTATGAGCTGGTAACCGGAAACGAAGTCGGCGTTCTGCTTCTCGACTACATCTGCGCAGGCCGCATCGAGAAAGGCACCATGCCGGAGAAACCGGTTGCTGTAAAATCCATCGTATCCACACCACTGGCAGATGCTGTTGCCGAGCACTACGGCGTGGAGCTCCGCAGCGTTCTGACCGGATTCAAATGGATCGGCGATCAGATTGCAAACCTTGAGGCAGACGGCGAAGTAGACCGCTTCATCTTCGGATTCGAGGAGAGCTACGGATACCTGGCCGGTCCGTATGTAAGAGATAAAGACGCAGTCATCGGCTCCATGCTGATCTGCGAGATGGCAGCTTATTACAGAAGCATCGGAAGCTCCCTGAAACAGAGACTGGAAGAGATCTATGCCGAGTATGGCCGTTACCTGAACAAAGTAGACAGCTTCGAGTTCCCGGGACTTAGCGGAATGGACAAGATGGCCGGTATTATGGATGGCCTTCGAAAAGAGCCGCTGACCGAGATCGCAGGTTCCGCTGTTGTCAAAGTAACCGATTACGAGAAACCGGAAGAAACAGGACTCCCATCCGCAAACGTTCTGATCTACAAACTGGCAAACGGTGAAACCGTCATCGTCCGCCCGTCCGGAACAGAGCCGAAAATCAAAGTATACTACACAACACTTGGTAAGGATCTGGCAGAGGCAGAAGCAGAGAAAGAAAAACTCGCAGAGGCTTTGAAACCGATTCTGGCATAAAGAAAATAAAAGAATGGAAGGGCGTGGCTTTGGTCACGCCCTTTTTTGAACTGAAATTTCTTTTGAAAAGTGTAAGATTTTCTGCAAAATGGCGTGATGATAGATGAAAGGGGGATTTCCATATGGAGGATACTCATATTGTCCAAATGTACTGGGACAGGAACGAAACAGCGATCAGCGAGTCTGCGATGAAATATGGTACATACTGTACGTCCATTGCACAGAATATTCTGCGGAATCCGGCGGATGCAGAAGAATGTGTCAACGACACCTGGCTTCACGCGTGGAACGCTATGCCGCCGCACCGGCCGTCTCTGTTATCCACATTTCTTGGAAAAATAACGAGAAATCTTTCGTTTGATCTGTATAGAAAAATGCATCGCAAAAAACGCGGAGAAAGTCAGATGGATGCGGTATTGGACGAGCTGGAAGAATGTGTTTCGGGAAAAGATGATATCGAGAGGCAGTGGGAGATGAAAGAACTGATCGCGGAGATCAATCAGTTTCTGCAGAAGCTGCCGGAGGAGAAACGATGCATGTTTGTCCTGCGGTACTGGTATGTAGACAGTATCGGTGAAATCGCGGAGCGGCTGGGAAGAAGTGAAAATTATATTTCAGTTTCATTAAACCGGATCCGTGGAAAATTGCATACACACTTGACGGAAAGGGGGTTCGAATTATGAAGAAAGAAGAATTGTTTGAAGTGCTGGGAAATCTGGAGCCTGGTATGGTGGAAAAAGCACGGAGTGATCGCCACCCGCGAAGAGGCGTATGGAAAAAATGGACGGCCGCCGCAGCCTGCGCGGTGATCATCGGCGGAGCTGTGCTGGGGGTTGCGACATGGAGAAACGGTCGGGAGGGTTCTGCAGTCCGTTATCCGTCGGGGGTAACGACGGTTCTGGCGGCTTATCCGGCATCTGTGGAGCGGACAATGGATGCACAGAAATTCATGGAAAGCGATGCACACTGGGACTGGTGGGATTCGTACCGGGAGTTGACAGCAAAATCAGCAGAACTGCAGTCGGGAATGGATGCATATTATCAGAACCTGATGAAACAAATGCTGGTTTCAGAAGATGAAAATACCGTCTGCTCGCCGATCAATCTGTATATCGCGTTTGCGATGCTGGCGGAAACTTCGGATGGAAATACGCGGCAGCAGATTCTCGACATGCTTGGCGCTCAGGATATGGATACGTTGCGGGAAAATGTTTCTTCACTCTGGGAAAGCAATTATGCAGACACGCCCGCGCTGAACAGTGTGTTGGCAAATTCGCTGTGGCTGGATGGTGAGGAAACATACAATGACACAACGCTGCAGCGGCTGGCGGAACAGTATTATGCATCGACCTTCCGTGGGACTCCCGGATCGGAAGAGATGAATCAGGCTCTGCGGACCTGGACGGATGATAATACCGGAGGGCTTTTAAAAGAATACACCGAAAATATGGCGATCGCCCCGGAAACGGTATTTGAACTGGTATCAACCATCTATTATAAGGCGATGTGGCGGGAGAATTTCTGGGAAGTAAATACAGAGAAGGAAACCTTCCACGGAGCTGCGGGAGATACCACTGTGGACATGATGAAGAAAACGGAATGGATGGATGTCTACCAGGGCGAACATTTCCGTGCAGTCAGCCTTAGCCTTCAGGACAGCGGCTCCATGTATTTCCTGCTTCCGGATGAAAATACCGATGTCAATGAACTGGTATCGGATCCGGATCTGATGAAGGTTATACGGCGGGATGAAAGCAGTGATAACTGGTATTCCCCTATGGTGAACCTGTCTGTTCCTAAATTTAAAGTATCGGAGAAAACAGACCTGATCGAAACGGTGCGCGCACTGGGTGTAACGGATGCACTGGATGCGGATCTGGCAGATTTCAGCCCATTAACAGGGGACAAAGAGAATTTATACCTGAGCAAAGCAGACCACGCCGCCATGCTTGAAATCGACGAAAACGGAGTAACCGGAGCAGCGTATACAGAACTCGGCGTTTCAGAAACCGCAGCAGAAATACCGGACGACGAAATCGACTTCGTACTGGATCGTCCATTCCTGTTTCTTGTCACGGGGCAGGACGGATCGATTCTGTTTTCGGGAGTTGTGAGAAATATTGCAGAGACATGAAAAAAAGGAGCCGGACTGTCCGGCTCCTGTGTCTGAGACACGTTACAGTATCTCTTCGGTGCTTATTTTTGCTCTGCGTTCCTTTGTCGGAGCAGAAAAACAGACAAAATCAGTACAGCAGGGAAAATGCAGCCGGCCAGCATACCTGCCTTCAGATCGTCGCCGGTGTTTTGTGTGACAAATCCAATAACAAATGGGCCAATGGAACCGCCCATATCTCCGGCCATGGCGAGAAGTGCAAACAGTGCAGTTCCGCCGAGTGGAATTTTAGAGGATGAAATACTGATGGTTCCCGGCCACATAATTCCTACAGAGAAACCACACACAACGCAGCCTATAAGATTTAAAAGAGGATATGGTGCGAGAGCTGCAGCCAGATAACAGATCAGGCAAAGTGTACCGGATGCGATCATAAATTTTGTTAAGTCAATTTTTTCCCCGTATTTACCATAGAAGGTTCTGCTGATGCCCATCATCACAGCAAACAGGCACGGTCCTGCAATGTCTCCAATGCTTTTTGAGAGACCTAATGCAGACTCGGCATAAGCGGAAGCCCATTGCGCCATCGAAATCTCGCTTGCTCCGGCGCAGACCATAAGAACAAGGGAAATCCAGAAAATGGGAAGACGGCACAGCTGACGAATGGTAAGTCCTTCTTCGCTTCCAGTCAGTGATTCAATCGGGCAGGAAAGAAAATTAAACGTATTGTACAGTGGAAGTACAGCCCAGATACATGCGAGGATCGGCCAGCGTTCCATACCAAAAACTGCCAGAAAAGCAGTGGAAAGTAAGATGACGCCTACAGACCCCCAGCAGTAAAAGGAGTGAAGCAGACTCATAACGCTGTCCTTATTGTCAAACGGACAAGCTTCTACGATTGGGCTGACAAGAACCTCAATCAGTCCGCTTCCGGCGGCATAGATCATGGCACTGAGCAAAATTCCTGCATAGGCATTTGGCAGAATATTGGGCAGAAAGGCAAGTCCAATCAGGCCGCAGGCGGAAAGAATCTCAGAAGCAACGACACACCTGCGATAACCGATTTTATCGACATATCTGGCACAGAACAAATCGACAAGAAGTTGTGTGAAAAAGAATACTGTCGAGATAAACGCAATTTTTCCAAGAGAAATATGGTAAGTTCTGTGAAAGGTAAGAAATAGTAAAGGTGCAAAATTTGCAGAAATTGCCTGCGTGATAAATCCAAGATAACAGGCAATTAAGGTTTTGTGGTAGTTCTTTTTCATGATGATATACTCCGTTTTTTAAAATGGCAGAACTGCTGCGGCCGTAGTGTTCGTTTCGTTGCCGTTCACCGTGTTCCATGGAGCGACAACGATTCTTTTTGTATAATAACGTAAAATAGTGTCGCTTTCACTGGAATATATCGTCTGTTTATTGTATAATATCGTAAAATAGAGAGGGGCGTGCCTGAAAAACGGAGGCGGGGAAAGATGGAATTTAATACATTTTATAACAAGATCCAAACGGATGAAAGCATGATGGAAACGATACAGCATGGAAACAGTGAATATCCGTTTCAATTGTATTACGACGATCTTGCGTTGTTTGATTTTCATTGTGTAGAATGGCACTGGCATGTGGAGTTTGAGTTTGTTTTTGTACAGGAGGGAACAGCAACCTTCTGGGTTGGCGAAAAGCAGTTTTCACTGGGACAGGGAACGGGCATTTTTATTAACTCAAAGATTTTGCATCGCTATTTTTCTGAAGGCCATGCGATTGTGCCAAATTTCGTTCTGAAACCGACATTTCTCGCTCCGGCAGACAGCCTGATTTACAAAAAATACATTGCACCGATACAGGCGTGTAAGGTGGACTGCATTGTCTTTTGCAGGGAAATAAAATGGCAGGCAGAAGCACTGGAGCTCATGCAGAAAATTCTCAAAGCGCAGGAATCAGACAAAGACCGGGAACTGGTTACTTTATTTCTGACGCAGGAATTGTGGCACTTGCTTTATTTGCACATGGATTCGGAAGTGCTGCAGAAAAAAAGAGAAAATACGGCATCCTCACAGGGAAGAACACAGCTGATGATGCAATATATTCATCAAAATTTCCGACAGAATCTTACATTGGAGGATATCGCCGGGCAGGCTATGGTGAGCAAAAGTACGGCATTGAATCTGTTCCGAAGATATCTTCACGATACGCCGGTGCATTATCTGGTGAAGTATCGTCTGCAGGAGGCTGCAAAGCTTCTGGCCACGACGGAGAAAAAGATAACTGTAATTTCCGGCGAGACGGGATTTGAAAATATGGATTATTTTTGCAAAACATTTAAGAAATATTATGGGAGGACACCAACGGAATATCGAAGAAAAAAACAAATGGATACGGATGACAGAGAATGGATCGTTCAAGATGTAGTGTAAGAGGAAACGAAAAAATTACATTCTGAAAAAGGAGCGGAATCTGGTGTGGGTTCTGCTCCTTTTTAAATGGAAAATTATGGAATATACTTATTCGGCACAGCCAAAAACTCTTCTACATATTGTTCCAGTGCCGCAAGCAGTTCTTCAAGCGGAAAGACCTTCAGATCCTGCGCGGCTTCCGGCGGGACGGAGAGGAAGTGATGGAGGAGGTCAAGTACCTGTTGGACGTTCTCATACTGAATTTCTGTGATTCCAGGGTTCGTGACGTTAGGATTGAGATCGAGCGGGATGCAATAGCGGTTGACAAGATATGTATTCATTCGTGTATAGTCCCCGTAATAATACTCCTCCGTGAGATATCTGGAAAAAGGAATGGATGTCCGCGATTTTTTGATATAAACCGTTGCAATCTCATCTCTCATATCTGTAATTTCTCCATCCGCATTATAAAATTCCACAATCTGCGGAATGAAATCCTTAAAAAATTTCCGGTCAATATAAAGATGAAAATAATATCCCAGTGCGCTCGAATCTGGCAGAAGTGAACGGTATTTCGCTGTAAACCGTGTAAGATCCGGGAATACCATCATTTTTTCGCGGTAAAGCGGGTCGCGGAAATGGGAGGATTCTTTCTGCTGCGTCGCATCCGGCAGAAGATTTCCGATTAGAAAATCATTTACCGATGAAATCGGATATGGAAAATCCGGGTGGGACGGGAGGTGCTTTAACAGCATTTGGGCTGCGGTGAGATGTAAGATAAAACCTGGCATGGGAATGAAGGTGTCCTTTCGTATTTGCTTCTAATCTAAACAAAATGGCAGCGTTTGTCAAATTCTATTTGAGTGGCGTAAATTCTAAAAAAAACATAAACACCGGCAGATTTCTTGACATAGAAATTTGCCGGTGTTATTATTTAACGCGCGTAAATAAATAACACTGTTAAGCATTTGCGGCAAAAGGAGGGGGAAAACATGAAGGATGCATTTGAAAAACTGTTTCGTGCGGTGCACCAGTTTAAAAAACTGAACGTATCAGACCTGGTTCCGGGACTCAGCAGTTCCGAATTTTCCGTTATGGGTGCGATTTTGCAAATGGGAGAAAACGGAAAAATTACAAGCTCAGAGCTGGCGGCGAAGACCAAAACACTTCCGCCGGCTGTGTCGCGCACACTGCGCGGGCTGGAGGAAAAAGGATATGTAGAGCGGAGCGTTGACAAAAAAGACCGCAGAAATACGTATATCAGTCTGACAGAGAAGGGCTGGAAAAAGGGGGAAGAGGTACGGGACAGAATGCAGGACTTTGGCTGCTCTGTGATGTCACAGTTAAAGGAAGAGGATATAGATCAGCTGGTTGCTTATCTGGATCGTATCTATGAGATCGCAGAAAAAGAAATTGACACCCGAAAACGACAGAATTAGTGTGCCGGCAAGCTGGTACACAAAAAAAGACAGAAAGGGGAAAAAATGAGTAAGATTTTCAAGAATATGCTCCCGTACTGGAAATCGATTCTCGTGATTCTTATGCTTTTGTTTGTCCAGGCGTGGTGCGACCTGTCGCTCCCGTCGTATACATCCGACATCATCGATGTGGGCATTCAGAACAGCGGCGTCGAGCACGTTACGCCGAAACGGATCACCGAGGAAGAATTTCAGACGGCCGAGTTTATCATGACGGATGATGAGGTGGATTTATGGGAAAGCCTCTATACGAAAAAGGACGGCTATTATGAACGGAACAAAGCTTCTGAAAAAGAACTTGATGAAACAGACGATACACTGACCGTTGCACTGCTGATGAATTACCAGATGGGTGCGATGGAGGAGGATACCTTTAAACAACTCATGGCACAGCAGACCGGTCAGGATGCGTCGGTGTTTGAAAACATGACGATTGAGCAGATCGGCGAGATGATGCATGTGGAGCTGAAGAGCTTCCAGCAGGAAAAAGAGGATGACGATGGAAACAAAGTCGAAGTCACCTGTGTGGATGTCCGTCCAATCTTTGCAGCGATGCTCGAGAGCGGACAGATGGATAAAGACACCGTGCTCTCGATGCGCGACAGCATGGAAAAAACGCTTGATACGATGGGAAGCTCCCTGGTAAAATCGATGGGCATTGCGTATGCAGTTTCCGCAGACAAAGCGGCGGGCCTCGATCTAGACCAGATTCAGAAAACGTATCTTCTGACCGCAGGCCTCAAGATGGTCGGCATGGCACTCCTGATGGGTGTGGTAACTGTTCTCGTCGGACTGTTTGCCTCCCGCGTCGGCGCCGGAATCGGCCGCGATCTGCGCGAAAAAGTATTCAAACGGGTTGTCGGATTCTCCAATGCGGAGATGGATCAGTTCTCCACCGCATCGCTGATTACCCGAAGCACGAACGATATCCAGCAGATCCAGATGGTCTCCGTCATGGTGCTGCGAATGGTTGCCTACGCTCCGATCCTTGGCATCGGCGGTGTGCTGAAAGTCATGAAAACGGGAGCCGGTATGGAATGGATCATTGTTCTTGCGATCATCGTCATTCTCGGATACGTGATGCTGCTTGTCTCCCTTGCGATGCCGAAATTTAAGCTGATGCAGAAACTGGTTGACAACATCAACCTCGTATCGCGTGAAATCCTGACCGGACTCTCTGTCATCCGTGCGTTCGGAAGAGAGGACAAAGAGGAAGAGCGCTTCAACGGTGCGAATAAGGAACTGACCAAAACAACCCTGTTCACCAACCGCGTTATGACCTTTATGATGCCTGGTATGATGATGATTATGAACGTGCTGACCGTCGGAATCGTATGGTTCGGTGCACATAAAATCGATGCCGGCACGATGCAGGTCGGTGCAATGACTGCATTTATTACCTACGCCATGATGATCGTCATGTCTTTCCTGATGCTGACAATGATGTCAATCATGCTGCCGCGTGCCGCTGTTGCCGCCGGCCGTATCGATGAAGTCATTCAGACAGAATCCTCCATTCAGGATGTCAAAAATCCGGAGCAGCTGGAGGTTCATAACGGAGTTGTCCGCTTCGATCACGTCAACTTCCGTTATCCGGGCGCCGAGGAGGATGTGCTGCATGACATCGACTTTGTTGCCGAGCCTGGCAAGACGACGGCGATCATCGGAAGCACCGGCTGCGGTAAATCGACGCTGGTCAACCTGATCCCACGTCTCTATGATGTGACGGGCGGAAAGATTACGCTCGACGGAAAAGATATTCGAAACATTACGATGAAGGATCTGCGCGATGAGATCGGTTTCGTGCCGCAGAAAGGTGTGCTGTTCTCGGGAACGATCGCATCCAACCTGCGCTTCGGAAAAGACGATGCGACGGATGCGGAGATCGAAAAGGCAGCCGCAATTGCGCAGGCAACCGAGTTTATCGAGGCAAAAGATGACAAATACGAAACCGCGATTGCACAGGGCGGAACGAACGTATCCGGCGGACAGAAACAGCGTCTGGCGATTGCGCGTGCGATTGCAAAAGACCCGAAAATCTTTATTTTCGACGACAGTTTTTCTGCACTTGACCTGAAAACGGATGCGGCGCTTCGAAAAGCACTGGCGGAGAATGTCAAAGACAGCACCGTGATCATCGTGGCACAGCGGATCAGCACGATTCTCCATGCGGAGCAGATTCTGGTGCTCGATGACGGAAAAGTAGTCGGAAAAGGTACGCATGAGGAACTGCTGAGAAGCTGCGAGGTTTATCAGGAGATTGCGAAATCCCAGCTGTCAGAGAAAGAGCTTGGACTGAAGGAAAGTGAGGTGGCTGACCATGAGTAATGAAATGAACCAGCAGCCGCGCAAAAGAGGACCGATGGGACGGATGGGCCGCGGCATGCAGCCGGGCGAGAAGCCGAAAGATCTGAAAAAATCGATCAAACAGCTCGCCCAGTACATCGGAAAATATAAAATTGCGATTTTTATTGTTATGATCTGTGCCGCATGCTCAACGGTGTTCAACGTTGCCGGACCAAAGATTCTCGGAAAAGCTACGACCGCACTGTCCGAGGGACTGATGGAAAAGATCCGGGGCACAGGAAGCATTGATTTTGCAAGAATCGGAACGATTCTGCTGTTTGTACTTGGCCTGTATCTGATGAGCGCCCTGTTCAGCTTCATCCAGGGATGGATCATGACGGGCGTGACGCAGAAGGTGTGCTATCAGCTTCGAAAAGAGATTTCGGAGAAGATCAACCGTATGCCGATGAAATATTTTGAGAGCCGCACGTACGGTGAAGTGCTCTCACGCATCACAAACGATGTCGATACGCTTGGCCAGGGACTGAACCAGAGTATCACGACGATCATCACCTCGTTGGCAACGCTCATCGGTGTTCTGATCATGATGCTGAGTATCTCCCCATTGATGACGCTGATCGCGCTTGTGATCCTGCCGATTTCAATGGGACTCATCGGACTCGTGACAAAGAAATCACAGAAATTCTTCCGTGCCCAGCAGGAATACTTAGGCCACATCAACGGTCAGGTTGAGGAGGTTTACGGCGGCCATCTCGTCATCAAGGCATTCAACCGCGAGAAGGATACGATCGAAGAGTTTGAAAAAACCAACAATATTCTTTACGATTCCGCATGGAAATCCCAGTTTTTATCCGGTATGATGCAGCCGATTATGATGTTTGTCGGAAATTTAGGCTACGCCTGCGTGGCATTGACCGGCGGACTTCTGGCGATCAAAAACGTGATCACGATCGGTGATATCCAGGCATTTATCCAGTATGTGAAAAACTTTACCCAGCCGATCCAGCAGATTGCGCAGGTTATCAACATGGTACAGTCGATGTCGGCGGCATCCGAGCGTGTCTTTGAATTCCTGAACGAGGAAGAGGAAGACCAGATTGTCGAGAATCCGGCAGCAATCGAGACTGTGACAGGAGAAGTCACCTTCGACCACGTACATTTCGGCTATAACCCGGAGCAGATCATCATCAACGATTTCAGCGCCAAAGTAAAACCGGGCCAGAAAACCGCGATCGTCGGCCCGACCGGAGCCGGAAAGACGACGATGGTCAAACTGCTGATGCGCTTCTACGATGTCAACAGCGGAGCCATTCTGCTGAACGACCACAACATCAAAGACTTCAACCGCAGAGAGCTGCGCGATGCCTTCGGTATGGTCCTGCAGGATACGTGGCTGTTCAAGGGAACCATCATGGAAAACATCCGCTACGGCCGGCTCGATGCAACAGATGAGGAAGTCATCGCAGCAGCAAAAGCCGCAAGAGCCCACCACTTTATCCAGACCCTGCCGGGCGGCTATCAGATGGAACTGAATGAAGATGCCAGCAATGTGTCGCAGGGACAGAAACAGCTGCTGACGATTGCACGCGCAATCCTTGCTGACAACAAGATTCTGATCCTCGACGAGGCAACCTCATCCGTCGACACCAGAACCGAAATCGAGATCCAGAAAGCCATGGATAACCTGATGAAGGGCAGAACAAGCTTC
>ERZ1106973.2910-NODE-2910-length-11563-cov-11.183264_pt1 | contig 11563 bp, 10 predicted proteins | sample MGYA00403686_ERZ1106973 | MGnify/ENA primary metagenome ERZ1106973 (study PRJEB35170, sample SAMEA104062408) | human gut metagenome | biome: human gut; feature: human-associated habitat; material: faeces | place: Denmark | collected 2012-11-06 ...
GGAACAACACCTGCAAAATATAAAAAATATAAAGTTCAGGACTGGAAATAATATCGGTATCAAAAGTTTTTTGATTATTTACGAGGATTGCTATAGGTCCCGAAACCGCACGGAAAATAAAAATATTTCTGAGCGTCCCTTTATGACTTATGACGTACAAATAAACATTTTCAAAAAATACAAAAAAGGGATTGACAAACAAAAATAAAGATTGTATAGTATTCCTATCAAATCAATATGAAAACAGGGAAAGCAAAAAATCCCATTAAAAATATCAGATAAGAAGGTGACAAGACATGAAACAAATCTTATGTTTCGGTGATTCCAATACATACGGTTTAATCCCGGGAACTACTAATCAGAGATACGGATGGGGTACCCGCTGGACCAGCATCCTGGATGACAAAGTAAGAACAAAAGGCTACAGAGTAATCGAAGAAGGACTCTGCGGAAGAACCACCGTATTCGATGATCCATTCCGTACAGAAAGAAGAGGAACAGAAATGCTTCCGGCAATCCTTGAGAGCCACAGACCAGTAGACACTATCGTTCTCATGCTTGGCACGAACGATTGTAAAAGCGTATACAGCGCAACCCCGGAAGTGATCGGACAGGGGATTGAACAGCTCCTTGATCAGATCAACACTGTAAACCCGGATGCCAAAATATTACTGGTATCTCCAATCTACCTTGGGGAGAGAATCTGGGAAGAGGATTTTGATCCGGAATTCGATAAGAATTCTATCGAAGTATCATGGAATCTGCCCCGGGTGTATGAGAAAATCGCCAGAAGAAGAAATATTTCTTATCTTCCGGCTTCAGAATTTGCCCGACCGGGAGAAGCCGATCAGGAGCATCTGGATGAACTGGGACATAGCAGACTTGCAGATGCAATTTATGAAAAGCTTGCAGGATGAAGCCTGAAATGTTATGATAGTTCACAGATGTGCAGATGTAACGCTTTAACTAAATCAAGTAAACTACCTGCTTTAACCGAAATAGCAGTGGATTGAAAAGTAATAAGCGGCACAGGCACACCAGAGCGTTCTTCAAATATGCTCTAAATCATAATAATAGAAGGAGAATAAAGTAACCATGGATTTTGAGTTTATCCGCGAGCAGACACCTCTTTATATTGAGGCAGCAAAGCTTACACTTCACATGGCGGTGATTGGTGTGCTGCTTGCCATTGTGGTTGGGCTTGTCTGCAGCATGATTAAGTATTTCAGGATTCCTGTACTTCGTCAGATCGTGGAATGTTACATTGAACTGTCCAGAAATACACCATTGTTGATTCAGTTGTTTTTCCTGTATTTCGGTCTTCCGAAAATAGGGATTGTCCTCAGTTCAGAACAGTGTGCGATCACAGGACTGACCTTTCTCGGAGGCAGTTATATGGCAGAAGCCTTCCGAAGCGGCCTGGACAATGTTCCACCCATTCAGGTGGAATCCGCATTAAGCCTTGGAATGAGTAAGAGTCAGGTATTTACAAACATTATCCTGCCCCAGGCGGTATCCAATTCTATTCCGGCATTCTGTGCAAATGCGATCTTTCTTATTAAGGAAACCTCCGTATTCAGTGCAGTAGCACTTGCAGACCTGATGTTTGTGACAAAAGACCTGATCGGAATTTATTACAAAACAGATGAAGCCCTGTTTATGTTGGTAATCGCATATCTGATCATACTTTTACCAATCTCACTTATCTGTTCATTTGTAGAAAGGAGAGTCCGCTATGCAGAATATGGGGATTGAGGTTCTTTTTAAGGGAATCAACTCATTAAGACTCTGGCAGGGCTTGTGGGTAACAATAAGAATTGCACTGATTTCCATGGTATTTTCCATAATCCTTGGATTTCTTCTTGGGATGGTAATGAATATCCCAAATAAAATCATTAAGTTTATCTGCCGCATTTACCTTGAAATAGTAAGAATCATGCCGCAGCTGGTGCTTTTGTTCCTGGTATATTTCGGAGCGGCCAAGCATCTGGGGATGAATCTTTCCGGTGAGACAGCGGCGGTCATTGTATTTACATTCTGGGGAACTGCTGAAATGGGTGATCTGGTGCGAAGTGCGCTGATCTCCATTCCTAAACACCAGTATGACAGCGGATACGGTCTTGGATTAAACAAATGGCAGGTCTATCTTTATATTATCCTTCCGCAGACTATAAGAAGACTTCTTCCATCCGCAGTGAATCTTCTTACCCGAATGATCAAGACCACATCACTGGTAGCTCTTATCGGAGTAGTAGAGGTGTTAAAAGTTGGAAAACAGATCATAGATGCATCACGTTATACAAATCCGACAGCGGCCCTCTGGGTATACGGTGCAGTATTCTTTATGTATTTTATCATATGTTTTCCATTTTCCAGACTCTCCAGAGTACTGGAAAAGAAGTTTGCTGATTAATAGAGAAATGAGGATAAATGAATGGGACAGCCGATTTTAGAAGTAGAACATTTAAAGAAATCATATGTAAACAATGTTCCTATTCTGGATGATGTTTCCTTCTCTCTGCAAAAGGGAGAAGTGGTAGTGATCGTAGGACCTTCCGGATGTGGAAAAAGTACCTTCCTGCGATGTATCAACCGCCTGGAAGAGATTGACACCGGTGTACTGAAGCTTAACGGTGTAAGCTATGAGAAAGAAAAAAAGAATATAAGCAAAGTCAGAGAGAAGATAGGAATGGTTTTCCAGAGCTATGATCTTTTCCCGAATATGACAATTTTAAATAATCTTCTTCTGGCACCAATGAAAGTACAGAAAAGAAATAAAGAAGAAGTGAAAAAGGAAGCGGAGCAGCTTCTTGACAGAGTTGGTCTTCTGGATAAGAAAGATAATTATCCAAGGCAGCTTTCCGGTGGTCAGAAACAGCGAGTTGCCATTGTACGTGCCATGCTGATGCATCCGGAGATCATGCTTCTGGATGAGATTACAGCAGCACTTGATCCTGAGATGGTAAGAGAAGTACTTCAGGTAGTACTGGAACTTGCAAAGACAGGAATGACCATGCTGATCGTCACTCATGAGATGGAATTTGCCCGTTCCGTAGCAGACAGAGTGATCTTTATGGATAAGGGAAACATTGTAGAAGAGAACACTCCGGAACAGTTCTTTGACAATCCGGAGACTGACAGGGCAAAACAGTTCCTGAACAGTTTCCATTATGAAACAGTGAAAAAATAGAATAGAGGAAAACAGAATATTTTATAAATCCTGAAATGGATGATAATATCCATGAAATAGCAGGATATCATAAGAGCTAGTACATCGTTTCGTAAATAACTATACCAATCGCGTAGGATGCGGATTCGAGTGTGCAGGTCTAAAAACGCAGGCGTAGCGGGCTACGCTGAGGCTTTTAGACCTGTGCACTCGGATTTGCAGACAAGTGAGTGGTATAGTTATTTCGAAAACGATGTACTAGATGACATCAGGAAAGGAAGTGAAAAACAATGGGAGGCGTACTCTCCTACAGCGGACTTTCCACGAAAATCCGCGCAATGCAGAGCAGGCTTACTACCATGGATCAGTTCGAGGAAATCCTCCAACTCTCCGATGTCACGCAGGTAGCCGCCTATCTGAAGCGAATGCCGGAATACTCTTCCAGGTGGGATGCACTGGATGAAAATACCCTGCACCGTGGCCAGATTGAGAAGCTTCTGAAGAAATCCATATTCCAGAATTTCTCCAGAATTTATCACTTTGCCAACCCGGAACAGCGTAAATTTCTGGATCTGTATTCCAAGCGATATGAAATCCGTGTACTGAAGGAAGTCATGACAAATATCTTCGATCACCGCGACACGGATCCTGTAGATGTTTCTCCGTACCGTGAATTTTTCCGTCTGCATTCCAATATTGATGTAGACCGGATCACTACCTGTTCCACCATGGAGGAACTGATCTCCTGCCTCAAAGGAAACGAATTTTACATCCCGCTTTCGAAGATCCAGGAGCATGAAACAGCACTTCTCTTCGACTATGGTATGGCACTGGATCTGTACTATTTTACCCAGATCTGGAACATCCGTAAGAAGCTGTTTAAAGGTAAAGATCTGGAAGAGATTACCTGCACTTACGGCGAGAAATTTGATATGCTGAACCTGCAGTTTATCCAGCGTTCCAAAAGGTATTACAACATGGATCCGGCAAGTATTTATGCCCTGCTGATCCCTGTAAATTATAAGTTAAAGAAAGAAGAGATCACAGCTTTGGTGGAAGCACCTTCATACGAAGAAGGTCGAAGAATTTTCCAGAAAACATGGTACGGCAACAAATATGAACAGCTTACCGTAGCCAATCTGGAAGAATTCTACAACCACATCCACCGCTCGATCCTTGAGAAGGAATCCCACAGAAATCCATATTCTGTAGCAGTGATCTATTCTTATCTGTATAACAAGGAACACGAAGTAAACCGCCTGACTATCGCCATTGAATGCGTACGTTACGGTGTGCAGCATGATGAAGCCATGCGTTATATTTGCAACAGTTGATTTCTATATGGCGCATAACTGAATAACTGCTTCGCAGTTTAAAGAACATTAACCAGGAGGTGAATTTATGATTGAGAAAATGAAGTTCCTGAGCATTACCGGTCCTAAGGCCGATATTGACAGAGTGGTAAACACCTATCTTTCCAAGTACGAAATTCATCTGGAAAATGCCCTTTCCGAGCTGACCGCAGTAGAGAGTCTTTCTCCGTTTATGGAAATCAATCCATATAAGGAAGCACTCTCTACTGCCAACAGTTTCTATGATGAACTGGCAGATCCGGAGAAGATTTCTGCCAAACCCATGGATACTGAACAGGCTTTAAATACAATCCGCCGGATTCAGTCTGATTATCAGGAACTAAGCAATAAACGTGCTGATCTGGAGAGTCAGCTTGCAGCTCTGGATGAATCTCTGCGAGTGATCCGCCCGTTCAGAAATATTAATTACAATATTTCCTCAATCCTGAAATTCCAGTTCATCCACTTCCGTTTCGGAAGGATTGAGAAGGAATATTACCAGAAATTTGAAAAGTATATTTACGAAAATCTGGACACAATTTTCATTAAATGTGATGAAGATGACCAGTATGTCTGGGGTCTGTATTTTGTCCCGGAGCACGAAGCCCAGAAAGTAAAAGCCGTCTATTCTTCCATGCACTTCGAGCGTATTTATATGCCAGATACGTATGAGGGAACAGCAAAAGAAGCTTTCGAACAACTGACTGAAACACGCAACAGAGCTGCTGCTGATCTGGCATCTGCCGATCAGAAAAAAGCAGATTTTCTTCTTAGAAATCAGAAAGATATCGTTGCATCACGCAATGCTATCGCACAGCTTTCCGGTAACTTTGATGTGCGCAGACTTGCAGCATGTACACATGGGGATAAGGACGTTTTCTATATCTTATGTGGATGGATGACAGAGAAAGATGCCCATTCTTTCCAGAATGATATCAAAGACGACAGCCGCATTTTCTGCATTATTGACGGTGAAGAGGACGAACATCTGAAGCCAGGCATCCACCAGCAGCCACCTACCAAACTGAAGAACCCGAAACTGTTTAAACCATTTGAAATGTACATCAAAATGTATGGTCTTCCGGCCTATAACGAGATGGATCCAACATGGTTTGTGGCACTGACTTATTCCTTTATTTTCGGTGCAATGTTCGGTGATGTGGGGCAGGGATTGCTGCTCTTTATCGGTGGTTTCCTGCTTTATAAATTCAAACATATCACACTGGCAGGCATTATCAGTTGTGCAGGTGTGTTCTCCACAATCTTCGGATTTATGTTCGGAAGTATCTTCGGATTCGAAGATGTGATACCTGCCCTGTGGCTTCGCCCGATGAACAATATGATGTCAGTTCCGTTTATCGGAAAGCTGAATACAGTATTTATTGTTGCCATTGGTTTTGGTATGTGCCTGATCCTTTTATGTATGGTATTTAACATCCTGAATGCCTGGAAAGCCGGAGATGTAGAACACATCTGGTTTGATACAAACTCAGTAGCTGGTCTGGTATTCTACGGCTCTGCAGTTGTCTCCATTGCACTTATACTGAATGGCAAAACACTTCCCGGCGGAATCGTACTGTTTATCATGTTCGGCGTACCATTGATCCTGATCTTCCTGAAAGAGCCACTTACAGCCCTCATTGAGAAGAAATCAGAAGTTATGCCAAGAGAGAAGGGAATGTTCGTTGTACAGGGACTTTTTGAAATGTTTGAAGTCCTGTTAAGCTACTTCTCCAATACCCTTTCCTTCGTCCGTATCGGAGCTTTCGCAGTCAGCCATGCAGCGATGATGGAAGTCGTTCTCATGCTTGCAGGCGCAGAAAGTGGAAACCTGAACTGGATAGTAGTAGTTCTGGGAAACCTTTTTGTATGTGGTATGGAGGGCCTGATCGTCGGTATCCAGGTGCTTCGTCTGGAATATTATGAAATGTTCAGCCGCTTCTACAAAGGTACAGGACGTAAATTTGAGCCGTTCCGCTCTGTAAAATAGACAGAAAGATCATCAGAAATTATACTATTTTCATTTATATATCATCCTCGGGAAACCCATATCTGTCGGTCAGCCAGATATTCGAAGCCGAATAAATATGATATATATGAACAGCAAAATCAAGAACTAAGAGGAGATTTAATTATGACAACAATCGCACAGATCATTTTAGCAATCGCACTGGTACTCAGCATCATTCTTCCATTTGGCTACTATCTCATCGGTGAAAAAAACCGCGGACGTTACAAAACAGCTCTCGGTGTAAACGCATTCTTCTTCTTTGGAACCATGCTTATCGCCATTGCAGTTATGTTCACAGGTGCTTCTTCCGTACAGGCAGCTGCAGGCTCTGAAGGCACACTTGCAACAGGTATGGGTTATATCGCAGCAGCTCTTGTAACCGGACTTTCCTGTATCGGTGGTGGTATTGCCGTTGCCAGTGCGGCAAGCGCAGCCTTAGGCGCTATCAGCGAGGATCAGAGTATCCTTGGTAAATCCCTTATTTTCGTAGGTCTTGCAGAAGGTGTTGCCCTTTATGGACTGATCATCTCCTTCATGATCCTGGGACAGTTATAAGATGCAGATGTTTTTGATCAGCGACAATATCGATACCTACACAGGGATGAGACTGGCAGGTGTGGAGGGCGTGGTCGTACACACACATGATGAATTAAAAGATGCTTTGCAGAAAGCTATCTCCAATAAAGAAATCGGAATCATACTCCTGACCGAGAAATTCGGCCGGGAGTTTCCCGAAATTATAGATGATGTAAAGCTTCATCACAAGACCCCTCTGATTATCGAAATTCCCGACAGGCACGGTACTGGCCGCAAACCGGATTTTATCACTTCATATGTGAATGAAGCTATTGGTTTAAAACTGTAAAACAGTTACCAATAGTAAATCTAATGTTACTGTTCACACACCACTATTCCGAGACATACAAGCCAAAATCCCATTGCCGCAGGCAATCTGGAATGAATTTTGGCTACATTACTGTGAACGGAGTGAACAGTTACAATCTAAATATTACAGGCAGGTGTTAACATGACAATTGATGAAAAACTCAGCCATTTTTATGATATCACTGTAGAGGAAGCCCACGAAAAAGCTGCCGCCATTCTCGATGAGCATAAAGCGGCTCTGGAGAAAATGGCAGAAGAACACAAAACTCTCAGTGAGGAAAACGCCCAGACACAGATCAAAGCGGAAACTGCCAGCGCCCGACGTGAAATAAACAAGGCTCTCTCCGCAGAACAGCTCACGATCAAGCGTGACTGGACCAGAAAACAAAACGAATTAAAAGAGAAAATTTTCTCCGAAGTAAAAGGACTTCTGGAATCTTTTACCAAAACTCCGGAGTATGAGAACTATTTAACTGCTAAGATCAAAGAAGCTCTGGATTTCGCGGGAAATGATGAGATTACCATCTATCTCTCTCCGGAGGACAGATCTCTTGCAGAGAAACTTCAGCATACAACAGGTACTGCTATCCAGCTTGCAAAGGACTCTTTTCTTGGCGGTATCCGCGCTACGATTCCTCAGAAAAACATCCTGATCGATCACTCTTTTGCAGGAAATTTTGAGGCAGCATACAAAGAATTCAAGTTTGACGGAGGACCAGAACATGAGTAATACAGGTATTATCTACGGTGTCAACGGCCCCGTCATTTATCTGAAGGGCGACAGCGGATTTAAGATTTCCGAGATGGTTTATGTAGGTCCGGAACATCTGGTAGGTGAGATCATCGGCCTGAAGAAAGGCATGACCACCGTACAGGTTTTCGAGGAGACTACAGGACTGAAACCGGGCGATACAGTTACAGGAACCGGAGATGCCATTTCTGTACTTCTGGGACCTGGAATCATCCACAATATTTTTGATGGTATCCAGCGCCCTCTGGAAGAGATTGCCAAAGCCTCAGGCAAATATATTTCACGAGGTGTCAGCGTTGATTCCCTTGACACAGAAAAGAGATGGAACACTCACATCACAGTAAAAGAAGGAGATGTTGTAGGTCCCGGCTCTGTTATCGCAGAAACTCAGGAAACAGACTCCATTCTCCATAAATCCATGGTTCCTCCGAATCTTACAGAAGCCACAGTTATCCACGCGGCATCTGACGGAGCATACACCATTCTGGAACCGATCGTAACCATTCAGTTCGCAGACGGAACCACCAAAGATCTGGCACTTGCACAGAAATGGCCGATCCGTATCCCGAGACCAACCCACAAACGTTTCCCTGCAAGCGTCCCGCTTGTCACAGGCCAGCGTATCCTGGACACTCTTTTCCCTATCGCAAAGGGCGGTACAGCCGCTGTTCCGGGAGGTTTCGGTACAGGTAAGACCATGACTCAGCATCAGATTGCAAAATGGTCTGACGCAGACATTATCATCTACATTGGATGCGGAGAACGTGGAAACGAGATGACTCAGGTTCTGGAAGATTTCAGTAAACTGATCGACCCGAAATCCGGAAACCTGATGATGGACAGAACCACATTGATCGCCAATACTTCCAACATGCCGGTTGCGGCGCGTGAAGCAAGTATTTACACAGGTGTTACAATTGCGGAATATTACAGAGATATGGGTTATGACGTTGCGCTTATGGCTGACTCAACATCACGTTGGGCTGAGGCACTTCGTGAAATATCGGGTCGTCTTGAAGAAATGCCTGCGGAAGAAGGCTTCCCCGCCTATCTGCCCAGCCGCCTTGCGGCTTTTTACGAGCGCGCGGGCTGTGTGGAAAGCCTGAACGGCGAGAAGGGCAGCGTCTCCATCATTGGCGCTGTTTCGCCCCAGGGCTCTGATTTTTCCGAGCCCGTCACCCAGAACACCAAGCGTTTCGTGCGCTGCTTTCTGGCGCTGGACAAAAGCCTCGCCTACGCGCGCCATTACCCCGCCATCAACTGGACCATGAGCTACAGCGAATATTACGAAGACCTGGACCCCTACTACACCGAGCATCTGGGTGAAAAGTTCTGCACCATGCGCGGCCGCATCCTGGGCCTGCTCAGCGAGGAAAACAAGCTGATGGAGATCGTCAAGCTCATCGGCTCGGATGTGCTGCCCGACAGCCTGAAGGTCGTCATTGAGACGGCGCGCGTCATCCGGACGGGCTTTCTGCAGCAGAACGCTTTCCACAAAAACGACACCTATGTGCCGCTGGACAAACAGATGTGGATGATGGAGGCCATTCTCCACCTGTATGACCGCGCCGTGGAGCTGGTGGACAAGGGCGTTCCCGTCAGTGCCATGGCCGAAGCGGGGCTGTTCGACAAGCTGGTAAAGGTAAAGTATGAGATTCCCAACGACAAGCCGGAAATGTTCGGCGAGTACAACAAGGAGCTGGACGATATGTGCGCGCAGCTGCTTGCAAAGCAGACCCCTGCGGCGGGCTGAACGGAAAGGAGCGTTTGCATATGGCAATGGAATATTTGGGCCTTTCTGACATCAACGGCCCGCTTGTCGCGGTGGACGGCGTAAAAGGCGTCGGCTTCGAGGAAATGGTGGAGATGAAAACCGCCACCGGCACGCGCCTGGGCCGCATCGCGGCGTTGGAAGGCGAGCGCGCCGTCATCCAGGTGTTTGCGGGCACCAGCGGCATGACGCTTTCAGGCACGGCCAGCCGCTTTACGGGCAGCCCCATGCGCCTGGCGCTCGCGCCCGAGATCGTGGGCCGCATTTTCAACGGCGCGGGCGAACCCATCGACGGCCTCGGCCCTGTTTACGCCGAGCGCTTCGAGGATATCAACGGCAGCGCCATCAACCCTGTCTCCCGCAGTTATCCGCGCAACTACATCCGCACGGGTATTTCTTCCATCGACAGCCTTATTACGCTGATCCGCGGCCAGAAGCTGCCCATCTTCTCCGGCAGCGGCATGAGCCACAACAAGCTTGCCGCGCAGATCGTGCGGCAGGCCAAGCTGAGTGAGGATGAGGGCGCCAACTTCGGCGTGGTGTTCTGCGCCATGGGCGTGACCAAGGACGTGGCGGAATATTTCCGCCGCAGCTTTGAAGAATCCGGCGCGCTGTCCCGTGTTACAATGTTTTTGAACCTCTCGTCCGACCCCATCGTAGAGCGCATCCTCACGCCGCGCTGCGCGCTGACAGCGGCCGAATACCTCGCCTTCGAGCAGGGCATGCATATCCTCGTGGTGATGACGGATATGACCAGCTACGCCGAAGCGCTGCGCGAATTCTCATCCTCCAAGGGCGAGATCCCGGGCCGCAAGGGCTATCCGGGCTATCTTTATTCCGACCTCGCCAGCCTGTACGAGCGCGCGGGCGTTATCGAGGGGCGGGAGGGCAGCGTAACGCAGATTCCCATTCTGACGATGCCCAACGACGATATCACACACCCCATCCCCGATTTGACAGGCTATATCACCGAAGGGCAGATCGTGCTGGACCGCTACCTGGACCAGCAGGGCGTTTATCCGCCCATCAGTGTTCTGCCCAGCCTGTCCCGCCTGATGAAGGACGGCATCGGCGAAGGCTACACCCGTGCCGATCACGCGGACGTTTCCAACCAGCTGTTCGCCAGCTACGCCAAGGTAAACGACGCGCGGGACCTGGCCAGCGTCATCGGCGAAGAGGAGCTTGGCGAGACCGATAAACTGTATCTGGATTTCGGCGCCCACTTCGAAAAAGAATTTCTGGGCCAGGGCCCCAATGAGGACCGCACCATCGACCAGAGCCTGGACCTTGGCTGGCGCCTGCTCTCCATCCTGCCCCGCGAGGAGCTGGACCGTGTGGACGAAGCCGTGCTGGAACAGCATTACCGCAAGCATTGAGCCGGCCGCCCATGCGGGCCGGACAGATTCATTGAAATGGAGGTGAGCCCATGGCCGAACAGATCTTCCCCACAAAGGGCAATTTGATCGCCTGCAAAAAAAACCTGACGCTGGCAAAACTGGGCTTCGACCTTTTGGACCGCAAACGCAATGTGCTGATGCGCGAGATGATGAAGCTCATCGACGAAGCGGCCGGTATGCAGCGCGCCATCGGCGACACGTTCATCAAGGCATACAAAGCGCTGGAG
>ERZ1106973.2913-NODE-2913-length-11557-cov-2.940358_pt1 | contig 11557 bp, 11 predicted proteins | sample MGYA00403686_ERZ1106973 | MGnify/ENA primary metagenome ERZ1106973 (study PRJEB35170, sample SAMEA104062408) | human gut metagenome | biome: human gut; feature: human-associated habitat; material: faeces | place: Denmark | collected 2012-11-06 ...
AAATCAGAGATTTCTATGTGCACATGGCGCTCACAGATGAGCGTCGCTCCGCAAGGTGCTTTTGTCGTGATTCCGGAAATATCGCTATGCGATATTTCCTGCATAAAAAAAAGCCGCCGGCAGGGCCGACGGCTTTGATAATCTTGTAAGCGATAGGATAAGCTGATTATGCTTCGAGAGCCTTTAATGCAGCTTTCTTTTCTTCTTCTCTTTCCTCTAAGATCTTTGCATATTCTTCTTCTGTCAGCTTCGTCATGGTGATGCCGGTGTAGCCGAAGAATACGGAGACTACCGGGTTCATCCAGTTCAGAATCGCATATGGAATGTAGCTGGAGTCGATACCGAGGAAGTTTCTCATGGTAGCGCCGCAGGTGTTCCACGCGAAGAAGTTAGAGGTAATGGTACCGGAGTCTTCCAGACATCTGGAGAGGTTTTCCGGACGCAGTCTCATATCTTCGAAGGATTCCTTGAACATTCTGCCCGGGAGTACCAGAGATAAGTACTGGTCGCAGCATACCGCGTTTGTGATGATGCACATTAACTCGGTGGAGAGAACCAGACCGCCTCTGCCTTTTGCAACCTTCAGGAAGATCGATGCGAAGGAAGCCATCATGCCGGTGCAGTCTAAGATACCGCCGAAGCACATTGCTGACAGAATGATGGAGATCGTCCACATCATGCCCTGTACACTGGAGGAGGACAGCAGGCTGCTGAGTTCCTCAATAATAGGAGAAGCGCCCTCCGGAACGACACCTAAGGAGATACCGTTGTTCATGATGTAGAATACATTGTCGATTACCTTGTTGCTTACCTCGGCGTCGAGAACGGCTTCGATCGCTGCATGATTCATGAACATGAACGGAACTGCGATCACAGCACCGCCTACCAGAGACGGGATCGCCGGAAGCTTTAATGCGACTGCGCAGATAACGAACAGCGGCGGAACCAGTGTTAAAACGCTGATATTGGATGACTGCTGAATGAAGCTCAAGATTTCGTCGATGACGGATAAATCCGGCTCATTGCTCGATGCATGCATGAAGCCCATGATTGCGTAAACAACCAAAGCGATGATCATGGAAGTACCGGTGGTGTAAACCATGTGCTTGATGTGTCCGAACAGTGTCGCGCCTGCCATCGCCGGAGCGAGGTTGGTCGTGTCGGATAACGGGGACATCTTGTCACCGAAGTAAGCACCAGATACAACCGCACCTGCTGTCATGGCCGGTGGGAATCCGAGCGCTGCACCGACGCCCATCAGAGCGACGCCCATGGAACCCGCGGTCGACCAGGACGAACCTGTCGCCAAAGATACGATGGAGCAAAGGATACAAGCGGTTACGAGGAATACCTTCGGGCTGATGATCTTAATTCCATAATACATCATGGAAGGAATTGTACCTGCTGCCATCCAGGAAGCGATGATCGCGCCGAGGATCGCAAGGATCAGGATTGCCTGCATGGACCGGTTGATCGATGCGAGGATACCCTGTTCCAGGTAAGCCCATTTCCAGCCGTTTAAGCAAGCAACGATGCCCGCGAAAGATGCTGCGAGGATAAGTGCGATGTGCGGCTCTCCACCCGTGTCTTTGACGATGGACCAGACTAACAAGCCGATCATCACGAGCATAACCAGAATGGTTTGCCACAAAGGAATCTTTTTACCCATAATAAAGTCCTCCTTAATCATATGAAGTTAAATAAATAAAGAATGAGTGTCTTGTATGACACTAAAAACATTATAAGCTGTGGTTAAAACTTTGTCAACTAAACCTTTAGCAAATGTGAAGAATTTTTGAAGAAGTTTTGAAGATTTCGACATAAAGAAGGGGCTTGAATCCGCAAAAAAAGCTAGATTCAAGCCCTTGCTAATACATTGTTAAGAAATACCACGTTCTGCGATCTTCAGCATGATCGCGCACTCCATACGCTTGCGGAACAGCTCGCAGCCGTATTCGTAAACGCCGTTGATGTCGCCGGATGCGTGGTAAGCGTTCGCCGCGCAGCCGCCGGAGCAGTAGAGCCTTGCCCAGCAGTCATCACACTCCCTGCGGGAATAGACATTGCATTTGCGGAACTTCTCCTGCATGTCGGTATTGGTGACACCGTCCCAGATATTGCCCATCCGGTAGGCCTCGTCGCCGACGAACTGATGACAGGGGTAGAGCTCGCCCTGCGGCGTGACGGCGAAGTATTCCGTACCGGAGCCGCAGCCTGCGATGCGCTTGTAGATGCAAGGACCGTGGTTGAGGTCGATCATGTAGTGATAGAACGTAATCGGTCGCCCCTCTTTTTTTCTCGCGAGCATCGCCTCTGCCAGCTTTTCATACTGCGAAAACAGGATCGGCAGGTCCTCCGCGGTCAGCGCAGACGGGTCGCTTGGGTCGCAGACGACCGGTTCCATGGAAAGCTTCGTGAAGCCGAGGTCCGCGAGGTGCAGGATGTCGTTGGTGAAATCCGGGTTGGCGTGGGTGTAAGTGCCGCGGACGTAATAATCGCGCTCGCCGCGGCGTCTTGCAAACTCCTGAAACTTCGGGATGATCGTATCATAGCTGCCGCGCCCCTGATAGTCTACGCGGAAGCGATCGTGCACTTCCTTGCGGCCGTCGATGCTCATGACGACGTTCTGCATCTCGCGGTTGGAGAATTCGATCACATCGTCGTCGACATTGACGCCGTTGGTGGTCAGCGTGAAGCGGAAACGCTTATGATGCGGCGCTTCCAGACTGCGGCCGTAGCGGACAAGTTCTTTGACGACCTCCCAGTTCATCAGCGGCTCGCCGCCGAAGAAGTCCACCTCCAGATTGGTGTGGCTGCCGGAGTTTTCGACTAAAAAGTCCAATGCTCGCTTGCCGACTTCCAGCGGCATGAGCGCACTTTCGCCATGATATTTGCCCTGCCCGGCGAAGCAGTAGCTGCAGTTGAGGTTGCAGCTGTGGGCGACGTGCAGGCAGAGTGCCTTGATGTCGCGGGAATTATTTTTGAACTGTCCGGCGATGTCCGCATAGACATCCGGCGCGAACAGTTTTTTGTCATCTTTCAGTTTTTGAATCTCTGCATAGCATTCCCGCAGGTCTGTCTCGCTGACGGTCTCGCCGTCTGCTGTCTGCCTCCCGCCGTATTTGGCGAGCAGTGCGGAGATGATTTCGTCCTCTGTTTTATCTTCGAACATCGCGATCATGTCATAGGCAATCTCGTCCACGACATGAATGGCGCCGGAGTAGGTGTCCAGCACGATGTTGTAACCGTTTAGCTGATATTGATGAATCAATGGAATGGTTCCTTTCCTGATCTGCTTGATATGTTTTTTGATATGCTTTGCCAAAAAAATACCCGCCTGCGCCGTTTCCGGACAGGCGGACAGGGTCATGCGCCCATACTATTTTTCATCGTTTTCGCAAGCCTGATTTGCCACGCCGCAGGATGTCTTGCATGCGGACTGACAGGAAGTCTGGCATTCGCCGCAGCCGCCGGTCACAGCGCTCTTTGCGAGGTCACGCGTCTCAATCGTTTCGATGTGTTTCATGGGAATAGCCTCCTTTCACGAATGGATAACTGCGTTTTGCATACCCAATCATTATACCTTCCTTTTGCCTTGCCGTCAATGCCGGGCAGAGAAATTTTCGCGGGAAAATCCAAAAGATCGGGACGACTGGGGCTTTTGGGATAATTCGGCAGGTCGGGAGAAAATGTTTTCTTAGGGAAGAATGTGCGCGGAGACGAGCTGTCTGCGGAGACGTCGAAAAAAGGGCTTGACAGGAAACTGTGTTACTCGTATAATACGGTTAAGGAAACTGTATTATTCGCATAGTACGGTTTGCGATGAGGTACTTCAATATTTGTTTATGTGATTTGAGAGACAGAAACAGAAAGGGGGCGGGCGCAGAGCAGGATGATACATTTTGAAGAAATGAAGCTGGACGAGAACAGTCCGATTTATCTGCAGATCATCGACTTTATCAAAGGCGGTCTGGCGGCAGGGACGATCGTTTATGGGGATGAGCTACCGTCGCGGCGTATGCTTTCGGCGCTTTTGGGCATCAACCCCAATACGGTGCAAAAGGCGTACGCGATGCTGGAGGCCGAGGCGCTGATCCGTTCGCATACGGGGGCGAAGAGCTGTATCAGTGCCGCACCGCAAAAAATTGCCGAGATCAAGGACGCGCTGGCCGAAGAAGGGGGGGGGCGGCGCGCTGTGCAGACGCTGAAGGCTGCGGGGTACAGCAAGGCGGAGGCGATCGCGATGATCGAGCGATACTGGGATGCAGAGGACAGGAGGGAATCGGAGACATGAAAATAACAGGGAAAGAAAAAACAAAAGAAAAAGAATCGCGCAGCAGGCGCAAAGCGGACTATCTGTCCGTCTATGATCTGTTTCTGCGCAGCGGGGGCTGCAAGGTCGGTATTGTCATCGCGCTGACTTTGCTGGCGGAGGCGATCACGCTGGTCGTACTGATGCAAGGCGAGACGATGTATTATGAAAATCTGTTCGCGCGGGACGCATTCCTGCCGGTCGGCATCGGGTTTCTGCTGCTGACGCTGGCACTGCTTGATCCGCTCAGGGCGCAGAAGAGCAATGTGGACTATACGATCCGCAGACTGCATATCCGGCCGTTGGATGTCTTTTGGGTGGAGACGGTCTATGTACTGCTGGCATATTTCGTGTTCTGGGCGCTGAACGTCACGCTGCTGTACGCGTTCGGAGCCTATTTTACAAGTCATATCTCGACGGCAGCTAACCGGGAGATGGGGATTTTGCTCGCGTTTGTCCGCACGCCACAGCTCTATATGCTGCTGCCGATCAAGAATGTGACCTTTTGGATCCGTAATATCACCGGCGTGCTGGCGCTCTCCGCGTGCATCGCCAGATACAGCTACTTCACGCGGAAGAATCAGAATAAGACGATTTTGGTCTTTATCAGCGTGATGCTGCTCGTCGGCAGTTATGCGTATGTTTCAGGCACTGAGGCAAGCGGAAACCTGCTGGTGGCGTCGCTCATGGCAAGCTGCTTCACTTCGGCAAGGGTGAGCGTCAGCGCGGAGGAAAAGGAGCCGGAGGAGGAACCGGCAGCGAGCAGCAAGAACGGTTGGAAGAGAAAAAACGCAGAAAGGATGGTCGAGGATGCAGAGGAAGCAAGAGCAGAGGGCGCAGGGGAAACGCAAACAGGAACAGCGCAATCCTGTGACTCCGACGCACAGATTTAGGGATTGGCTCGCATCGCTTCTGCCGCCGGGCTACAACCGAAGCGAGGAGAAAAGAAAGTTTTACGGAACGATCGTGGTGGTGCTGTTTTATAGTATTCGGAACTTCAGCGTGAACTACCGCGATGCCTACCGGCTGTTGTGCGACCCGGAAATTCTTGATCGACAGGTGCTGCTGCCGGGTGCGATCATGGAGGATTTTGTTCGCGTGCTCGGCACGAATCTACAGATGTACCAGTGGATGGCTTTGGCACTTTTGGCAGTTCAGCTATGGAGCCGCTATCGCTATTTCAAGCAGGGCGCGCGGGCGGATTATACCCTGCGCAGGCTGCCGCAGCGGCATGCGCGGTTTCGGTACTGCTGGAGCCTGCCGCTGCTGGAGGCGGCAACAATCCTGCTGCTCATGGTCGTGATGCTGCTGATCTTTTACGGATATTACATGTATCTCACACCGGATGCGTGTCTGGCGCCCGGGCAGTGGCAAAAGCTGCAGCAGGCAGGCTGGGGAATTTTGTGGTAGAGCCGGCATGCCCGGCGGAATGGAGATTGGAGATTTTGCAATGATCGAGTTAAAACATGTCACGAAAAAATACAGAAGTAAGACCGCGCTGGAGGATGTCAGCCTCTGCTTCCCGCAGGGCGAGATCGTCGGCTTGTTCGGAGAAAACGGTGCGGGCAAGACCACGCTGATGAAGTCGATCTTGGGCTTCCTCAAGTACAGCGGGGAGATCACGCTGGACGGCGAAAAGATCGGCTGGCGCAATATCGGCCGCATCGCGTTCGCGACCAGCGAGCACTCGTTTTTCCCGGCCATGGATGCCGAGGGGCACAAGGCGTTCTATCAGGAGCATTTTGAGACTTTTAAGGAAAAGCGCTTCGATGCGCTGATGGAGTTCTTCGAGCTGCCGGCAAACCGCGCGATCGGGAAGTTCTCGACAGGACAGAAGAATCAGTTCGAGGTGCTGCTGGCGCTCTCGCAGGGGGCGGACTATATCCTGATGGATGAACCGTTCGCGGGCAATGATATCTTTAATCGCGAGGATTTTTATAAAGTGTTGCTGGGACTGCTGGAGCCAAGCGAGACGGTGATCCTGTCCACCCATCTGATTGAAGAGGTAGAGAATTTCGTCGGCCGGGCGGTTCTGCTGCACAAGGGTAAGGTGATCGGAGATCTGAACGTGGAGGAATCCGGCAGGACGCTGGTCGAGCTGATCAAGGAAAGCTATCGCTACCGGGTGGAGCGCGTCGGGCAGGCGATCGCGAAGATGGAGGAAGAGTCATGAAACTACGCAGAATCGCGGCGGCGCTGGTGATCGTGTCACTGGGCGCGGCGAGCTTCACGTTCGCAGCGGTGCGCGGACAGATGACAGACTGCCGGATCACAGAGAAAACGATTGTCGGAGACGCGGCGGCTGCCGCGGGTCTGAGCGCTTCGTTCGGCATGGGGCTGCAGAATCAGCTTTACTGGAGGAACGTCTATACTTATGGCGGCGCGGATGACGGCGCAGACGTACAGGAGACGACGTTCAGCCGGAAAAATCCGTTTCCTGCGGACAAAAAAGGTCCGGTACCGTATGTACAACTGGGAAACATGACGGCAGGCGGTGATGTGCTTTATTCTCTGCTGCCGGGCGCAAAAGGCTATTCCTATCGTCAGGAACGGCTGTCTGCGGTGCAGCAGGACTTCTTACAGCCTGATGTTGTAGAGAAGCTGCAGACGATCGAACAGCAGCTGCCGGAGGAGGGACGAGAAGATATCAAGCTCAAAGAAATCTTTCGCTATTATCCGATTGACGGCGACCTGCGGGGAAAAACGCTCATTTACTCGGTGTCTTTGGCGGACGTCGCGTTCGGGACCTTAGATGTGCAGACGCACTGGGAAAATTTCAATCACTTTTTTAGAATTCCGGTTTTGGAGAACGAGAGCAGCGGCTTTTGGGTTCAAAAATATCCCGAAGGTTTTATGAGAACAGACTATTATGAAGGGAAAGAGCGCCAGTCTGCGGCGTCGGATCATTTTGACTTTTACAGCATCGCCTGCAGCACGCCGGACGCGGTCTACTTCACCTTTAACACCCATACGGACGGCGGCGATGTGGTTGATACCTCGTTGATTCCGGGCGGCTATGGCATCTATCGACTGCCTTACGACCGGGAAAAGGAGATTTTCCTCAGTGAGAAGCTGGAGATGGTCTATGCGCTCGACCCGGAGAAACAATATACGGATATTTACGCTTCACCGGATGGCGCGAAGCTGTTTCTGGTCAGTCAGGCGGCGCGTCTGGCGGCAGTCGGTGTCAAGGAGGTGCAGGCGACGGCAGAGATCATCGATGTCCGGACGATGCAATGTGACCGCCGGGAAGAGATTATTTGCAGCGCTGACACCGCGCTCGGCTATGACGCGGGAGATTATCTGATCTTTCGTGGCCTGCGCGAACTCTGCTTGTATACCTATCAGGACGGCAGCTATAAAAAGGAACTGATGCTGGCGGATGTTCCGTTCCGCCTAGCGGCGATCCGGAATCTGTTCTATGATAATCGCTGCCGCACAGCGTATGACGGCAAGCGGCTGAGCATTCTCGGCGAGGCGGATTTTGACATCGAGGATGATGATAACACGATGTGGCTTTGGGAAACCGCCGGTACGGTGGAGGTCGCGGTACTCGATGCGTCGGGGCTCGTCTACTACGGCACACTGCGCTCAAACATGCAGGATTTTTGCAACGCAAAAGAATATCGGGCATGGGAAGATAATGTCAAACCGCGTGACGACGCAGCTAAGACCTACGCGCACAGCAGTACGAACGCTTTAACCAGTTATCTGGATAAAGTCATCTGGCTCGGTATATAATATGTAGGTTTTTTTCAAAAGCGAAACAGAATGGGAAAAGGGGAGAACACAGATGAAGAGACCAAGAACGATCGCACTGCTGGTCTTGCTGCTGGCACTGGCCGGAACCACCGCAGTGATCTGCGGCATACAGGACACGATGCACAAGGCGCGCGTGGATGAGCAAACATTTGCGGGGGATGCGGCTGCAGCGACCGGGGTCGAGGTTCAATTCGGCAGCGAGGTCTGGGCGAAGCTCGGCTGGCGGCATCAATATACCTTTGGCAGCCCGCAGACGCAGACGACGAAGTTCCAAAGAGAGAAATATACGGGGGAGGAGCAGGAAAGCGCCGCGGCGGAGCTTTCTATGCTTGCGGACAGCACTGCAATCGACCATCCGATTTTCCCGGAACTGCGGCAGCTGACAGAACGGCAGGCGGCGAGAGAACTGACGGAAAGTGACGGCAAGACACTGGCGCTGATCGAGGAATTTTTTACGGCGGACGGCATGCAGACGCTCTTATCGCTGGACGATCGTCTGCCAAAGGCGAGTGATGCGAACAAGGTCACACCGGAGCCGTCGATCGATCTCAAAATGAACGAAGTGCTGCGCTACTATCCACTGTCCGGAACCGTTGTCGACGCGAAGGGCAAAGCGGCATCGTTTGATCTGATGTCCGGGATCTTCCCGCAGAGCAAACAGGCGGATGGTTCTCTGTGGGAGGATATCAATCGCTTCTTTCGAATCCCCATGCTTCCAAACGAGAGCATGGGGTGTGAGGTGACGCGGTTTTCGGCGGAGGACGATGATCTGTATGTGGAACCAAAGGGATGGAACGCGATGGTCGGCGTGCCGGGCGAGGATCACTTTGCATTTGCGATGACCTTCTGTGCGGCGGACGATGCGATCTATTTTACCTTTGATCCGCATACGGAGAATGGAGAGCTGGTGGATCTGTCGCTAATCCCCGGCGGTTACGGGATCTACAAGCTTCCGTATGACCGGGAGCGGGATGTTTTCCTCAGTGGGGAATTGGAAATGGTCTATGCGCTCGACCCGGCTCTGCATTATGTCGATATGCACTTGAGCCCGGACGGACAGAAGCTGCTGCTGGAACGCGAGGAGCGGTCGGTGATGGCGGCGGATTCGGAGGCGTTCGCACAGCTGGTGCCGGAGCCGGATGATGAGGAGGAGTACTATGAGGTGAAACTGACGGCGGAGACGATCGACTTCACGCGCATGGAGGCGGAGGGGTCACAGGAGGTGTTGCGGGGTCTTGACTCTGTCAGCTGCCGTGACGGCGGAGATTATCTGGTGTTCTCGGATGGAACATCGCGGATGTGCGTGCTGTCCTATGCAGACGGACGGTACGAGCGAACGCTTTCTCTGGAAAATCTGCGGCTGGATAACGGGCTTACGGAGACATTGCCGACTTATTCGCTGATGCGGGAGAGTTATTATGACGGGGAGCGGTTGGTGCTGGTGGGTCTGTCTTATGTGGAGCTCACGGATACATCGGCGTACGGTGCGTATGCGGACTACAGCGGCGGTGTGGATGTGGCGGTTTACGACGCGAACGGGCTGGCGTATTACGGCAAGCTGACCAGCAATCTGCAGGAGTGGCAAGATGACGGCGATTTTCTTCATTGGAAGGAACGGATCGAACCAATCGGGAAGAGCGTGAAGAATTATCGCAATACAGGTCGGTTTGGGCGGATCTCTGTCAGAGAGGGGCGGCTGCAAGTTGGGGTCGCGCGGCAGACCGCGGTGTAGATATGGAAGGAGAGTATGGCAGATTGAATGCAAAAAAAGAAATGCTGATACAGCAGTTGGCCGCCTATGAACCATATAATGAACAGGAGGCGGCGGATCGGGCGTTGATTTTGGAATGCTTGACGACGAGCGAAGACGTTTTCTCCCGGGAGAACAGGCTGGCGCACATGACTGCGTCGGCTTGGGTCGTAAATCGCGCGCGCAGCAAGGTGCTGATGGCTTATCACAATATCTATGATTCGTGGTCGTGGCTCGGCGGACACGCGGACGGGGAGGCGGATCTTTTGACGGTGGCGCTGCGGGAGGTTTCGGAGGAAAGCGGACTTGCGGCGCAGTATGTGCGGCCTACGGAGCCTGCCGGAGAAATTTTTTCCCTCGAGGTACTGACGGTAGACGGACACGAAAAGCGCGGCGTGTATGTGCCATCGCATCTGCATTTGAATGTGACCTGCCTGGTCGAGGCGGATGAAGCGGAAAGGCTGCGCGTCAAAGAGGATGAAAACAGCGGCGTGGCATGGTTTACGCCGGAGGCGGCACTGGCGGCTTCGACAGAGCCGTGGTTTGTAGAGCGGGTCTACCGCAAATTGAATGAAAAAGTGCAGAAGCTTTTAGGGTAGGTAATGAGAGAAGAAACACAGGGGGAGAAGAAATGAACAGAAACAAAAAAATCATTTATATTATGGTGGTTTTGCTGGCTGTGATTGCGGGGTGGCTCTATTTTGAGAACAGTTCCGGGAAGGAGGTTCGCGCGATGGGATTCCCGTCGATACGCGCGGTGCCGGACGGGTTTGACTATGCGGAGGCGAAATCCATTGATACGGGAGATTGGTGCGAGGTGACCTACGAAAACGGCCGCGGCGGGTTTGTGTCTTTGGACTGCTATGTGCCGGGCAGCTTTGATACGATGTTTCTAGATAATTATGCCGGTTCCAAAGACAAGACGACGGTGGGCAACAAGGAGACGGTGGTTTATCGGAACTTAGCCGAAAATGACAGCAGCCTGACGATTTTGACATGGAATGATATGGCGCAAAATGCGCAGTGTGTGCTCGGCGGGAATGTTTCGCTGGACGCGTTGGTGCGGGCGGCGGAGAGTATCCGATATGACAAGAGAAAAACCGTTGCCGAAGCGAAGAGCAGTGAGATCACTTGTTTTCCTCAGCAGGACGGTACGGTCGACGAGACATATTTGAACGAATATGCGGACGTTTTGAAATATGCCACGAAATTGAACTTGGAGGATTATAAGAAATCCGATCCGGCGATCAAGGGGTTTGCGCTGGACTCTTTTTACAAATGTTCTGCGTATGAGATTGCAGACGATGTGCTGGTGGAGATCTTTGACTTTGAATATGTGATGAAAGCCGATCGGGATGCTGTGCTTACGGACGGTATGTACTGGGATGAGGATGGAAATATCCGATACTTTTTTGGCGCTTTCGGGCAGATCGTGGTGCTCAGCCGGGATGGCAAGTTCCTCAAAGCCTGCCCTGTGACCAGACAGGATATCAAAATAGAACTGGACGGCAGAGATGAAGAAAGCATCGCGTGGGCCAAAGCGCATCTTGACAATAATATCAAATCCCCGGCGTATCTGAAACGGAATATTGCACTTGGGTAGAAAAAATCAAAAAGGGTATTGACAGTGAGACCAAAGAGTGGTAATATAGTCAAGCTGTCGCTTGAGAGCAGACGGGCTTTTCTCTCACAGCCACGCGGAAGCGGATCGGTCGGGAAGAAAAAGTTCGAAA
>ERZ1106973.2922-NODE-2922-length-11526-cov-2.713887_pt1 | contig 11526 bp, 9 predicted proteins | sample MGYA00403686_ERZ1106973 | MGnify/ENA primary metagenome ERZ1106973 (study PRJEB35170, sample SAMEA104062408) | human gut metagenome | biome: human gut; feature: human-associated habitat; material: faeces | place: Denmark | collected 2012-11-06 ...
GGTCAAGATGATTCAATGATGCTGCAAAGAGATACATTGCCAATGCAGGTATTGAACAAACTGATGGATTGGATTATGGATGGAAAGTTGAAGATGGGGGAAAAGCTGAATACAGAAGAGCTTGCCCGTCAGCTTGGAGTTAGTCGTATGCCAATCAGAGAGGCTTTGAAAAGTTTGGAAAAAATGGGACTGGCTGAATCGATTCCTTATGTAGGGGTAAAACTTGTTTCTTTGGAACAGGAAGATGTTTTACAAATATATCTGATGCGTCAGTTGTTAGAGCCGCTTGCAGCTGGAGAAGCGTGTAAAAAGATTACGGAAGAACAGATACACGAACTGGAAGAGATACATAAGGAATATGTTCCAATTGTTGAAGCTGACGAGATTGATGCAAAAAAGTTATACTTGCAGAATCGAAAATTTCATTTTGCAATCTATTCCATTAGCGAAATGGACAGAGTATGTGCGATGATAGAATCATTATGGGATACGTTATCATTTTTTAAACTGATATATGGCCGGGATGTGATAAAGAATACGAATGGAGCCAAGAATATGATTGCAGAACATCAGGGATATATCGATGCTCTGAAAGACAGAGATGCAGAAAGATTGAAGAAATCATTATATGATACACTTGGTGTAAGAATCGAGGGAATATCAAAAGAAACGGATTATTACACATTGTAAAAGGAGACCAGCTATGAAAATTAATAAAATTACAAATGCGCAGGAATTCTTTAAAGTTGTCGACGATTGCAAAGGTCGTGTAGAATTACTGACAGGTGAGGGAGACAGATTGAATCTGAAATCAAAACTCTGCCAGTTTATTTCTATGACACAGCTTTTCTCCAAAGCCGATGAACTGCATTTGGAGATTGTTGCAAGTGAGGAAGAAGATTTGCAGAAGATTTGTAAGTATCTGATGAAATATGAAGATATGTAGAGAATAATGTGAGTGAAAGCCGGAATCATCTGCCGTATGGGTGGGACCGGCTTTTTATATTGGTATGTATTTGAAAAGAAAACATATTGAGAAATGTTCTCAACATATCCTCTTCCTATTTTTACAAAAATCATGTATCATACTAGTTAGATAAAGCTAACCAATGTGCATAAAAGGAGGAAATACATGAGTATAGTAATTGTAGGCGGACACGACAGAATGGTTCATCAATATAAAAAAATCTGTAAAGAATACAAGTGCAAAGCGAAAGTATTCACACAGATGTCTGGAAATTTAAGTGAAAAGATCGGAAGTCCTGATTTGTTGATCCTATTTACCAACACAGTATCTCATAAGATGGTAAACAGCGCATTGCAAGAAGCGAAGAAGAATAACATTCCGATTGCGAGAATCCATACAAGCGGAAAAATGCAATGCACAAATCGTGAGATGCCATACAAGCAGTGGAAATGCATTAAATGAGATTCTTCAGAATGCCTGTACAGCATAAGTATCTGGAATGTGGGAAAGCCCACGTCAGATGCTGACACCTTTTCTTGATCTTTTTTAATCTAAAAACTCCATAAGGATAATCCTTGCGTTTGGCTGATAATATGCGATATAATAAAAAATGCTTGACTTAAAACAAAGAGAGGTTTATGGAATGAAGAGAGAGACATTTGGATCAAGATTGGGCTTCATCCTTGTATCCGCAGGGTGTGCCGTTGGCATCGGGAATGTGTGGAAATTCCCATATATGTGTGGACAGTTTGGTGGAGCTGCATTTATTCTGATATATCTGGTATTTCTTCTGATCATGGGAATTCCGGTTATGGTCTGTGAATTTGGTGTCGGACGTGCGAGCAGGCACAGTGTTGCCGCTGCATATGAGACACTGGAACCTAAAGGAACAAAGTGGCATATTACAAAATGGATCGGTATCATTGGATGCTATTTTCTGATGATGTTCTATACTACGGTTGGTGGATGGATGCTATATTATTGTGTCAGAAGCTTCAGTGGAGATTTCGTAGGTGCGGATATGGAGACGGTATCGGCTGGATTTAGTGATATGCTTGGAAATATGCCGCTTATGACATTTTGGACGATTCTGATCTGTATCATTGGATTCGGTGTATGTGCATTTGGAATCCAGAAAGGTATCGAAAAAGTATCCAAGTTCATGATGACAGCATTGCTCTTGATCATGATCGTACTTGCGATTCACTCTGTGATGATGAAAGGTGCCGGAGCGGGAATCCGCTTTTATCTGATTCCTGATTTCAGACAGATGGCAGAGATCGGAATCGGAAACGTGGTTTTCGGGGCTATGAGCCAGGCATTCTTTACATTATCAATTGGAATCGGAGCGATGTTGATCTTTGGAAGTTATATGGAAAAAGATCAGCGTTTATTCGGAGAGGCTGTGAATATTACCGTGCTTGACACGGTCGTAGCGCTGATGGCAGGTTTCATTATTATTCCGGCATGCTTTGCATACGGAATTGAACCGGGAGCAGGCCCAAGCCTTATATTTATCACGATCCCGAATATTTTCGCGCAGGTGGCAGGCGGGCGTGTATGGGGAGGATTATTCTTCCTGTTCTTAAGCTTCGCTGCATTTACGACACTGGTTGCGGTATTTGAAAATATTATTTCTTTTGATATGGATTTATTCGGATGGTCAAGAAAGAAGAGTACACTGGTAAGTCTGATTCTGATCATTATCTTAAGTATGCCATGTGTTATGGGATTCAATGTATTGGCCGGATTCACTCCACTTGGAGAAGGATCGACAATCATGGATCTGGAGGACTTCATCGTATCGAATAACCTGCTTCCGCTTGGAAGTCTTGGCTATGTCCTGTTCTGTACAAAGAAGAACGGATGGGGATGGAACAGCTTCCTTGAAGAAATCAATCAAGGAGAAGGATGGAAGTTCCCGGCAGGAATCAAGGGTTATATGTCTTACGGACTGCCGCTCCTGATCATTATCATTTACCTGAAGGGATATTATGATAAATTTCAACCAATGGGAACGAAGACACTGATCGGTTGGATGATCGTGGCGTTCTTATTCCTTGCATTTGTGATCGGATGCTCTTGTGGAAAAAGTACTGTGGAAAAAGTGGACAAGTAAAGAAAAAAAGTAAAAAGATGTGGAAAAAGGATAAGTTCTTTTGTAAAGTGGAAAAGAACTTATCCTTTTTTTGTTCATCATACATTTGAAAGAAACTGCCGGTGGCAGATTCTATAAATAGTAAAGCATGCAAATGAAGTTAATTTTTCGCCTCGTAAGCAGCCTGGCGGACATCCGGGATCGCGATCAGTACAGGATATAATACTGCAGAGATAATCAGTCCGCCGATTCCCTGGATGATATTGGCAGGAATACTTGCGGCAGCACCGCTTCCATAAAGGAAGAATTCGCAGATAAAATATCCGCCGGCAACGAATACGATATCCGTGATACCGCCAAGAATGACTGCAATATAACGGTTTTTACCGGAACGGCACATCTTCTGGTAAATCAGTCCGGATACCAGTGCGACAAGCCCCTTGATCACCAGTGTGATCGGAACGTATACAAAATATCCACCGATCAGGTCAGACAGTGCAGAACCGATACCACCGGCAAGCATACCATATACAGGACCGAGGATGATACCTGCGAGGATTACGATTGCATCACCAGGATGGATATATCCGCTGGTTCCCGGTGTCGGAATGCGGATGGACATCGTAGCAACACAGGCCAATGCAGCAAATAATGCTGTCATAATTATTTTTTTTAGATTGGAATTCATAACAAAAACCCTCTTTCCTTTCGTAATTGTCATTACTTTACAATAGTAGTGGCATGAGATAAAGAGCCAGTTATGAGAAAAAACACCATACCAGTTTGAAAGCACATCACTTAATCAGCGGAAGATGACTGGGCTGCATGTTTTTTATATTGGCTGGGGGACATCCCCATATAACGTTTAAAAATCTGACCATAATATGCCGGTGAGGAAAATCCTACAAGTCCGGCAATCGTAGTAATATTCTCTCCATTCATAAGAAGTGGAAGGCTGTTCTGGATCCGTGTAGACAGCAGGTAGTCGAAGATGGTCATCCGCATATACTTTTTGAAAAAGCGGCAGCATTCACTTTTGCACAGTCCGGCGTGAGAGGCAATATCTTCGAGACCAAGTTCTTCCGAGGCATGTTCTTGAATATAAGAAAGAATGTCTTTCAAACGTTGCAGATGCTTCTGTGGCTGTGGTGTATCCTGGGCAATCTGGACATAATGCAGATAAAGTCTGTGCCAGATCTCACAGAGCAGGAGGTGGACACGGAATTCATAGTCAGGTAATTCCGGCTGTTCTGACATGCTTTCATATCCAGAAGCGGAAGAAGATTGAACATGGCAGGTCAATCTATATATTTCTTTTATGTATTCAATAATTTCATTCTGCCACGAAATCTCTGGCTTTAATACAAGTGAAGACCAGAATTCGTTGGAAGTGATAAAATCGACATATTTGGTCTGCAGGATACTGTTCTCGTATCCATAGATGAATTTGGGATGAAATGTGACAGAGATATAATTACAGTCCTGGTCATCAATCATATATCCGGCATGTAAAGCATTACTGTTGCAGAATATCCCTTCGCCTTCTGAGATAATATAACGCTGGTCATTGACGACATATTCCATCTGTCCGGATACGAACCATGTAAGTTCGATCTCCGGATGCCAGTGCCACATGAAGGAATGCTGTTCATAAGACTGTATTGCCTCTGGGGATACCTGAACGGGGAAAGTGTAACTTCCGTGTTCTTTTACTTCTTTTTTGTTTTTTTCTGTAAGAATCTGAATACCTTTCATATCATCCTCCGTATATAAAAGTCAAAAACAAATAAAATCTCAATATTCTTATAAAATATGCCAATATTCTTATTGTGAGAATTTGCATATCTCATTATGATTATATTATAGCAATAACAGAAGACAGTCAACTACAAAAAAGTATGTAAGTGGATGTTAAAGAAGGCCTGAAACTTAAGGTACGAAAGAAAAAATGATAAAAATGTATTACAAATGGAGGTAATGGAATGCAGAAAGAGCAATTGATCGCAAAATTTCAGGAATTATACGGAGAAGGCGGGAAAATCCGTACTTATTTTGCACCGGGACGAGTAAACCTGATCGGAGAACATACAGATTATAACGGAGGTCATGTATTCCCATGTGCACTGACAATGGGAACATGGGCAGTGGTAAGGAACAGAGAAGACAGAAAATTAGGTTTCTTCTCTTTGAACTTTGAAAAGCTTGGAATCATTGAGACAAGTCTCGATGAATTGATTCCGAGTAAAAATGCCGGATGGACGAATTATCCGAAGGGAGTAATGTGGGCATTCGAAAAGAGAGGGTATGAACTGACACATGGAATGGATATCCTGATCTATGGAAATATTCCGAATGGTTCTGGACTTTCTTCTTCCGCATCACTGGAAGTGCTGACAGGACTGATGTTAAAAGATACATTTGGATTTGAAGATCTCTCCATGATTGATCTTGCATTGATCGGACAGTATTCGGAGAATAATTTCAATGGATGCAACTGTGGAATTATGGATCAGTTCGCAAGTGCGATGGGTAAGAAAGATCATGCAATTTTCCTGGATACCAATACATTAAAATATGAATATGCACCGGTCGTTCTTGAAAATGCGAAGATCGTGATCATCAACAGTAAGGTAAAGCACAGTCTGGTTGATTCTGCTTACAATGACAGAAGAAATGAATGTGAGACTGCATTAAAGGAACTTCAGAAGGTTACAGATATAAAGACACTTGGAGATCTTACAGAGGACGGATTCGAACAGTACAAGGATGCGATTAAAGATCCGGTCAGACAGAAGCGTGCGAAACATGCGGTATATGAAAACCAGCGGACAATCCGTGCGGTAGAAGCACTCCGTAACAATGATGTGAAATTATTCGGACAACTTATGAATGCATCTCATGAGTCACTTCGTCATGATTATGAAGTATCCTGCGAAGAGATCGACATCTTAGTGGACCTGGCGCAGGCTATGCCGGGAGTTATTGGTTCGCGTATCACCGGAGGCGGATTCGGCGGATGTACGGTCAGCATTGTTGAAGATGCAACAGTGGACAGATTTATCGAAGAGATTGGAAAGACATATAAAGAAAAAGTCGGACATGAAGCAGAATTCTATACTGTTGATATCGGAGACGGAGCTTCCAGACTTGCTTAACCACATTATATTTTTACCTTAAAGGAGGATTTATTATCATGCTTTATGAATCAATCAAAAAATTAGTACAGTACGGAATTAATACCGGGCTGACACCGGAATCTGAAAGAATCTATACAACGAACCTTCTTTTGGATCTTTTTAAAGAAAATAACTACGAAGATACAGACTGCGACCTTGACAACATCGTTCTTGAAGACGTACTTGCTGATCTTTTAAATGAGGCTGTTGCAAGAGGCATCATTGAAGACAGTATCGGATACCGTGATCTCTTTGATACAAAGATCATGAACTGTCTCATGCCACGTCCGGCTCAGGTTCAGGACGCTTTCTGGAAAAAATACGAAGAGTCTCCTGAAAAAGCAACTGCTTTCTACTACAAGCTGAGTCAGGACAGTGATTATATCCGCAGATACCGTATCAAAAAGGACCGCAAATGGACTGTTGATACAGAATATGGTACTCTGGATATCACGATCAACCTTTCCAAGCCTGAAAAAGATCCAAAAGCCATCGCTGCTGCAGGAAAAGCAAAGTCTTCTGCTTATCCAAAATGCCAGCTCTGTATGGAAAATGAAGGATATGCAGGACGCCTGGATCACCCGGCACGTGAAAACCACCGTATCATCCCGATCACGATCCAGAACGGAAAATGGGGATTCCAGTATTCTCCATATGTATATTATAACGAGCATTGTATCGTATTCAACGGACAGCACGTTCCAATGAAGATCGACCGCCATGCATTTGCAAAGCTGTTCGACTTCATCAAATTATTCCCACATTATTTCCTGGGATCTAATGCTGATCTCCCGATCGTAGGCGGATCAATCTTAAGCCACGACCACTTCCAGGGAGGTAACTATACTTTTGCTATGGCAAAGGCACCGGTGATCGAGAACTTTACAGTAGCAGGATACGAAGATGTTACAGCCGGCATTGTAAAATGGCCACTTTCTGTGATCCGTCTTCAGGGAAAAGATACAGAGCGTATCATCGACCTCGCTGAACATATCCTGAATAAATGGCGTGGTTATACAGATGAAGAAGCTTTCATCTTTGCAGAAACTGACGGAACACCACACAATACCATAACTCCTATTGCAAGATTTAAGGATGGTATGTTTGAACTTGATTTAGCATTAAGAAATAACATTACTACAGAAGAACATCCTTTAGGTGTATATCACCCACACGAAGAACTTCACCATATTAAGAAAGAGAATATTGGTTTAATTGAAGTTATGGGTCTTGCAGTACTTCCATCAAGATTAAAAGGCGAGATGAATTTACTTGCTGAATATATTCTTGAAGGAAAAGATATTCGCGAAAACGAAGCTATTGAGAAACATGCCCATTGGGCATACGGTTTTCTTGCCAACTATGATGACGTTAATAAAGATAATGTTATGGACATTATTCAGGCAGAAATCGGAAAAGTTTTCGTAAAAGTTTTAGAAGACGCAGGCGTTTACAAATGTACACCTGACGGCTTAGAAGCATTTTTGAGATTTATTAAAACTTTATAGTTTTATTTATATATTTGTTAACATAGGCAAAACTACTTTTTTCATTCCCTCCCCTTTTTCATATTTTCTCGTAGTTTTGCCTATTAAAAATTAGGAGGATTATAATGACAGTTAAAGATTTTGGAATTACAAAAGATGGTATTGCTACTAAGCTTTACACCTTAAAAAATAATAATTTAGAAATTAGTGTAACTGATTTTGGTTCAACTCTTGTAAGCATTGTTGTTCCTGACAGAAATAACAAGCCTACAGACATCGTTTTAGGATATGACGATGTATCAGGCTATGAAACAGATGACGGATATTACTTTGGTTGTAATGTTGGAAGATGTGCCAACAGAATAGCTAGAGGACATTTCGTGCTAAATAACACAGAATACAATCTTGATATTAATAACGGGCCAAATAACCTTCACAGTGGTCTTAATCCATATTCTAAACGTGTATGGACAGTGGAAAATCAGAATGATACTTCAATTACTTTCTCACTTGAAAGCCCACATATGGATCAGGGATTTCCCGGAGCCTTAAAGATGTATGTTACTTACGAATTGTTGGAAGATGGCTTTAAGATTAACTACAATGCTACTCCTGACAAGGATACCATTATTAACGTGACTAACCATTCTTATTTTAATTTAAATGGCGAAGGTTCAGGTACTGTTTTAAATCACAGTGTAAAAATATATGCAGACAGCTTTACTCCTGCTGACGAAACATCAATTCCTACAGGCGAGATTGAAGCTGTAAAAGACACTCCAATGGATTTTAATAATTTTAAAACTATTGGCCAGGATATTAATAAAGACTACATTCCTTTAAAATATGCTAACGGATATGACCATAACTGGATTACAGATCCTACCGATTCTAAGCTTCACAATATTGTGGATGCTGTAGGTGATGTTTCTGGAATAGAAATGAAGATTTCTACTAATTGTCCGGGTGTTCAGATGTACACAGCCAACTTTGTTGAGAATGTAAAAGGTAAAAAAGGCCACATTTACAATGTTAGAGAAGCTGTTTGTTTTGAACCACAGTATTATCCCGATGCTATTAATCATGATAACTTTGTAAGCCCTGTATGCAAGGCAGGATGCACATATAACAAAGATATCATTTATAAGTTTTAACAGAAAAAGCATGTATCAACTCTTTTGTTCTCCTTTACGTTGATACATGCTTTTCTTATTGGATAATTACCGTTTCAAATCTTCTTGTCAAACCTGTTCTTACACAGATTAATCTATGTAATTATTTAATCTTTTTATGTTTTACCTTACTCCATCTCTTTGAATACACTTTCTTGTTTGCTGCATTCTTTTTGTAAGCTTTTACTCTGAAATAATAAGTTTTCTTTGATTTTAACTTCTTTATTTTAATACTTGTCTTTTTTGTATACTTAGACTTTGTTTTTTTTGAAGTAAATTTCTTTGATGTAGAATACTGTATTCTGTATCCTTTTACAGATGAAATCTTCTTCCACTTAACTTTGGCTTTCTTCTTACCTACCTTAACTGAACTTATTTTTGCTCTTGCAGGAGCTTTTACCGGTTTAGGTGTTGCCACTGTATTAACCGTTGAAGGTCCCTTCTTTACTGTAATATCATAACTTCTGTCTCTCACTTTTCCAAACCAGAAATTAATATCTACATTTCCACTTATACCACTTACCTTAGCTGTAGATGAGCTCTGCCACATACTGTAGTTTCTCTTGTAATCACAGCCATTATTATTGTACTGTGCAACCCATGTTCTCCATGTATTATCACCGCCAAGGCTTGAATCAAGATAATTATTCCACCAGTTAAGGTTTGCATAAATACCACATTCATAGCCTGCATTCTTAATTATTCCCAGAAACTTGTTTGCAATCTTTGTTCTATTTGATTTTGAAAGCTTAGCCTGAACCGCATCTTCCATATCATAATAAATTGGGAAGTTTAATGTATGTCCCTTTATCAATCTTAAAACATGATTTGCTTCGCTTTCAGCCTGTTTAACTGAAGTAGCATATGAATAAATATAAACTCCATATGGAATATTGTTTTTTTCACATCCTGCAACATTTTCAGCCCATTTCTTATCATCCTGGCTCTTTATGTTATCTCCGTAACCACATCTGATAATTGCATAATCAACATCACTTGCAGCTACTTTCTTCCAGTTAATTGTTCCATTGTGGTAACTAACGTCTACACCTTTCATTGTGGCGCCCTTAATTACCTTCTTATTACCATTAACAAACTGACCTGCTGCATTCTTACCCCAGGCAACAACCTTTGTTGATGCAGGCTTTGTTGTAACCGGTACTGTTGTAGGTTGCGGTGTTGTTGGTTGCGGTGTTGTTGGTTCCACTGTAGTCTCAGGCATTGTCGTTTCATCAGTTGATGTCTCAACTGTTTCACCTGTAGTAGTTTCCACTGTCGATGTTTCCACATCTCCTGTGTTCACACCTGAGCCTGTTGAATCATTAATATCTAAGTATGTTTTCTCTCCTGATGTTTCAACATTTCCACTATTCTGAACTGTTACGTCGCTTTCTTCTGCCGATACCGTGATGCCACCATATGTAAATCCGTTTGCAAATGTTGCCGTTGTCATTAATGTTGCAACAAGTAAACTGCAAACTTTCTTCTTTAAGTTATTTCTCATCGCTACTCCTTACTTAATCATTCTCCTATTTCTTTACAATAGTATCTAAAATCTGCGCTGCCACTTCTGCCTTAGATTCTAATGGTAACTCAACTACATTGTCCTTAGTTATAAGTGTTACCACATTAGTGTCTGTACCAAAACCGGCACCTTTAACTTTCAAATTGTTGGCACAAATCATATCCAAATTCTTCTTTTCAAGCTTGGCTTTTGAGTTCTCCAACATATTCTCTGTTTCCATTGAGAAACCACATACAAACTGGTTCTTCTTTCTTTTAGACATTGTTCCAAGAATATCAGTGGTTCTTTCTAACTGAATAGACTCTTCCCCATCCTTCTTCTTAATCTTCTCTGTAGCAACAGTCTTCGGTCTGTAATCAGCCACTGCCGCACTCATTATAACAATATCCTGCTGGTCGAAATTTTCATCTACTGCTTCAAACATATCCTGAGCACTTAAAACATCAATAATCTTAACAAAATCAGGTTTCTTAATTGAAGTTCTTCCTGTTACCAAAGTAACTTCTGCCCCTCTAAGCATTGCATTTTCCGCAATGGCATATCCCATCTTTCCTGTTGAATGATTACTTATAAATCTTACAGGATCAATCTTTTCAAGTGTTGGACCTGCTGTTATAAGAACTTTCTTGCCTAACAAGTCCTTTTCACAACCGATAGTCTTTAAAATATATGAATAAAGCACTTCCGGTTCAGGCATCTTACCCTTGCCAGTGTCGCCGCATGCCAAATATCCGCTTGCCGGTTCAACAATCTCATATCCGTAACTCTTTAACTTAGTCAGATTGTCCTGTACAATAGGATTTTCAAACATATTAGTATTCATTGCCGGAGATATAATCTTAGGGCATTTAGCCGCCATTATAGTTGTTGTAAGCATATCATCTGCTATTCCCCCTGCAATCTTTCCAATAACATTGGCACTTGCCGGTGCAACCATAAAAATATCTGCCTGTTTAGCCAATGATACATGTTCTACGCTAAATTCAAAATTACGATCAAATGTATCAACCAGGCACTTATGACCTGTAAGTGTTTCAAATGTAATAGGATTTATAAAATTTGTTGCATTGTGTGTCATTATGACGTTGACATCGGCGTGCT
>ERZ1106973.2932-NODE-2932-length-11478-cov-3.540751_pt1 | contig 11478 bp, 8 predicted proteins | sample MGYA00403686_ERZ1106973 | MGnify/ENA primary metagenome ERZ1106973 (study PRJEB35170, sample SAMEA104062408) | human gut metagenome | biome: human gut; feature: human-associated habitat; material: faeces | place: Denmark | collected 2012-11-06 ...
GGCTATAATGATTATGAGAAAGTTTGTCTATGTAATTAAATGATAATCGCAGATAGTTGCAGATAAATATAGATTTGAATAGAAGATTATTGGGGGAATTATATGATTAAGATTACGAAGGAAAATATTATTCCGTATTTAAAAGCGCATATGCCAGATTTTGATGATTCTCTTCCTGTGCAGATCAGTATGGTTGGAGAGGGAACAGAGGAAGAGGACGGAGACGGCTATGTGAATTACATTTACAGGGTGCAGACACCGAAGGAATCTCTGGTGCTGAAGCAGGGAACAGAAATCAGCAGGGTAAGCCAGCAGGAGATCGCAACATACCGCAATCGTCTTGAATACAATAGTATGCGTATTTTCTATGCGATTACACCGGAATATGTGCCATATCTTAAGTTTCAGGACAGGGAAAATAATATCTTTGTGATGGAAGATGTATCTGATTTAAAGGTAGTGCGTTTTCAGTTAAATAAGAATAAGATGTTCCCGGAACTTGGCCGTCAGTGTGGCGAATTTATGGCAAAGACAGAATTTTGCACATCAGAATATTATCTGTCCCGTGAACAGTATCGAGGATTGCAAAAGCATTTTGAAAATACGGAGCTTCGAAAGATTATGGAAGACCAGATGTTTTTAGACTGCTTTGGCTGCGATGTTGATTATTCGTTAGGGAAGAACTTTGCAGATTTTGCAGATCAGTTCAGTAAAGATTCCAGATACCGCACAGAGCTTTATAAGCTCCGCCGTAAGTTTATGAGCCATGCAGATGGATTGATTCATGCCGATTTGCACACATCAAATATTATGGCATCAAGAGATAAGATGAAAGTAATCGATATGGAATTTGCTTTCATGGGACCATTTGGTTATGACCTCGGTTATCTGGTTGGCAACCTCATTTCCCAGTACTGTGCAGCCTGCTTTAAACGCTTCCCGTCCGAGCAGAGCAGAAAGCAGTTTAAGGCATATTTGTTAGCAACGATTAAGTCATTAATCGAAACATATATGAAGACATTTACTTTATGCTGGGAAAGAAGTGTGAAGGAAAGATACCGCGGACAGCAGGGGCTGTTACAGAGCATTCTACAGGAAGTCATGGTGGATATGCCGGGATATGCCAGCATGGTGAACTGGTTCCGCTCTGTAAGTGATATACCATATCCGGATTTTGATGTGATTGATAAATTTACAGGCTATTTGCAGCCGGGGAATTTCGAGATCTTTCGTGAGAGTGCGCGTGCGCATGATGTGTTGGGGCAAAATAAGGAATTTGTCTATAATTCAGGACGGCAGCAGGTGCGTATGTTAAAGGAAGATCTTGAAGCAAATCTGCGAACACCTTATATATACGGTTTTGAACTTCTTGATCTTCATGATTATTTGGGACAGGGAACGGCACTTGTCGGTATTCTCGATCCATTCTGGGATTCAAAAGGCTATGTTACTCCAAACGAGTGGCGTCAGTTTTGTGATGAAACCGTACTTCTTGCGCGCATCAAGTCCTACTGTATCGACCGTGCAAAAAATGCTACGATCAGCATCCCAATCGAGGTCAGCCATTTTGGTCGCGCACCGTTACAGTCTGTTCGCATTCATTGGCAGCTTGAGCAGCAGCCAGTTACCGAGTATACATACGGTGAACATGGCAAGACACTTACGCAGACCGTATTTCAGCCGCCTGTTCTTTGCGGAACACTAAAGCAAAGAGATTATGCGCTAGAGAAAAATCAGTCTGCCGGCTGCATTTACTTGAATATGGAAGATATACAGCCAGACTGTGCTTACGTACTGCGCGTAAGCATAGAGGCAAATGGAAAGATAGTGGAGAATACTTGGCCGTTTTGGATATTTGACAGCAGTAAATCAAACCAAGTTTCTACACCAGACGAGTCAAAAGCAGAGACTGATACGCACGAAGCAGTTTTCATCACTTCAGACCGCTTCCACGCCGAAACACTTCTTAATGAAGGAAAGCGTGTATTGTTTGAACTGCCATATGAGGATACTTCATATGATTGTCCGCCTGTTCGCTTTAATCCGTCCTTCTGGAACTCACAGATGGGACCGACTTGGGCGCGAGGTATGGGCATGATAATTCAAAATGCACATTCGGCATTTGCATCATTTCCAACAACTGCTGACGGCGGATGGCAGTGGCAGAGCTTAATTGAAAATGCAAGAGGTCTTCGAGTAGAAAAACTTGGCTGCGATTGCATTACAAACCTTGTTCAGCCAATTGACGAATGGAATAGAAACGACAAGATGAGCCTTCTTTTTGAGTGTCAGGTTGGAACAGCCCGTCTTATGATGACTTCCATAAATCTTGAACAGGATACCCCACAGGCCGCAGCCCTAAAGAAAAGCATTCTTTCTTATATGAAGAGCGATGCTTTTGAACCGCAGGGACAAGTATCATGGAAACAATTATCATCGCTGTTTGAGATAAATGATGTAATGAAAGAACTAGATGCAAAGATAGATGATGATTCATTATCTGCCTGTCTTGATGGAAATCCGCAGACCTTTGTGCGGCTTACGGGTGGCTATCCGTATTCCTTCATTATTCAGACAACGCAAAAGCATAACATTTCTACATGCCGCGTCAAAATCATCGTGAACATGAGGGCGAGCTTCGAAGCTACTGCATTGAGGCATGGGTAAATGATACATGGAAACAAGTTCAAAAAGGTAAGCTTTCGTCATCCTACGAACCAAAGCGTATAACCTTTTTGCATGAGGTATATACAGATCGTATTCGTTTCACTGCACTCGATACATTTAGCGCACCTGGAAAGAGCTGCTTCTGGGCAATGGAGCCAGACGGTTGGTATCAAAAAGAGGCAGACACGACTGCTAATCCAGAGTTTAAGGGACAGCTGCCGCAGGATATCTTTAGCGCATCGGTAATCAATCTTCTTTTGGCAGAGGAAGAGGAGATGGCCGTTTGGAAACAACACGCTGAACAACGGAGTGTTCATTTGAAAGAAGCAGTAACTAGTATTGCTTCCGAGAAGAGCGCAACCGCCGAAATTGATAACTAGTTACGTAAATGGGTGGCCGACAAACACTTCGCCGAGGTCCCCTTCGATAACCTCCTGGGTTACAATACAATAAAAAAGAAAGGAATATCTACCATGGAATTTACAAAGTATGGAATCACAGAAACTCCAAAACTAATTTACAACAACCCACTTGCATCCAAGTCCGATATCGACGGCTTTGTGCTTGAGGGTACAGCTAACATTTCATTTCCTGAGGGCAAGCTTCGCATGGAAAACGGCTTAAGTGCTGCGCAGGGTCAGAAGGCAAACTACGTTTTATGGTGTCCGAAGAATTTTCCATCCAATGTTTACATTGAATGGGAGTTTCAGCCATTAAAGGAGCCAGGACTTGCAATCCTTTTCTTTGCTGCAAAGGGAAGAAATGGAGAAGATCTCTTTGATGAATCACTTCAGCCAAGAACAGGAGAGTATCCGCTTTATCATCACGGAGATATAAATGCCTTCCATGTATCTTATTTCAGAAGAAAAGAGCCAGATGAGAGAAGCTTCCACACATGCAACTTAAGAAAGAGCTATGGATTTTATCTTGTTGCGCAGGGTGCTGATCCTATTCCGGACGTTGCAGATGTATCCGCACCGTACAAGCTTGGTCTTTTAAAATATGAGAATCAGGTACGCTTCTTTGTCAATGACTTAGAAGTATTCAATTTCAACGATGATGGAACAACATATGGTCCATGCTTGGAAGGTGGAAAAATCGGATTTAGACAGCTTGCACCGATGATAGGAGAGTACTCAAAACTTAAAGTTTATAGCTTTGAAAATTAAAAAAATATAGTTGAGAAAGTGTCTATTTACATAAAAGGTCGTTTTTGCTATGAACTAAAAATAAATTGAATAGACATCCAAAATTTGTCCGTTCTACCTAATGACAAATGATAAATTTTTAACAAAAAATAGAAAAAATTAATTTTTTTAGAACAAAAAGTAAAAAAAGTATTGAAAAAATAAGCAAAGTATTATATAATATCGACAATGAAAAATACACCATCCGTGTGCAGCAGATATCATCTTTGAAAACCAAAGTTTATAAAAAAACTTGGTCGTAAATGCATAGAATGCACTCTAAAAGGATCGGAGTAGAAAAAAGGAAGGAGAAAAATCATGGGTAAGAAAAATAACACATCAGCCTATCAGCATAAGAAGACTCCGCTGATCACTGACATGAAGCGTCATAAGTGGCTGTATCTGATGGTTCTTCCAGGCGTTATCTGGATGATCATTTTCTGTTATCTGCCTATGGGCGGCCTGGTAATGGCATTCCAGAATTACAAGCTGCGTATTCGTGGTCATTCAGGCATCTTTTCCAGTTTCATCTACAGTGAATTTGTAGGACTGGATAATTTTAAAGAGTTTTTTACAAGTAAAACAGTTAGCTTCTGGTCGCTGTTTAGAAATACATTGTCCATCTCATTATTGAGTCTGGCATTGTTTTTCCCGGCACCGATTATTCTTTCATTGATGCTTAATGAGTTAAGATGTATGCCATTTAAGCGTATTTCACAGACACTGGTTTACATTCCTCACTTTGTATCCTTAGTTATCGTTGCATCTTTAACACAGCAGCTGTTTAACTCTAATGACGGTGCTGTTTACCAGTTAATGGAGATGTTTATGGGTGATGGGGCACCGAAGATTCTGACCGATCCGAAGTACTTCAATCAATTGATTGTAGGACAGAGTATCTGGAAGGAGACTGGTTACGGTACTATCATTTTCTTAGCAGCACTTTCCGGTGTTGACATGCAGCTGTATGAGGCAGCACGTGTAGATGGTGCAGGCAGATGGAGACTGATGTGGCATATCACACTTCCGGCAATCCGTGGTACAGTTGTTATCATGCTGATTATGAAGTGCGGAAGTATCTTAAACACAGGTTTCGAGCAGATTTACCTGATGAAGAACGATTTGAATGCTTCTAGGGCACAGGTATTTGATACCTACATTTATGAGAGAGGTATTGTAAGTGGCCAGTATTCTGTATCAGCTGCAGCAGGACTCTTTAAGTCTATTGTCAGTTTGATTCTTGTTTTAAGTGCAAATAAGATTGCAAAGCTCTGTGGTGAGAGCGGATTCTATTAAGGAGGCAAAAGCGATGGCTAACAATATTTCAAGAGCAAACAGAATTAAGCGGTCGCCTGGTGATGCATTTGTACAGGTTCTTCTGTATGTGTTTGTAGCACTTTTTGCCATAGCAACCGTTATCCCGTTTTTATATGTACTGGCTGGTTCCTTCGCGACAGAGCAGGAGCTGACTGAAAAGTCCTTCTTCCTGTTCCCGACAGTATTTTCTACCAATGCATATTCTTACATTGTAAAAGATGGTTCTATTTTTAGAGGTCTTGCAAACTCTCTGCTTGTAACAGCAGTTGGTACTTTTATCAATATGTTTATGAGTACCACACTTGCATATCCTCTGGCACGTTCCGACTTCCGTTGGAGAAACGGTATCACAAACATGGTTATCGTTACGATGCTGTTTGGCGGTGGTATGGTACCAAGCTACATCTTAGTTGTAAATATTCTTCATCTTCGTAATACATATTGGGCACTGTGGCTGCCAGGTGCAATCAGTGCATTCAACATGATTATTATCAAGAACTATTTCCAGGGTCTTCCAAAGGAGCTTGAGGAGGCATCACACATCGATGGTGCATCTGACCTTACCATTTTCCTTAAGGTTGTTCTTCCTCTTTCCAAGCCGGTTTTGGCTTCCGTAGGTCTGTTCTACGCAGTAGGACACTGGAATGCGTACTTCAACTCACTGCTGTATATTGATAATGTTAACATGAAGGTTGTACAGCAGGTACTGCGTGAGGTTATGCAGCAGGCACAGCAGGCAGAGACAGATGAGCTGATGGACTGGGGTTCCAATGGAGCACCGCCGTCTAAGGCAGTTCGTATGGCATCTACTGTAGTTGCAACTGTCCCGATTCTTTGTGTTTACCCATTCATCCAGAAGTTCTTTACACAGGGTGTTATGGTAGGTGCAGTTAAGGGCTAATAAAAAGAAGTGATAATGAGCGCGAAAATTTCGCAGATCATCTTTCATAGATGGCGACCGAAAGCTGCCTGTAAAAAGTGCAGCTTCGGACACTGTCAGAATATTTATTCCAGGAGGGTTTAAAAAATGAATAAGAAATTTGTAGCAGCTGGTATGGCAGCAGCAATGGCAGCAACAATGCTTCCGTCTATGGCATTTGCAGATGAGAAGCCAACCGTTACTTTACTTGTACCAGAGTACAACGCTGGTAAGAGCTTAAAGAACGAGGGTTCTGATCAGGTTATCCAGATGGTTGAGGATTACACTGGATTTAACTTTGATATCAAGTGGGGAGATAATGGTGCATATGATCAGGTTATTGGAACCACTCTTATGGACTTCGATAACATGCCAATGATCATCACCTGTGGTGGATCCATGAACGGTACGATCGTATCTGCAGCTGAGGAAGGTGCATTCTGGGATCTGTCCGAGTATCTTGATGACAGCGAGAAGTTCCCGAATCTGTCTCAGGTTAACAAGGAAACCTTAAAGGGTCTGACTGTAGGCGGAGAGGTTATCGGTATTCCACGTGTACGTGAGCTTGGACGTTACGGCTTCTCCTATCGTCAGGACTGGGCTGATAAGTTAGGTCTTGGTACTCCAGAGACTATTCAGGATGTTTATGATATGCTGTATGCTTTCACCTATAACGATCCGGATGGAAATAATGTAGATGATACATACGGTATGGAAATGACTAAGTACACAGGACCGTTTGATATCGTTCAGACTTGGTTTGGCTGTGGAAACGGTTGGGTAGAACAGGACGGTCAGCTTGTTCCGGTACATCAGACTGCTGAGTACAAGGAAGCAATCGACTGGTTAAAGAAGGTTTATGATGATGGTTTAATGAGCCCGGATTGGGTAACTATTGATACTTCTGAGTGGTCAAACGGCTGCAAGAAGGGTCAGAACGGTGTTTACATCGACGTTATGGATGGCGCTCGCCGTATTTGGGACTACTTCGTAAACAACGAAGTTCCGTCTGTTACTAATCCAGATGAGTTCGCATCTATGAACCTGTTAGGACCGATCAATGGCAAGACTCTTGCTACTTCCGGTTACAACGGATACTATCTGATCACCACCGATGGTGCTAAGACTGAGGAAGATGTTATCAATGCTCTGACATTCCTTGATAAGTTAAATGATTATGATATGCTTATCTTAGCTGATTACGGTCTTGAGGGCGTTACCTATAACTGGACTGAGGATGGACAGATTGAGACTATCGAAGGAGAGACAAGTGATAGACCAAACCTTGGTTTGAACCAGATGGTTGCTTACATCCCAGGATATCCGGAAGATAAGAAGCCTCTGAAGCCAACTGAGAGAGATGATGCTCTGACCGAGTGCTACGAGCAGAGAACACGTCCGGTAGCAGTTACCAATCCGGCACTTGCTTACCTGTCTGGTTCCGAGACTTACTCCAAGTATGGCGCTGACCTTGACAACATCCTGTCTGAGGCAAGAACACAGTATATCTGTGGCGTTATCGACGAGCAGGGTCTGCAGGATGCTTGGGATGATTGGGCAAATAAGGGTGGAAATGATCTGATTGCTGAGGTTAACGAGGCATATGCAGCAGATCAGGAAACCGCTGAGGCTGATGAGAATACAGAGGCAGCTACTGAGGAGGCAGCTACTGAGGAAGCAGCTACTGAGGAAGCAGCTACTGAGGAAGCTTCCAGCCAGGCTGAGTAATTAAAAATAAAATAAGAAAACCGTCAATGGTGTGATACCAAAGCGGTATTGGGGACACCTGGTTTTGGCCGGGTGTCCCTTATTTTGTTTTTTGGTGAATAAACGCCTTACAAAATGCAAATTGTCAAAAAAGAGCATATGTGAGGTGTGTGTGAAAAAGAAAGAAAAATGGGTCAAAATAACGTGGAGGACATGAAAAACATGGAAATGAAGGATCAGACAGTTCAGTCAATGACACTTCATCTGATGGAAAACAGAAAAGCGTATGGCTATACAACATGGGGCTGCATGTGGGAGAAAGGCGCTGTATCTAAGGATGCTTCCTTTAATGTGTACGCAAAAGACAGTACAAAAAATAAAATAGTGCCGTCTCAGTCAAGAATAACAGCATACTGGCCGGATGGTTCAGTAAAGTGGACAGCTCATACCGCAGACAGCAAAAATGGTGAAACATTTGAGGTTATTCCTGTAAATGAAGACGTAAGCAGCAAAAAGGATATGGAGCCATCACTTTTTGTAAAAGAAGAGGAAGATGCATATATAGTTGACGCAGGATGTGTTCACGCAGCTGTGCCAAAGAATAAAAATGTGATTCTTCGTGATGTAACAGTAGATGGACGTGTTCAGGTGACGGATGCGGATCTGGTGCTGCAGCTAGAAGAAAGAAGTGTGAAAGACGGTGTATTGATTCAAAAAACAGTGCCGTACACAGGAGAGATTGAGTCTGTTTCTATTGAGGAGCAGGGACCAGTTCGTGTGACTTTTTGTTTAAGAGGAACTCATGTAAGTCATGCAAATGATCGCCGTGTGCTGCCATTTGTTATCCGCGAGACTATCTATTTTAATAGCCCAAAGATTGATTTTGAGCATACGTTTTTGTTTGATGGTGATGAGAAGAAGGATTTTCTTAAAGGTCTTGGTGTGCGTTTCCATCGTCCAATGAAGGGTGAAATGTATAACCGTCACATTCGTTTTGGTACTGATCATGGAAGTTTTCATGAGGAGATGACTGAGCTTCTTAGCTGGCGTCCAAGAGTAGCACCAGAGATTTATGATGCGCAGACAAAGGGACAGATGCTTTATCTTGATGCAGATAATGATCAGGCTGCCGCAACTGCAATAGAAGCATCTAAGCATATGCCGATCTGGAGCCGCTACGTGCTTTGTCAGGATAGCGCAACACATTTTTCTATTAAAAAGAAGATCGTAAATCCAGACTGCTGCTATATAGAGGGACTTCATGGCATGAGAGCACCGGGCAGCGTAAATATTGCCGATGAGAGCGGAAGCTTCTCCCTTTCCTCAAAAGATTTCTGGCAGAAATATCCGTCAGCAGTTGAGGCTGGTGATCTTGATCAGGACAATGCCGAGGTGATTTTCTGGCTGTGGTGTCCACAGGTTGAGGCAATGGATTTTCGCCATTATGCCGATCAGGGCTATTCCCAGACTTATTATGAGGGCTTCGATGTAGTTGGTGCATCTGCTTATGGTATTGGAAATACTAACAATTTCTCTATTGAGCTTTCTAATAACGCAGCATCTGATGGCGATGCATTAAAGCGTTTTTCAGACAGCGTTCAAAAGCCGCCTGTATATGTAGCAGATCCATCTGTATATGAAAAGCTGCAGGCATTTGGTGAGTGGAGTCTTCCATCCAAAAAAACACAGGTAGAGCGCTTCTTAGAGGAACAGCTTGATAAGGCGTTTGATTTTTATAAAAATGAGGTAGAGGTGCGCAGCTGGTATGGCATGTTTAATTATGGAGATATCATGCATACTTATGATCCATTCCGCCATAGCTGGCGCTACGATATGGGCGGCTACGCATGGCAGAACACAGAGCTAGTTCCAACGCTGTGGCTGTGGTTAGCCTTTATGAGAAGCGGAAGAGAAGATATTTTTACGATGGCAGAGGCAATGAGCCGTCATTGTTCTGAGGTTGATATCTATCATTTTGGTCCGCTTAAAGGTCTTGGCTCTCGTCATAATGTGCGCCACTGGGGCTGCTCATGCAAAGAAGCTCGTATTGCAATGGCAGGTCATCATCGTTTCTATTACTACCTGACAGGTGATATGCGTCTTGGTGATGTCTTTGATGATGTAAAGGATGCTGATGAGGCAATTGTTACAACAGATCCGCTTCGTTTCTTCTTTGACAAAGATAAGATGAATGCACCGGCACATGCGCGTTCAGGACCAGATTGGTCAAGCTTTTGCTCTGACTGGATGACACAGTGGGAGCGATTTAACGATGACACATACAGAAATAAGATTCAGATTGGTATTGATGATTTAAAGGCGCTGCCGCTTCGTCTGACCTCAGGACCTGATTTTGAGTATGATCCGAAGGACAGCCATCTTCGTTACATCGGAGAGCGCACAAACGGAGGAAGTCATCTGCAGGTGTGCATGGGTGCTATTCAGGTATGGATTGAGATTGCCGATTTGCTTGGCGATGAAGAATGGAAGGATATGTTAGCAGAGCATGGCCGCTTCTACTATCTGCCAAAGGAAAAGCAGTTAGAAGAATCAAATGGTCTTATCGGAAACAGAGAGTTTAGTCTTCCATTTATGGCATCTGGACTTGCAGCATATGGAGCAGCTCGTCTGCATGATAAGTGGCTGGCACAGACTACATGGAAGATTCTTCTTCATGCACTTTGCACTCATAATAATACAGAGGGATTCTTGGCGCATGACATCTTTGATGCAGGAAATAAAGAAGTACTTCATGAGATTCCATGGATTACTACAAACTTCACTTCACAGTGGTGCTTAAATATAATCACGGCACTTCGCTATATTCGCGAGGATTTGCCAAAGACAATGGAAGAGTTAGAAAAGCTTTTGGCAGGGCTTGATGAAAGTGGATTCCATAAAGCGTAAAGGAGAAAAATAATTATGACACAGAAATTTCACGATTTAGTAGCTGGCGCACGTTCATACCGTCGCTTTGACCAGAGTAAAAAAATGACTATGCAGGAACTTGAGGAGCTGGCTGAGTTAGGCCGCATCACACCATGCGGTGGAAATCGTCAGTATATCCGCTTTGCACTTTGCGCAGATGAGAAGATGAATGCAGAGATTTACAAAAATCTGGCATGGGCAGGCTATTTAAGTGACTGGGACGGCCCGGTAGAGGGAGAGCGTCCGACAGGCTATATTTTGATTTTGCGTGATTTGAGTCTTCAGAAGAATCAGACCGTTGACGAAGGAATCGTGGCACAGACCATTTTCCTTGGCGCAAGAGATATGGGCTACGGCGGCTGCATGTTAATGAATATCAAGCGCACCGAGCTTATGGAAATCTTTGGATTAGATCCAGAGAAGTATGCAATTTCAATGGTAATCGCACTAGGCGTTCCAGTTGAAGAAGTAAAGATGGTTGAGGTAAAAGACGACGATATCAAATATTATCGTGACGAAAATCAGGTTCATTATGTTCCGAAGAGAAGCCTGAAGGATGTGATTGTAAAGGAACTGTAATGTTTATGGTTCATGGGTAAGCCAATGTTTAAGGCAAAGCCCGAAGGCGAATGGATTTCACGAGCCGGACACTTGAAGCAGGTCTTTCAAATTAGTGTATAATAAAAAGAAACATAAAAGGAACCTGCTGAGTTTGGTCCGGCGACGAAACCATTGCACCGAAGGGCTTTTCGT
>ERZ1106973.2947-NODE-2947-length-11436-cov-4.029171_pt1 | contig 11436 bp, 9 predicted proteins | sample MGYA00403686_ERZ1106973 | MGnify/ENA primary metagenome ERZ1106973 (study PRJEB35170, sample SAMEA104062408) | human gut metagenome | biome: human gut; feature: human-associated habitat; material: faeces | place: Denmark | collected 2012-11-06 ...
TACCCCAGACAAATTCATGAACATTTTTTTCAAAATTTTTACCAATCATTTGATACCAAATAATCCAAGCCACACAAGCCACACAAGTTCCAATCCCTATTCCAAACATCAAATAACTTTCCGACAGATAACAATTAATCGACAGTAAAAATTCTACAGGTGTAAAAATATAGATAATCATTCTACTTTTCTGTCTTGTTTTAAATAATTGATTAGGAATTATAAACCCAAGCGAAAGCATTCTTTCTAATTCTTCCCTATCCTCATCTGACACAATTGATTTAATATGCATTCTTCTTAATCCTCCTTTTGCCAGAGGTCCTCTTTATAAAATCGAACCTCTGGCCATTGTCTCTTTTATTCTTTTACAATTTACAGCGCTTGAATCAACAAACCAAAAACAGTACCTGCTCCAGCTGAAAATAAAGCAATAATTGACGGAATTGCATTTACAACTAATGCACCCGCAAGAACTAATATTACGGCTCCTGCCAGTATATTACTATGCTCTTTTGTGAATTCTACAACATTAAATTCAAGACCACTATTAGAATTTAATGTCATTGTAAAAATCAAAGCAACCGATATTGTCCACTCTTTTTCCTCTTCTGGCAGCAAATCTGATGTACTAAATACAATGGAAAACTCTACACTATTGGCAAAAACATTATTTATTTCAAAAGCAATATTACCAGATTTAACCGATAAAGCAATTTTTTCTATCGTATTTCCAAAGTTATCTGCTCCCTCTATACCTGTATCTGATAAATTTGATGAAATCTCCATAATTTGATTTTTGCAAGTTTGTGTCAATTCTCCATCATTTCCTATATCCACTTTTATATTATAAATTTTACCAGTTGAACTTTCAAGCGATGTGGATATTTTAGTAGAAATATCAATTGCTCCTTGAGGACTCATCATTGTTCCCAGTGAAATTTCCTTATCATACTCCACACCCACATCCATAATTTTATTCAGATAACCAAGCGGCTCCATTACATTATAGACATATTGATTTCGTGCTATTTTTACCTTTGCCCGAAGATTTTCTTGCGCTATTTCCTCATCTGTTTTTGTCGATACGGCATCGAACTTTTTAAATCCAGTATCTCTCCCTGAATATGCATCTTTATCCAGTGGGAACGAAGGTGATGAAGAAAATGAGTTCAACTCACAAAATTGATCAAATGCCCAGTTCTTCGGCATCGAATATCCCAAATTACAGCTAAATCCAGTTGACATATCTGCCACAAATGATTTACTTGCCAATCCTGCTTCATAAACTTTAGTACATACATATCTTGGTGCATAAATGCCGACTTTATAATTTTTATCATTTGTCGAACTGAAAAAGATCATGTGAATCTGTTCAAAATAAGGTATAATAAATGTATCAATCTGATATGAATAACAATCAAAATCCACTGCAAAGTATATAGTCGTTCCACTTGGTATACCGATTCTCTCGGCTGCTAAAATTGCTGTCTGTGCATCAACACTTCCCTGGGACGGATCCTTAAAATAGTTTAATTCATATCCTCCATCCTGATATATCGGGAATACCGATAATCCTGCATTTTCAATGTTTTTCACTTCTGTTGATGTCAAATATTTCGGTGTATGTTCTTTTCCAACAGAACCTGTCAGATAACGTCCTACATGAGTATACCCTGCATTTTTTATATCTAATGCCTGTTGTTTATTTAATACTGTTGCACAGTCACACGCTTTTGCTGCCCTGTTTGTATCGCCTTTACTCGTAAGCAATGATTTCATAGTAGAAACATTTACTTTTCCTTTTGTTACAAGTCCAATTCCTGTCAGACCATAAAACTCCTGAAATTCTGACACCTTTGACTCTGTAGTCGAATCAAACACGCCATCGAATCTTCCCGGATTATATCCGTTAAAATATAGTCCGTATTGAGCAATCTTATTAAATGGAACATATTTCGTCGAGTTCTGTCCGTTCTGTAATGTACCCGGAAACGCATTTGTTGTTGCATCGCCAAAATTAACTGAATTCAAATCTGTAATTAATTCAGTTGTAACTCCTTCAGCCGCCTGCAATGCACCAACTAAAGACAAAATTGTCTGTCTTGAGGCAATTCCATCACAAGGTCCAACACCAATAACATCTGACCAGTCACTATTTAATTGCTGTTGAATAAGAACAATATTGGAATCCCCACCAGAAACCTTTGTAAACCAGTTTAGGGATAACAATCCAGACCAAACTTTCCAATCAATTTTGCCCGTAACTTCCAGTCCTGCATTTTCCTGCATCTTTTTAACTGCATTTACTCCTGATGTATAATAAATTCCAGTAATTCCTCCAGCAGCATATCCTTTGCAAAACAGAGCACACTGAATCAAGCATACATTAACCTGCGGAGTATCATTCGGATCCATTTTTGTAATAATGGCTAACTTCTTCATGGTATTAATAGTAAGTGGTCCAACCGTTCCTGTAATCGTTGAGATTCCATTCTGAATCTGAAATGCACGAATGATTCCCTGCATCACGGCTGTTCCGGTCTTTCCATCTTCATCCAGTTTTACCCAATCCTTATGTCCACCAAACATCGCATTTAAATATTTTTGTGCTGCTTTTACATTCTGATCACTCATATTCACTACCTCCTAATTCAAGTCAATTATAAAGATTTCTAACTCTTTATATGTCTATCACTAAAAGTTACAATAACAATTTATCAATCAACTGTGCCTATTTTGTGACTATTTTCCAAAGGATTCATTAACTCCCTTATAAAATCCTTAACAAATTATGAAAGAAACCATCAATTTATCACCCCATATCCCATTATAGAACTGTAATCTACTGCATAATTTCTCTGCCGTACCTGATCACTGGAATTTCCCTCAATCGTGTAAACTCTTCCACCTTCACACTTTTCTACTATTCCTACATGATCCGATGTTCCATCATGATCCCAGTCAAAAAAGATGATCATTCCAGCTGTCGGAGTTGTTCCGCCACTCTGCCACTTATTCTTTCCCTGAAACCAGGACACTCCATCACTGCACAATGAGAATTTAGGAACATTCCCACTTGCAATCAGACCGCTCTGATCCGCACACCAGCTTACAAAACAGGCACACCATTCTACCCGACTGTCAAATCCGTACCAGCTCCAGAACTTCTGACCGCCACTGTTTCCAAGCTGCCCCATTGCAACCGACACAATCTGCTGATTACCAAACAAACCAGCAAACAGGCTGCCACCGGAATAATACCGCATCACATGGGGAACGTATTGGGGATCTCCGTAACTGCTCCATCCATGCGAAGCTGCCTGTTCCTGTGAAAACTGCAATGCATTGGCTTCTGTATAACCGCCTCTTTGCAATGCCCATCCTATGTAGCCATTTCCATAGTTATATCCCTGCCATGCAAGTTTCAGCTTGTCCAGATCCTGTGGACTGCTGCATCCTGCCTGTCTGATACAGTCTGCAAAGGTCTGTACTCCAACCTCTATCGAATAATGCGGATCAGTAATAGAACCAGGAGTGTGTGGGAATCTTGTATTATATGGACTTTCCGAACACTGCATCGGGTCTGTTCCCCTGCCTCCAGATTCCTGCATCATGATGGCCTGTATCGCAGACACATATTCCGGAATGCCGTATTGGGATGCATACTGCTGTATCACAGAAGTATACGCAAGCACTTCTTCACTTAGGGATTCGGAGCTTTCCGAATTACTGCTGAAAGCTGCTCCTGCAATGATTCCCACAATCAGAATAAATACCAGAAGAAATGCACTACCTCCGGCAGCAATCCATTTTCCCATTTTTTCAAGAGCTACTACCCCTTTTTGAATCGCTGCTGTAATTCCCTGTACGGATAACTTTGAACCCTTTCCAGTTACCTGAAGGACTGCTTTTCCACTTTCTGCCGATGCCTGTGCTGACTTTCTTGCCATCTGGGCTGCTCTTGCTTTCTGCATCGCCTGAAGACTTTTTTCCATCTGCTGTTTCTGCATGGATGCCTGTGTCTTTATTTTTTCTTGAGACAGACCGGATACTTTTACCACTCTCGGTGCTGCTTTCACCTGCCGTTTACCATTCTCCTTGGCAAGTGCTGCCTGCTCCGGTTTCAACTTGATTAATTTCTTTCCGCTTTCTGCCCCCTGCTCCATTGCTTCTTCGGCAGCTTTCGCTTCTTCCTGTCTGCTTTTTCTTTCCTTTATCTTCCTGTAGGTCACTCCAGCAAGTTTTTTTCCACCTTGATATGTGGTTTTCCCTATACTTTTTCCTGCCACACTCGCCGCTCTGTACTGTACGGATTCTATTTTTTCAGTTCCATACTGTGTTGGGGATTCTGACTGCCCACTGCTTTTTTCATGTAGTTCCCTTGGCTTTTCTTTTGCTTCCAGAACCGCTGAGCGAACCAGTTCTTTCGGAAGTCGGGCAGCCGGATTTCGAATCTTCGGATTCTTATCCCTTACCCGTTCCTTGATATCTTTCATCCGGTCACCCTCTTTCCGTATCTCTTATCTCATCGGGCAACATCCCGATGTTTCTTTTTTTCCTGCTGTTTCTGCAACTGCTCCACCTGTCTGATTGCCTCATTTACCAGTGGATGTTCGTTGTAATATGGCACAAGTTCCAAGTCTCCCCTGTCTTTTGATGACAACGGTAATGGATATTCCATGTCTGAATAAATTGATTCTGGATCATGAATAGAAAACTCAATAGCCGGACACATATTGGCAGATGTTCTACAATATTTCTGGTACTTTTTATATGCCTCTTCCAGCGTTCTGCATTTTGTATATTCTCCTAAATCATGGAACTCACCGCACTCTGCAGCATAAAAAGTTATCGTTACTTCTTCTTTTTTCTTCATTATGATTCTCCCGGTTTTGTTGTCATTAGTTTATAAAGGTCTGTATTCTTTGGGAACGTATTCTCAAATGGTACGATATTCCCAGAGCAACGGATTAGGCCACTGCCAACCGATACATTTGTAATATAGGACAGTTGGTTTTCGGAAATATTCAAAAGAGCTGCCAATTCTTCCCTGTCTGTACTTGCCTGATTCAAAAGAATCAAAAACTCACTGTTTGCCAACATCAGTCTTGCAGTGTCCGATTTCAGAAGTTCCTCAACATTTTGGGTTAAACCTGTCACGAATCCATTGTATTTTCTGATTCTCTTGTACAGTCGGTAGAAGAAATTTGCACTGTATTCATAGCGGAATAACAGATAGAACTCATCGGCAAATATCCATGTCGTTTTTCCTTCTTTCCAGTTCTGAATTACCCTGTTGAAAATACTGTCTAAGGTAACCAGCATTCCCAGTGGCATAAGCTGTTCCCCCAGTTCCCGGATATCATAATCCATGATCCTGTTCTTCTTATTCACATTGGTCGGCTGTGCAAAGGTGTTCAGGCTTCCATTGATAAAAAGTTCGGATGACAGTGCAAGTCCCCTTGCCTCTTCTTCCGGCTGTAACATCAACTGTCGGTACATATCTTTCAATGTCGGAACTTCTCCGGTATAACCACTTCGGATATAATCCCGGTACACATCTGCAGCACAGCGGTCCAGGATTGACTTTTCTTTTGCTGACAGGTTTCCTGCTCCAACCAACTGTTCAAATACAGACAGAATAAACTCCGATTTTTCAATCAGTGGATTCTTTTCATTGCCGTAGGCTGCGTCCATATCCATTGCATTCAGGTGATTGTCTGATGTCGCAGATACTTTTACAACCTGTCCACCCAGAGCCTCTACTAATTTTGTGAATTCGGACTCCGGATCAAGAATCAGGATATCGTCATCGGTACTCAATGCCAGATGCACAATCTCTTCTTTTGCCGAAAAGCTCTTTCCTGATCCACTGACGCCCAACCGGAAACTGTTTCCATTCATCAGTTTCTTCCGGTCGGCTACCAGAAGGTTCTTGCTGACTGCATTCTGCCCATAATAGATACCGCCCGGCTGCAGGATTTCCTGTGTATGGAACGGGATTAAAACAGCCGTTGATTCCGTTGTCAATGTACGCAGGGCATTGATCTTTCGCAGTCCGTAAGGAAGCACTGTATTGAGTCCGTCCACTTGCTGCCACTTTAATGTTGCCATCTGGCACAGATGCTTTCTTGCTATCGACAATAATAATTCCGTATCGGAATCCAACTGTTTTTTACTGTCTGCCAGATGTACCATTGTCAAAATTCCGAACATCATACGCTGGTCTCTGGTTGTCAGATCATCGAGCATTTCCTTGGTTTCTTTTCTCTGAAGTTCCATATCGTATGGTACGATTGCCGAGAAGTTATTATTAGCGTTCTGCCTTCTCTGCCAGTTGGTCACGTTGGTTTCCACACCAAGCAGTCGGTTCTGGATTTCCCTTACCGCTTCATCCGTAGGGACTGGCAGGATATCAATCGACAATATCAGATTCCGGCTGAAGTCACACAGTTCTGAAATCATGTCATCTTTAACATAACTTGCATAATCCTGCATATACAGGACTCTTCCGTACCTGTCACCGATTTTAAAATGGTCACGTTCAAATTCCATAGAATCCGGACACATCCAGTCCTTGAAACTTGTTCCCTTCTTGGCAAATTGTTTCAGATCAAACGGAAATGCCTGTGGGACATCTCCCTTGAAGAAGTCCCTGAAAATCTGGAGCCGGCTCTCTGCGTCCAGTCCTTCTGCTGTGGACGATAACTTTGCCAGATGTGTTACGATGTCTGTTCCGATACGTGCAAAATAGGTTCTTGCATCGTCAATCGATCTTTTATGTACACTGACAGTCAGATACCGTTCCTGATAGATGCTGTTGTTTGTTCCTGTAATCTTAGACAGGAGCATTTCGTTGTATTCTTCCCGATAGTGGTCCAGTCCATCTTCCTTCATTGGAAGCAGGATTGATTTTTCAAATTCTTCTTTATTGATTCTCCGGTTATTGATGGTAATTTTGGCAGAAATGCCGGAATCCAGTGAATTTAAGAGTTCGGAATAATCCAGAAACATTTCTGTCTTATTGTCCTTACTCGCAATATAATAGTTGATATCTGTAAAACGATATGTTTTTGAGAATTTCGTTCCCTGTTGAAAAATTCCATCCGGCCAGATTCGCTGGATGGGAATTGCCTGTTGGACTGATTTCGGAACTTTGAAGCGTTCCTTATCCATCCGAAGTGCCTGACTTAAGGTTTTAATCAAAGGCATCACTCCTTCCCTTGCGTTTCTTTCTCTGTTTTGCTTCTGCTCTTTGCTCCCGCTCTTTTATGATTTCCGCTCCATCCTTTTGATTCTTTTCTCCCAGCGAGATGGTCTCCTGCATGCAGGAGTAGTGGATATCTTCCGACTGAAACACCAGTTTCTTCGGATACAGCAATTCGGATTTGATCACTGCCCATAAAAACTGTTCGGCTGTCATACCATGATATTTGAAAAAGCCACAGGCAGCAAATGGAGTAGCACCAAGCACACACAGCCATCCGGTTATTTCCTGTCCGGTAATTTCACGCATTCCAAAGTAAATTCCGATTGCTGTAAGAATCGCAAGAACAGAACACACACATTGTCTCAGGTCCAGTCCCATAAACATGGATTCCTGATAGTCCCGGATTTCTTTATTCATCTTGACTTCCATAACTTATCGCTCCTTTCCTCTGCTTTGTTTCTTCGTTTTCTGTGGTTTTTCTTTCGGTACTTCTATCCCGGCAAATCTACAGTGTTCTGCAACGCCTTCCGGATCAAATTCCGCAAGTCTTGCTAGATCAAACGCTACCTTCTGATAGGTTGCATATCCTGATCTTCCTGTTTCATTCAACACTTTTCCTAGTTTATGTTCCTTGATAAAATGAAGCATATCCTTGGTAAAATCTCCTGTTATAAAAGCCTCATTTGGCTCTAAGAACTGATAGGGCAGATTAATGGTTACATCTCCAAAATCTTCCCATTCTCTCCCTTCCTTATGGCAGAGTCCTACATATAAATTTCCATTGTTCCGATAAGAGCTCACTCGTATTGCTACTGTCTCACGTCCAAATTCCCAGTTATATCTTAATGTTTTCTTTATATCCATATTTTTAACCTCCAAGTCCCATCATTTCTCTGACAATACGGTCAGATGCCTTAATTGCTCCAACCAGCACCAGTAAATTAAATACCAGTTCTCCGACATAGTTCCACACGATTGTAACTGCACTCAACTCCGTATCTCCGACAGCCGGAGGGCTTGCTGCATAAGCAGAAAAGATAATACATGCCAGTGCAATAATTGCCCCTTCCAGACATACGCCTACATAAGAACGGATAAAGTTCTTTCCAATGGACTGCGTGGGTTCTCCTGCAAATGAGGAAATCGGAATCGGGGCGATTGCCGTATACATATAGATTTTGAACATTCTGCCATACACTGTCAGGATCATTACAAATGACAATACAGTGATCAGCAGACTGCCAAGCAGTGTAACAATCCACAACGGAATGGATTCCAGCATTCCCACGCTCTCAATCTTACGGGTGATGGTATAGCTGTCACTCTTATCTTTTGGAACGACCATATAAGTGGCAATATATGTTCCTGCTTTGTCTGAATGATACTCTCCACCATTCTCATCTTTGATACTTACAAGCGTAACATCTTCTTTTTCTGCATCATAATGGATTCCTTCCATACTGGTTTCCACTGCAAATGTATCATCTGAAACTGCTTTTGTGATATCATCTGCTGTAACTGATGTATCTTTCTGGCTTGTTACCGCCTGTTCAGATGCCTGTACTTCCGTCTGCTGTTCCGAGCCTGTCTGTTCGGCCGCAAACGCATTCGCACTGCTCAAGGTACTGATGCCCATCAGGACAGCCAGTCCAAAGGCTGCGATTCTGGTTTTTAAATTCTTCACCTTCATGTGTGTTTCCTTTCTGATAATAAATACATTGTTCACTAAAATACCGCAGAAGGCTCTCCCTCTGCGGTAACATTTATCTTGTATATTGCTTTTCTGCTTTTTTCATTTCCTGTCTGGTGCGTTTTACTGCATCCATCACTGCCTTTGTCGGCAAATCATTTTCCAGACATCCTTCCAGAATTCCATCCAGATAAAATTTCGATGGCTTTGCCGGAACATCTTTGTGCGGAGCGTTCATCATATATACAAACACTTCTTTCTCCACACCATCCTGATTTTTTACCCGAATCGATTCTTTCCCATAAAAACTTGGGAATCCTTCATAAAAATCCAGACTCTTCTCACACGCTTCTGTGATTTTCCATAAGACTCCTTCGACATAGCTTCCTTTTTCTGGCAGAACCGTTGCTACCCCATTGCCCGGAGCCCTTCCCCGAAATGCCAGCCGATAATTTTCAAGCCGGACGTTTTCCACAACTTCCGCAGCCGGACACCTGTACTTCATCTGCTCCAGATTCATGTTGCTGCCATAAGCGAAGTAATATCTATCTTTCATTTTTTCTCACCTCTATCTGACTCCTTCTGTCCTTTGATTTTTCTTCAGACACTCATACGTGCTTTTATCATATCTCCACGCAAGATCACCATCCAGATTTGCCAGCAGATGTTTTCGAACATTTTTATATTCGTCTCCAATTAACCCAAGTCTCAATAAAAATGTACGAAATGTAAATGCCGGGTTTTCTGATATCAGTGTCTTTTTCATCTGTGTCGATCTCTGATTGATTGCCTGTGCGGAAATGGCTAATGCCAGTGTAATATTTGCTCTCACCTTTCCTGCATGTAGTGTGCTTTCAAAACAACGCCATTCCAAAGTTCCCTTGGAAAACACAGCATGAAGATTCAGAGCATAATAACGGGTATGATCATAATGGGTATGACTTCCATCCCTGCCTCCATACCAGACATTTCTTACTCGGTCCATTGTGATTGATTTATTTGGTATTTTTCGGATTTTCTCCAATACCTCCGGTCGCACCCTCTGACAATAACTATTTGCTCTTCTCTCCTGCACTTTCAGTGCTTTGAACAGGATATCTTCCTTTGCATACATAATTGTCAGTGCATTTTTCAGACTCTGCGGTGTATGATTCGATGCATCTACATGAACATGCTGACCACAGGACTCATTTACAAAACCTCCATGCTGTCGCAGACATCGTACTACTTCCTGTAACTTTCCCATTTCATCATAGGATAATTTCGGTGATACCATTTCTGTTGAATATTCTCCACCTGCGTCTACAATTCGACCGTATACTTTCCGTTGTGTATAAATGCTCCCATCAGACATAAATTTCCACTTTTTTCCTTCCAGATCTATCACTGACCAGACTCCATAAGTAGTGCCGTCATAATATGCTTCTGTTCCAAACATTTCAGCAACAACTTCTGCAGCACGTTGTCTGGTAATCCCTGTCATTTCGATTTCTGTGCCAAAGTATTGGTCTTTTATTCCGATCATGCCTAATGGATTCCTTTCTCAGACACTTTCTGTGTGTTAAGTTCGGAGTCTGCCTTTTGTAACAATCTGCCAATTGCCTCGATAACATTGACAGTTACTCCGTTTCCAGCCTGTTTATAAAGCTGTGCGTCAGAAGTGCTGTCTATGATCTTATCAATCTGCCAGTCGTAATAACCCTGCAGTCGCAGACATTCCCTCGGAACTAACCTTCTTATTCTGCCGTGATACAAGATGCCATGACGATCGGTTGCAGTAATTGTAAACATCGGTTCTTCGGGTTCTTTCATACGTCTGCCGTTCTGACGAACATTCTCTTTTGCTGGTGTTAAGACTGCTCTTGCTCCATCCTCTGCTAATACACCAGAACATTCTCCTTTGTATTTGTGGACACCGCATTGTCTGGTATTCAGGCTTCTGCATTCTTCCGTTACCACCGGCGGAGGTGAAAGATCGACAAAGTGCAGCGTTCCCTGTTGAACACCTGTTGTCAGGGTATGTGCGATCTGGTGTCCGACTCTTCCTCTCCTGCTGTTGAGATTCGCATAACCCAGATCGATGCTGTCCCCTTCTCTTGCAAGTTTGTAGCCGAGCTTTGTATTCTCTTTGATTGGAACACCTACATCATATAATCCTGTCTTGCCGCCCATTCCACCTGCCTGTGATGTCAGGGTACAGCCTAGTCCTTTGGGACTGTAGACTCTTTTCCCCTGACTTCCTGCCCGGACTTGAACAAGAGCTGCTCCATTTGTTTCTGGTTCAGGTAATACTTTTCCGGCACATCGGAAATCAAAATATCCGACAATATACACCCGTTTCCTTGCTTGGGGGACTCCGAAATCCTTGCTGTTAAGCACTTTCCATTCGACATGGTACCCCAGTTGCGAAAGCGTACTGAGGATGGTGCAAAATGTCCGCCCCTTGTCATGCGAAAGCAGACCGGGAACATTTTCAAGGATAAAATACTGGGGTCTTTTAGCTTTAAGAAGCCGGGCAATCTCGAAAAAGAGGGTT
>ERZ1106973.2948-NODE-2948-length-11434-cov-18.443536_pt1 | contig 11434 bp, 8 predicted proteins | sample MGYA00403686_ERZ1106973 | MGnify/ENA primary metagenome ERZ1106973 (study PRJEB35170, sample SAMEA104062408) | human gut metagenome | biome: human gut; feature: human-associated habitat; material: faeces | place: Denmark | collected 2012-11-06 ...
ACAGCAATTCCGTGAGGACCGTATCCTTCGTAAGTCATGCTCTTGTAGTCGCTCTGGTCCTTACCCATTGCATTCTTAATCGCACGTTCGATATTGTCCTTCGGCATATTCTCACGCTTACAAGTAGCGATGACCGAACGCAGTGTCGGGTTATTTTCCGGTTCCGGACCACCCGCCTTCACGGCAATAGCGATCTGTTTACCCAGTCTTGTAAATGTTTTAGCCATGTGGCCCCATCTTTTCAGCTTTGCGGCTTTTCTATATTCAAATGCTCTTCCCATTGGTTTGTATTAATTTTGAATTGTGAATTTTAAATTTATCTCAATTTTGCATTCAGCTTATCTTCCAGATTCTTCACCAGTTTAGACATGATCTTATCGATCATCTTATCGTTCAGCGTCTGAGTTTCATCCTGAAGCAGGAAGCTGACCGCATACGATTTCTTACCTGCTTCGATGTTCTTACCTTCGTATACATCGAAGAGTTCCACTTCTTTCAGCAGTTTCTTTTCTGTATCGTAAGCGATTTTTTCGATTTCGGCAAACTGTACGTTCTTGTCGAGCAACAATGCCAAGTCACGCTTCACAGCAGGGAATTTGGAAATTTCCTTGTAGCTGATCTTCACTGAACGGATAGCCTTCATCAGTTCTTTCCAGTTCAAGTCGGCATAATACACCTCATTATCTATATCGAATGCTTTCAGCAGTTTCTTCGTCACAACGCCGAAAGAGGCAAGACGCTTCCCCCCCTTGGTATGAACAGAAAGTGCGGTAGCGAAAATATCGTCAGTCAGATTGCCAACTACCAAGTTGTGCAAATCCAGTCCCAGGCGCTTCAATATATTCTCTACATAAGCCTTCAATTCGTATACCGAACTGTTTTCATCCGGGTGTGCCCATGAATTAGCGACTTTCTTTCCAGTCACCCACAAACCCAAGTGATAGTCTTCCGAATAGGTAGCCAGTACTTTTTCCGGATTCTTCTTGTCCGCATCGAAGTAATAGCAATTACCGAATTCGAAGAATTTCAAATCGGCATTCTTGCGGTTTGCATTGTGAGCGATGCTTTCCAGTCCACCGAACAGCAATGTCTGACGCATACAGTTCAGATCGGCACTCAGTGGATTCAGCAGCATCACCAGATGGTTGGATGGATAGTTCTCCAGACCGTCGTAGTAAGCGGCACGAGTCAGAGAATTATTCAGTATTTCATTGAAGCCACAGCCAACCAACTGTTCTGCAACCAGATTCTGTAATTTGTTTGATTTATCATGCTCACCCTTGGTTGTCAGACTGGAGTTCAGCGTAGTCGGGATTTCTACATTATTATATCCGTAGATACGTAGAATATCTTCGATCACATCGCAATCACGCTGTACGTCTACACGATAAGGAGGAACGGCTAATGTCAGTCCGTCAACTGTCTCATTCATGATTTTCATTTCCAGGCTGGTAACAATGCTCTTGATCGTTTCCACGGGAATCACTTTACCAATCAGCGAATTTACTTTCTCATAAGAAAGTTCTACCATAAAGTCTTGTGGAGCTGCAACGCAAACATCCTTAATTTCGGATGAGATAGTGCCACCGGCCAGTTCTTTCACCATCAGAGCAGCCAGTTTCAGACAATAGATTACTCCGTTCGGATCGATGCCACGTTCGAAACGGAAAGAAGCATCCGTATTCAGACCGTGACGACGGGCAGTCTTACGCACCCATGTAGGATGGAAATAAGCGCTTTCGATAAATACATCTGTCGTAGCTTCCGTAGAACCGGAATCCAGTCCGCCGAATACACCGGCAATACACATCGCTTCTTCTTTGTTGCAGATCATCAGATCGCGTTCGTTCAACTTGCGTTCCACTTCATCCAATGTGACGAATGGAGTGCCTTCCGGCAATGTCTTGACAATTACTTCATTGCCTTTTATCTTTCCGGCATCGAAACAATGCAATGGCTGACCGAAAGCATGAACGATATAATTAGTAATATCCACTACATTATTAATAGGACGTACACCGATCAAGCGCAATTTATTCTGCAACCATTCGGGGCTTTCCTTCACAGTAACGCCTTTCACCGTAACGCCGGCATAGTGAGGACAGGCTTCGCTGTTTTCAACCACTACTTCGATATCCAAATCATGATTTTCCACCTTAAATCCATCTACAGATGGACGTTGCAAAGTAGCCTGCTTGCCATTCTGAATCAGGTAAGCATACAAGTCGCGGGCCACACCATAGTGTGAGCAAGCGTCTGCACGGTTAGGAGTAATATCTACTTCGAGTACGTAGTCACTCTTGATATTATAATAGTCTTTGGCGAGAGTACCCGGAACAGCTTCAGCCGGCAACACGATGATTCCTGCATGATCAGTACCAATACCGATTTCGTCTTCTGCACAAATCATCCCTGTAGATTCTACACCACGGATTTTTGACTTCTTGATAGTAAAGCATTCATCACCGTCATAAAGTTTGGTACCCAAAGTGGCAACCACTACTTTCTGTCCGGCAGCTACATTCGGAGCACCGCATACAATCTGTACAGGTTCGCCGTCTCCCAGATTGACGGTAGTGATATGCAAATGGTCGGAATTCGGATGTTCTTCGCAAGTCAGCACTTCACCGATTACGAGTCCTTCCAAACCACCCTTAATGGTTTGCACTTCTTCTACACCACCTGTTTCCAAGCCGATTGAGGTCAGCGCAGCAGCCGTTTCATCGGGGGTCAAATCAAAGTTGACATACTCTTTCAGCCAGTTATAAGAGATATTCATATAATTAAATTTTTATTGTTTCTCAAAAAGTTTCGCAAAGTTAATAAGATTTTTCGGTTGACATAGAACGATTTGAGAGAAAAATGTCAAGAGAAGCTAAACTAACAAGGACCTGACTGTATTATTCCCCAATAAATTCATGGTTGGTGACAAAGTGGCAAAAAAATAAAGGGGTATTCTTTGTCATTTTTGCCACCTATCCCTATCAGAATACAACCTGGCTATACTCTATAAAAAATAATCGACCGCTCGATTGGAGTAAATCGAGCGGTTATTTTCATCTGACTAAGCGGTCATTCTATTCAACCCAAAAGACGTTTTTTTAAAAAGGTAACGGTCCTTCCGTTGCACCGAACGGATTATTTCCCTGCGGAACAAAGTCCGGTTCCGGCGGAGGCGGAGGCATAGCACCGGCATTCAGTTTAGACCCCAGCATGGCACCTGCAGGTTCACCCGGCATCGGTATAACCATATCATCTTCCGGATTAGAGAATCGTGTAAACTCACCTTTGAATCGGAGCAAGACTTCACCTACCGCACCATTACGATGCTTGGCTATCACAATTTCCGCCATACCGCGAAGGTCGTTACCACGATCATCCTGATAAATCTTATAATATTCCGGACGGTGAATAAAACACACCATATCGGCATCCTGCTCGATGGCTCCGGATTCACGAAGGTCACTCAACTGAGGGCGTTTACCGTCAATACCTTCACGACTCTCCACACCACGATTCAACTGCGACAAGGCTATAATGGGAATGTTCAACTCCTTTGCCAATCCTTTCAACGAACGGGATATCGTACTAACCTCTTCCTGACGGCTACCGAATGCCATACCACTCGCATTCATCAACTGAAGGTAGTCAATAATAATGATTCTCACCCCATGTTCACGCACCAGACGACGTGCTTTGGTCCGGAGTTCAAACACAGACAAAGACGGAGTATCGTCCACATAAAGCGGAGCATCCAGCAGATCTTTCAGTTTGTAGTCCAACTGTTGCCACTCATAGCTTGCCAATTGTCCACTTTTGATCTTCTCACTCGGAATCTCACAAACATTGGTGATAAGACGGTTGACCAACTGGACGTTACTCATTTCAAGAGAGAACAACGCTACCGGATTCCGATAATCAACAGCAATATTCTTAGCCATAGAAAGTACGAAAGCTGTCTTACCCATGGCAGGACGGGCAGCGATTATAATAAGGTCGGAGTTCTGCCAACCGGAGGTCATCTTGTCCAGTTTCGTAAATCCACTTTCAAGACCACTCAGACCGTCTGTTCGTGCAGCCGCTTTCTGAATCAGCTTATACGCTTCGTCAATTACCGGATTAATCTGCGTATAGTCTTTCTTCATATTCTGCTGGGAAATCTCAAACAACTTGCCTTCCGCCTCCTGCATCAAGTCGTCCACATCCAGTGTCTCATCAAAAGCCTTGCTTTGAATATTACTGGTAAACGTTATCAATTCGCGCGCCAACGATTTTTGTGCAATAATACGGGCGTGATATTCGATATGTGCGGAAGAAGCAACCTTACTGCTCAACTGAGTAATATAGAACGGTCCACCGACCTCTTCCAACTCACCTCTTTTGCTCAACTGCTCTTTGACCGTCAGAATGTCCACCGGCTTCTGATTAACGGCAAGATCAGTAATGGCAGCATAAATCAACTGATGACGATGCTCATAAAATGACTCCGGGCGAAGAATCTCACTCACCAGCGAATAAGCATCCTTCTCAATCATTAAAGCACCCAACACCGCCTCTTCCAGCTCCGGCGCCTGAGGTTGGATACGACCATAATCATTGACCGGTTGTACTTTAGTTGATTTTGTGTTACGGGAATTTCTTCTTTGTTCAGCCATCTGCTTATATACAATTTTATGATTTACAATTTATGATCCCCGGCTTTTATACATAGTAAAATCCGAAAGGGATGACAAAGATAGAATATAATAATGAAGAAAAGATAAGGAAAAATGAAGATTTTAGTAACTTTGTCACCAATAGCATAAATTCGCAACCCATAATTTAAAATTCAAAAATAATAATTCAGAACGAATATGATCACTTTCCCAAACGCAAAAATAAACCTGGGACTCTCTATTACCGAGAAGCGTCCGGACGGATATCACAACCTCGAAACCGTATTCTACCCCGTCGCTCTCGAAGATGCGCTGGAAATCCGGACCAGCCCCGAAGCGGACAAAAAGTTCTCCCTGCATCAGTACGGAATGGAGATATCCGGTAATCCGGAAGACAATTTAGTGGTGAAAGCATATCTGCTATTAGATAAAGAGTTTCACCTCTGTCCTATCGAGATCCATCTGTACAAACACATTCCTTCCGGTGCCGGACTGGGAGGAGGCTCATCAGACGCGGCTTTCATGCTGAAATTACTCAACGAACACTTTCAGCTGAATTTATCCGAAGATCAGCTGGAAATATATGCCGCAACTTTGGGAGCAGACTGCGCTTTCTTTATCAGAAACGCCCCGACCTTTGCCGAAGGAATCGGTAACATATTCTCCCCCATTCCACTATCCTTAAAAGGATATCAGATTCTGATCATCAAACCGGATGTATTCGTATCAACGCGGGAAGCTTTCGCCAATATTCACCCTCATCATCCCGAATACTCGATCAAAGAAGCGATCAAACGCCCGGTAAATGAATGGAAAGAGATATTAATCAATGATTTTGAAGACAGCGTATTCCCCCAGCATCCGGTGATCGGAGAAATTAAAGCCGAACTATACAAGCAAGGTGCTGTTTATGCCTCTATGAGCGGTTCCGGTTCTTCCGTATATGGATTGTTCGAGCCGGAAGGGACTTTACCTGAAACCGATTGGGGAACTAACGTATTCTGTTTTAAAGGCAGACTATAAAAGAGTAACAAAAAACGGTACCACGACTCCCGTCGTAGTACCGTCACAACACAAACACAAAATAAAACACGACAAAACTACTATGCAATCATACCTGTCTATGCCGGAGAGGCATAAGTACCATTTACTCATATTCACATACTCACAAACAGATCAAGCTGATTAGCATCTAATAAACAAATCGCATGAACGATTTGTTTAAACTTTTATGTTAATTAAAACAAATATCTTTTTACTGAATGCCTCTTTCACGGAGTTTCAGCTGCCAATTCCATGCAGAGCGTAAAGTATCTTCTAATGTTTCTACCGCTTTCCAACCCAGTTCCTGGTTTGCATAATCGGGATTAGCCCATACCTTTTCAATATCACCTGCGCGACGGCCTACAATCTGATAATTCAATTTAACGCCGGTAGCTTTTTCAAAGCCATTAATCAGTTCCAATACTGAAACGCCGCGTCCTGTACCGATATTGAATACTTCTACTTTTTCTTTCTGTTTTTGCTCCAAAATACGGCGGATTGCAATCACGTGTGCTTTAGCCAAGTCAACAACGTTGATAAAGTCACGGATACAAGAACCGTCAGGAGTATCATAATCGTCACCGAATACACTTAGTTTTTCACGGATACCCATCGCTGTCTGAGTCAGATAAGGAATCAGGTTTTGAGGAACACCGTTCGGAAGTTCACCCAACAATGCTGTAGGATGTGCGCCAATCGGATTGAAATAACGCAGCAAAATAGCATTGATCGGGGCACCGGAAGCTACTGTATCACGGATAATTTCTTCATTAATCTGTTTTGTATTTCCATAAGGAGATTCCGCTTTCTTGATCGGAGCCTTTTCCGTTACAGGCAACTCATCCGGTTGACCATATACTGTACAGGAAGAAGAGAACACTATGCCTTCTACTCCATGTTTAGGCATTAACTCCAGAAGGTTGATTAAAGAAACCAGGTTGTTACGATAATAAAGCAACGGCTTCTCTACCGACTCTCCTACTGCTTTGCTTGCTGCGAAATGAATAATCGCTTTAATTCCTTTATATTTGGCAAATACGGCATCAAGGCCAGCAAAATCAAGACAATCCAGTTTCTCAAAAGCTGGGCGGATACCGGATACTTTCTCTATATTGTCAACAACGTCAGCACTCGAATTTGATAAATTATCGATAATGATTACTTCGTATCCACTGTTTTGTAGTTCTACAACGGTATGAGACCCAATATAGCCTGTTCCTCCCGTTACTAAAATTCTTTCTTTCATATAATTTTAAAATATGGTTAGTTTTTCGGTTTTCAGTTTGTTTGAGGTACAAATGTATGGAAATAAAATGGAAATGCAATAAACTATCGCAATTTTATTCACAGGAAGATACTTACGGGACGATTTGAGGGCGTTTTGGTATGATAAAAAACATATTCGGTATGAACAGATATAAAGAAAAAGGCCGGAAACAAACTGCCTGTATGTTGCCATACGACAGAGTTTCCAGCCTCTTTATCTAATTATCAACTTAGTCTTTTACACGACGCCAGAGAAGCCCATGAATGCCATTGCCAGCAAACCTGCGGTAATCAAAGCAATCGGAGTCCCCTGCATTCCTTTCGGAATCTTCACCAGGGTCATCTGCTCACGCAATCCGGCAAACAATACCAGTGCCAGACCAAAGCCAAGAGCAGTAGAGAATGCGTATACAACACCTGTCAGCAGATCAAAGTCTTTCTGGATTACCAGGATTGCCACACCGAGAATACAGCAGTTCGTTGTAATCAACGGCAGGAACACACCCAGTGCCTGATACAAAGAAGGAGAAACTTTCTTCAGAATAATTTCTACCATCTGCACCAGTCCGGCAATAACCAGAATAAAAGTGATTGTCTGTAAGTACCCCAATCCGAAAGCATCCAACACAAACTTCTGAATCAGGAATGTGACGATGGTAGCGATAGTCAGCACGAAAGCAACTGCCGCACTCATACCCATCGCTGTTTCCACCTTCTTGGAAACACCCAGGAACGGACAGATTCCCAGGAACTGCGACAACACAATGTTGTTTACAAAGATTGCCGAGATAAATATCAATATATATTCCATATTCTTTTCTTATTTAATAGAGTTAGGCTTTCTTCAGACTATTAATAATGGCAATCAGATAACCTAAAGCGATAAAGGCACCCGGAGCCAGAACAAAGATCAGCATTCCGTATTCTTCCGGCAGAATGGTCAGATTAAATATCTTACCTGTTCCGAGAAATTCACGTACGGCACCCAACAGAGTCAGGGCAATGGTAAAACCAAATCCCATACCGATACCATCAAACATAGAAGCCAGCGGATTGTTCTTCGCTGCGAAAGCTTCCGCACGTCCCAATACGATACAGTTTACTACGATCAGCGGAATGAAAAGACCGAGGGTAGCATACAGATCGGGCACGTATGCTTGCATTATCATCTGCAACAGTGTCACGAATGACGCGATCACCACGATAAATGAAGGGATGCGTACCATATCCGGAATCAGATTCTTGATAGATGAAATTACCACGTTCGAGCAAATCAGGACGAACATAGTGGCCAGTCCCATACCCATACCGTTGATTGCCGATGATGTCGTACCCAGTGTAGGACACATACCGAGCAGGAGCACAAAAATAGGATTCTCTTTGATAATCCCGTTCATCATTACTTTAAAATTATTCATAACTGTCTCCTCCTTTCTTAGTTATTAGTGTCATTAGCAGCTGCTTCACCTTCCGGTGCAGCAGCCGGTCCATTTTTCTGGGAAGCTCCGGAATTCGTATCCACCTCACCGCCTTTATATGCCTGATAAGCAGCATTCACCGCATTCAGGAAAGCACGTGAAGTGATAGTAGAAGCCGTGATAGCATCTACCTGTCCATTCATGTCTTTGGTCACAGCCAATGGAGTCTCTCCCGGATTCATGCCCAAAATAGACTTTGCACTTTCTTCGTGAGATACCGGTTTTTCGTTCTTTGCAGGATCATAAGCTCCAAACCATTTGTCCGCTTTCGAACCCAATCCCGGAGTTTCAGCGTGCGCCAATAAAGAGTAGTTATAAATCTTGCCTTCAGCATCAAAGCCCACCAGCACTTTCAGTTCACCGCCAAATCCCATTGACTTGGCTTCAACGGCAGAACCTACCCACTTTTCGCCATTCTTGGCCGGATAGATAATGAAATCCACGATTTTCTTTCCGTCTTTCTCGCTGAAAACAGTATCGCTTTCGGCTACCGGATTATTGGTATATTCAGGAAGCACCTTTTTCAAGGCCTCGTTCAGCGTCTTTGCATTCGCTTCGGCAATAGGGCCTTTCGTCAGTTCGTTCACATAAGCCAGCAACGCTACGGAAACGGCTGTAACGCCCGTAAGTACCAGCAACATATTCTTTAAAGATGATTGTAACTTTTTCATTTCTTCTTCGCTACCTCCCCAAAGCGTTTAGGTTTACAATAGGTGTTAATCAGCGGAGTGAACGCATTCATAATCAGGATGGCGAATGACATACCTTCGGGATATGCACCGAACAGACGGATAACCACCGTCAGCAGACCGATACAAACACCGTAAATCAGCATACCTTTCTTGCTCATCGGAGAAGTCACATAGTCGGTTGCCATAAAGACAGCTCCCAGCATCAGACCTCCGGAGAGTAGTTGCAATATCGGAGAAACATACTTTTCGGGATCCACCATGTGCATAATGCCTGCAAATACAAATACAGTCACAATGATAGAAACCGGAATATGCCAGGTGATGATCTTTTTCCAGAGCATGTATACCAGTCCGAGCAACAGTGCCAGCGCACTTACTTCACCGATACATCCGCCGTTCTGTCCGATAAACAGAGTCAGCGCATCAGGTATCTGGCTCAAAGCACTTGCATCGCCGTGAATAGCCTGTTTCATCAATGCCAGCGGAGTAGCACCGGTGGTAGCATCCATATAAGATGTCAGCTGACCTACTACCGGCCATGTTGTCATCTGCACCGGGAAAGAAAGCAACAGGAATACACGTCCCGCCAATGCCGGGTTGAATGGGTTGCAGCCCAGACCACCGAAAGACATCTTGCCTACACCGATTGCGAACAGTGCACCCAGAATGATAATCCAGATAGGCAGATTGGAAGGTAGATTGAATGCCAGCAATACACCTGTAATGACAGCAGAACCGTCACAAATGGTTGTAGCAGGTTTCTTCATTAAGAATTTAACGATCGCCCATTCGAAGAATAAACAGGCTGCTACCGAAGTAGCCGTGACAATCAGAGCCCCCAGGCCGAAGAAATAAAGCGACACCAGAAAAGCCGGAATCAGTGCGATCAGCACGCCATACATATTTTTCTGTACGCTGTCTCCGCCATGAACGTGGGGTGATAGTGATACGATTAATTTATTTTCCATACTTCGTTATTTTTTAGCTTGACGTGCACGAATCATAGCTCCTACTTTACCCTTACCCAAGCGGCAGTAATCAAGCAGCGGACGGTTGGCAGGACAAGTGAACTGACAGGAACCGCACTCGATACAATCCATGATTCTTTCTTTTTCCATTGTTTCAAAATCTCCGTTTTCGGACAAAGCTCCGAGCAAGTACGGCTCCAATCCCATCGGACAAGCGCTCACACACTTTGCGCAACGGATACAGGTTTGTGCTTCACCACGTTTGGCTTCCTTCTGATTCATAATCAAGATGCCGGAACTGCCTTTTGCGGTAGGAACTTCGATATTCACCAGAGCCTTACCCATCATCGGACCGCCACCGATCACTTTTCCCGTATCCTCCGGCAGACCGCCACAAGCATCAATCAGCTGTTTCATTGGTGTACCGATACGAGCCAGGAAGTTGGAAGGTTTGGCCACAGACTTACCAGTTACGGTAATCACACGCTCAAACAACGGTTTATTTTTCTGAACAGCTTCATAAACAGCAAATGCCGTACCCACATTCTGCACAACTGCCCCAGTAGAGATAGGCAGCGCACCACTTGCCACCTGGCGTTTGGTAATCGCATCAATCAACTGTTTCTCACCACCCTGAGGATATTTCACTTTCAAAGGAACAACTTCGATGCCTGCATAACTGGAAGCAACTTTCGTCATCAGTTCAATAGCATCCGGCTTGTTATTCTCAATTCCGATAAATGCCTTATTTACCTTCACGGCTTTCATCAGAATGGAGACACCTACCATGACTTCTTCCGCGTGTTCCAGCATCAGCTGATGGTCGGCAGTCAGATACGGTTCACATTCCACCGCATTGATAATCACACATTCTGCCTTGAACGAAGGAGGCGGACAAAGTTTCACCTGTGTAGGAAAACAAGCACCACCCAAACCTACGATACCGGCATCGGCAATCTTCTTCACGATTTCTTCGGACGAAAGCTCACATTCTTTGACCAGTGTCTTGCTACGGTCAATGGTTTCTTCCCATTCGTCGCCTTCTACATCAATAAAAATAGCAGGTTTTGCATAACCGCTCGCATCGACTACTGTATCAATCTTCGCCACTTTTCCACTGACAGAAGAGTGAATTGCTGCCGAAACGAAGCCGGCAGGTTCGGCAATCTTCGTGCCTACCTTCACCATATCACCTTTTGCTACTATCGGTTTGGCAGGTGCGCCAATGTGCTGCCCCAACAGAATAACTGCCTTTGCAGGAACTTCCGCTGTGATGATAGGTTGATGTGCCGACAATTTATTTTCGTGTGGATGAACTCCACCAATTGAAA
>ERZ1106973.2954-NODE-2954-length-11418-cov-3.418375_pt1 | contig 11418 bp, 10 predicted proteins | sample MGYA00403686_ERZ1106973 | MGnify/ENA primary metagenome ERZ1106973 (study PRJEB35170, sample SAMEA104062408) | human gut metagenome | biome: human gut; feature: human-associated habitat; material: faeces | place: Denmark | collected 2012-11-06 ...
ATATTATTTTGTGATATAATCATAGATATATTTACCACTGTAATCCGTTGTATCTCTGCACTTTATCTGTGATTTCCACTCAGATATACCAGCAGCACCGAGATATCAGCCGGAGACACACCGGAAATGCGTGACGCCTGTCCGATCGACACCGGTCTGTACTCTTTCAGCTTCTGAACTGCTTCGATACGAAGGCTGTTCACTGCATCATAATCCATATCTTCCGGAATTTTCTTATTTTCCATCTTCTTGAACTGCTCTACCTGGCGTTTCTGACGCTGGATATAACCGTCACATTTCAGGGAAATATCCACCTGCCCGATCACTTCTTCCGCCAGATCTTCCGGCAATTTTGGCCGAGTCACATCAATATCTGCAACTGCTTCGTAAGACAATTCCGGTCTCCGGATCAATTCTGCCAGACTGCTTCCGGAATTCAGCGGTGTACTTTCATAGGATTCCAGGAGTTCCTGTACCTTTTCACTGGTTCCGACATAAGCATTCTTTAACCGCTCGATTTCCGACTCTATCAGCCTTTCTTTTTCCTTCAGGCGATCGTAACGCTCCTGTGAGATCAGACCGACTTCATAGCCTTTTTCCGTCAGACGCTGATCCGCATTGTCCTGTCTCAGAAGCAGACGGTACTCTGCCCTGGAAGTCATCATACGGTATGGCTCATGACTTTCCTTTGTAACCAGATCATCGATCAGAACGCCGATATAAGCCTCTGAACGGTCTAACACCAGGGATTCCCTGCCTTGCAGCTTTCTGGCTGCATTTATGCCCGCTATAAGCCCTTGTGCGGCAGCTTCCTCATAGCCGGAGCTTCCGTTGAACTGTCCCGCGCTGAATAATCCACTGATGTTACGGAATTCCAGGGATGGTTTTAACTGTCTTGCATCAATACAGTCATACTCGATCGCATATGCATTTCTTACGATCTTCACATGCTCCAGCCCCGGAACACTGCGGTACATGGCATACTGTACATCTTCCGGCAGCGAACTCGACATACCACCGATATACATCTCATCCGTCTCCAGTCCTTCCGGCTCAAGAAATACCTGATGACGCTTTTTATCTGCAAATTTTACAACTTTATCTTCGATCGACGGGCAGTATCTCGGTCCCGTTCCCTCGATCATTCCGGAATACAACGGTGATCTGTCCAGATTGGCACGGATGATATCATGTGTCGTCTCATTTGTATAAGTCAGCCAGCATGAAGCCTGATCGATCTGCACATCGTCCGGATTCGTAGTAAATGAAAACGGCACTACCCTCTCGTCTCCGAACTGCTCTTCCATCTTGCTGAAATCCACGGTTTTACGGTCTACCCTGGCAGGTGTTCCTGTCTTGAAACGGTACATCTTAATTCCCAGTTCTTTCAGACAATCGGTCAGATGATTGGCCGCCTGCAGTCCGTTCGGACCGGTATACTGACTCACATCCCCATAGATACAACGTGCCTTCAGATAAGTTCCGCTGCAGATGATAACCGCCTTACAGTGATAAGTTGCACCCGAAAATGTCTGCACTCCGGTAATCTTTCCATCTTCCACCAGGAGATTTGCCACCTCTCCCTGCTTGATCTCAAGATTCTCCTGCGCTTCCAGTACACGGCGCATCGTTCTGCTGTAGACTGCCTTATCAGCCTGTGCACGAAGCGAATGTACCGCCGGGCCTTTGGACTTATTTAACATTTTTGACTGGATAAATGTACGATCGATGATCTTTCCCATCTCTCCGCCAAGGGCATCCAGTTCTCTTACCAAATGGCCTTTGGAACTTCCTCCGATATTCGGATTACACGGCATCATCGCAATGCTGTCCACACTTACGGTAAATACCAGTGTCTGAAATCCAAGTCTCGCCGTTGCCAGTGCCGCCTCGCATCCTGCGTGTCCGGCACCGATGACGACAACATCATATTTATCTTTATTTTCCCATACAGAATTTGCTGAATATCTCATTAACCAAATCTTCTCCTATCGTTTCGCCGGTGATATTGCCGAGAGCTTCATATGCATCCATAAGATCGATCGAATAGAAATCCTCCGGCATATCTGCGGCAATGCTGTCATTCACACGTTCAAGTGCGGCATATGCATCCTGAAGTGCTGTTTTCTGTCTCACATTCGTAATATAGATTTCATCATTAAATGTCAGTTCGCCCTGGAAGAACATCTCCTTTAACGTATCTTCCAGTTCTCCGATCCCCTCCACATTCTTTGCGGAGATCTCGATCACCGGGAATTCCTCCGGCAGCTCTTCCTGATCTTTTTTCACCTGCATATCCAGATCGGATTTGTTCAGCAGGATGATCGCACGTTTTCCTTTGATCAGATGCAGGATCTCTGCATCATTTTCATCCAGCGGTCTGGATGCATCGATCACATACAGGATCAGGTCTGCCTTGTCTGCATATTCTTTTGCACGGTCAACACCAATCTTTTCTACCACATCTTCCGTATCACGGATGCCGGCAGTATCCATGATATTTAAAGAAATTCCCTTCAGATTCAGGTGTTCTTCCAATACATCTCTGGTTGTACCTGCAATATCTGTAACGATTGCCCGGTCTTCACCGAGAAGTACATTTAACAGGGATGATTTCCCCGCATTCGGTTTTCCGAGGATGACTGTGCGTACGCCCTCTTTTATAATCCTACCATCATCACAGCTATCTAGCAATCTTTTCATTGCTTCTATGATCTCATCAACCACTTTTTTTAGTGTTTCCCCGTATCCATCAACGCTGATATGCTCCGGATCATCCAGTGCGGTCTCGATAAATGCAGTGTGATACAGGATCTTTTCACGCATTTCACCGATCTTATCTTTGATATTGCCCTTAAGCTGGCTCACCGAACTCTGTAAGGCATATTCGTTCTGCGATGCGATCAGGTCCCCGACAGCCTCTGCCTGTGAAAGATCCAGTCTGCCATTTAGAAACGCACGCTTGGTGTACTCTCCCGGCTCTGCCGGGCGCGCACCATTTTTGATCAGAAGCTCCAGAATACGCTTTACCACATAGACTCCGCCGTGACAGTTGATCTCCACCGTATCTTCACCGGTGTAGCTGTGCGGCCCGCGCATCAGCATGACCAGTACTTCGTCGATCACCTGATCTCCATCAACCATATACCCATAATGGATCGTATGTGATTGCTGTTCACATAACTTCTTCTCTTTTTTCCCTTTATACACCCGGTCTGCGATCTGAAATGCTTCCGGACCACTCATTCGTACAATTCCGATCCCGGAATTACTCACTGCCGTAGATATTGCGGCAATTGTGGAATTATATAATTGTTCCATATTTCCTCCATACTTTGGTATCAAAAAAGACAAGGGCCGCTTAAAGACCCCTGTCTCTTAATTATCGGTTATTTCTGTTTCTTACCAGTGTTACCACAACTCTTCTGTAAGGCTCTTCACCTTCACTGTGTGTGGATACTGCCGGGTCAGACTGCAGCGCAGAGTGAATGATTCTTCTCTCGTATGGATTCATCGGCTCAAGAGAAACTGTCTTTCTTGTTCTCTTAACTTTACTTGCGATATTCTTTGCAAGATTTTCCAGTGTTTCTTTTCTTCTTCTTCTGTAATCCTCTGTGTCAAGTTTCACTCTTACATATCCATCCTGCATCTTATTGGCAACACGATTTGTAAGATACTGCAGAGAATCAAGTGTCTGTCCTCGTTTTCCGATCAGAATACCCATATTGCTTCCTTCCATATTGATAGAAAGTGCACCTTCTTCATCTACAGCAGATGTAACTTTTACATCCTCCATGCCCATTGCATTCATCACATCATAGATGAATTTCTCACATGTCTCGATCGTCTGTGGTTCCACCTTTGCAAGTTCTGCTTCTTTCTTTGGAGCAGGTTTTACTTCCGGCTTCTCTTCTCTAGCCGGTTTTCTGGCGTGTGAATATTCTTTTACCGGTTCTTCCACTTTCGGCTCTTCTTTTACAACTTCTTCAACCGGTTTTTCTTCCTGTTTTCTGCGGGCCTTGATCACAGCCTGCTTTCTTCCGATTCCAAGGAAACCTTCGCTTCCTTTTTCAACAACAATATAATCTAAACGATCACTTGTTACGCCTAACTGAACCAGTGCCTCTGTAATCGCATCGTCCAGTGTCTTTGCTGATAAGGTAATGTAATCCTCCATTACAGCCGCCCCCTAATCATTTTCGTTAAATTTCTTCACCATATTTGCCTTTGATGCGAGACTTCCTTTCTTCGCATTGTCTGCTTTCTGGTGCGCTTTTTCCACTCTGGCTTCTCTTTCTTTTTCACTTAAGTTAGATGTACTCTGCTTTTTCATGGATGCCTGGTTGTTCATATTCTTGGTATTCGTCTGAGCCATTGCTGCGATTCGTTCATTCTTCTCGCCACGTTTTACACGTTTTTCCTCAGCCTTTTCCTTGTTTTTCTCCAGGATCTCATCTACAGACATCTTGCTTAAATGCTTATTGATAAATATCTGCTGAACGCAACGTACTACCGCACTGACGATCCAGTACAGACCGATACCTGTCGGAAGTGAAAATACCATAAATACCGAGAACAGCGGCATTGTCACATTCATCGTGTTCATCGTAGATGCCATCGGGTTATCTTTATCAAGCTGCTGTCCGGAAATAGCCTGTGAAAGCTTGATACTTCCGTACTGTGTCAGACCAGATAATACCGGAAGCAAGATTGCAGTAATAATAATAACAACCGGTGCAAATCCATAGTCCCCGCTGTTCTTGATCATCTGCATAGGTGAGATGGTCAGGTCAGGAAGGGTCAGGAATACATTTACTGCTTTTGGAGCTGTCTTGATCTCCGGAACATATTTCTGGATATTATAGATAACCGGGTACAAAGCAAACAACAGCGGCATCTGAATCAGTAACGGAAGGCATCCTGCTGACATCGATGTACCATATTTGTCATACACCTGCTGAATCTCTTCCTGCTGTTTCATCATTGATGCCTGGTCTTTTTTATTCTTATACTTCTTCTGTATAGCCTGAATCTCCGGATTCATAACAGATGACATCTTCGATGTTCTCTGCTGCTGTACTGTAAGTGGAAGTAATAACGTATACACAAAAATCGTATACAGAATGATTGACAGACCTACCAGTCCATTATCGCTTGGCAGACAGTTGTCCAGGAAATTATAGATAAAGTTCATTACCTTACCCAGAATCCAGCAAAGCTGTCCGACGATCGGCCAGTTAGCGGCAGTCAGTAAACTTGGTACCATAATTTTTTCCTCCATATGTAGTTGTAATCTTTTTAAGGAACAGGGTCGTACCCTCCTCTGGTAAACGGATTACAGCGCAGAATTCTCCACACTGCCAGCCGTCCCCCTTTTAACGCGCCGTATTTCTCAATTGCTTCTTTCGCATACTGAGAACAGGTCGGATAAAACTTACAGGTGGAACCGCCCTTTATCGGAGACAGATATCTCTGATAAAATCTGATACCAGTGAGCAGAATCTTCTTCATAATACGTTACCCCTCATCTATAATCTTATGAAGATGGGCCAGATGGAGCATTGCGCCGACAATCTCTTTATAACCTTTTCCTTTGGCGCCTATTCTTGCTATAACAATAATATCCAATCCACATCTGAACCGTTCTTCTTGTAATCTATAGCTTTCGCGGATTAACCTCGTTAATCTGTGCCGTACTATACTGTTTCCTACTTTTTTACTTACAGATATTCCTAATCGATTCTGACCAGTCCCGTTCTCCAGTACATACATAACCAGATATTTGTTGGCATAAGATGTCCCTTTTCTATATATATATTGGAAATCTTTGTTCTTTTTCAGTGATTCGGAATACTTCATTTTCTAATTCTCCTAATTATTCTGAGTAGAAGAAAAGGCCACATATATGCGGCCTACGCTGATAATTTCTTTCTTCCTTTTGCTCTTCTTGCAGCAAGTACTTTTCTTCCACCTGCTGTGCTCATTCTAGATCTGAAGCCATGTACTTTAGCTCTCTGTCTCTTTTTTGGCTGGAATGTCATCTTCATGGATATCCACCTCCTTATTTTATTCCAAGGGATGTTCTCCCTAATTTTCATAAGACATCAGCCTTGATTATATTAAAAAAACCGCTCTACGTCAAGCAATTCCGCAAATTTTTAAAATATATTTATCCACATTTTGTGGAAAACTTTGTGGATTTCTGTGGATAACGTGTGGAAATCATATATTTTTTTAGTTTTTTTCCCCTTTACATACGCATTTTTACTATGTTGATAATTGGGATTGAGTTTTCCACAGTTTCTCACATGCATCAAAGTGCACGATTAAAGATTGCCTAAAGCAACTTTTTGATGTACAATGTAGAAGAGTGGGTTTATAGGTGAAAATCCGCGAATCAGACAGATTAGGAGTAAATATGATGAATACAGTGAAGGAAAAATGGCCTGAAATTATCGAACATCTCAGGGTAGAACACGAGTTATCCAATGTATCATTCAATACATGGATACAACCGTTGAAGGTCTACGATGTTGTAGACAATACCGTATTTATATTGGTAAATATGAATGCGAGTGTAGAATATATAGAGAAAAAATATCAGCTTCCATTAAAGGTATGCATTGCGGAGACTACCGGAACTGAATATGACGTTGTCTTCATTTCGGAAGATGATGACAGACTGAATGAGATCCAGAATATGGCCATTGAAGCGAATCAGAAGAAAAAAAGCAAAAGTGCTGCGGAGAAGGCCGGGCTGAATCCGAAGTATACATTTGATACCTTCGTTGTCGGCGGGAATAATAATTTCGCCCACGCAGCTTCCCTTGCTGTTGCCGAATCTCCGGGAGAAGTATACAATCCTCTCTTCTTATATGGAGGTGTTGGACTTGGAAAGACCCATTTGATGCACTCGATCGCGCATTTTATTCTGGACAAGAATCCAAAGAAAAAAGTACTCTATGTAACCAGTGAGACATTTACAAATGAGCTGATCGAAGCTCTGAAGAACGGTAAAACCGCCGGAAACGAGTCCGCAATGTCGAAATTCCGCGATAAATACCGTAATAATGATGTACTTTTGATTGATGATATCCAGTTCATTATAGGAAAAGAAAGTACACAGGAAGAGTTCTTCCATACATTTAACCATCTGCATACTTCCGGAAAGCAGATCATCATATCGTCTGATAAGCCGCCGAAAGATATTGAGACTTTGGAGGCCAGACTTCGTACGCGCTTTGAGTGGGGTCTGATTGCTGATATTTCATCACCTAACTATGAAACCCGTATGGCGATTCTTCAGAAGAAGATCGAACTGGATCATTTGGAAAAATATAACATTCCGAATGATGTACTCGAGTATATCGCAACGAACGTTAAGACAAATATCCGAGAACTTGAAGGCTCTCTTAATAAGCTGATCGCACTTTATAAGCTGAACAATAACGAATCCATCGATATTGCGCTCGCAGCAGAAGCATTAAAAGACATCATTTCTTCGGATAATAAGAGAGAAGTTACACCGGAACTGATCCTGGATATCGTTTCCGATCATTTTGGTGTGTCTATTGCCGACCTCAAAGGCGGCAAACGTAACGCCGAGATCGTTTTTCCGCGCCAGATTGCCATGTATCTGATCCGTAATATGACAGAAACTTCATTAAAAGCAGTCGGTGTCATCCTTGGGGGAAAAGATCATTCTACCATCAAACATGGAATCGAAAAAATCGAGAATGAATTACAGGCGGACGAGACTCTTTCTAACACTATTAATATCATAAAGAAGAAGATCAACCCGGCTTAGCCTTATTTTGCTGTTTTCAGCTGTGAATAACTATGTGGAAAATCTAATTATCATATGTGGATAACTATGGGATAGCCGTGGGAAAACCACAGGATTTCTGCAACTGTCTTTAGAAACGAAAAAGTTTTCAACAACAGTTCCACACATAATCCAGTCAGATTCCACAGAGTTTTCAAAGCCGATTTCCCTTGCAAACAGTGGGCTGGAGGCACTTTTCCTCTTTTCCACATCCCCTAAGACGGCTGAGGCGGAAACTATTTTATTTATTTATCCATTACACACGTGCGAAAGGAGTTATACACACATGAAAATTACCTGTAGTAAATCGAATCTGGTCAAAGGTGTCAGTATTGTTTCCAAAGCAGTTCCTTCTAAAACAACAATGCCAATCCTTGAATGTATCTTAATCGATGCAACAACAGATATTATCAAATTAACAGCTAATGATATGGAACTTGGTATTATGACAGAGATCTCCGGAGACATCATCGATCGTGGTATGATTGCAATCGATGCGAAGATTTTTTCAGAAATCGTTCGAAAACTTCCGGATAATGAAGTAACGATCGAAACGTTAGATAATCTTCAGACCGTGATCACCTGTGAAAAAGCAAAGTTTGATATTGCCGGCAAACCTGGTGATGAATTTGCCTACTTACCGATTATCGAAAAAGAAGATTCTATCGAAATCTCTCAATTCACATTAAAAGAAGTCATTCGTCAGACTATTTTCTCGATCTCTGACAGCGAGAGCAACAAGCTTATGACCGGTGAATTGTTTGATATCAGTGACAATATTCTGAAAGTTGTTTCGCTTGACGGACACAGAATCTCCATCCGTAAGGTTCCGCTGAAGAAAAGTGTTGCGGACAGAAAACTGGTTGTACCGGGAAAAACCCTGATCGAGATCAGTAAGATCCTTTCGGGAGAAGCTGAAAATGTGGTATCGATTTCATATACAAAGAACCATATCGTGTTCGAATTTGATAATACCATCGTGGTATCCCGCCTGATCGAAGGTGAATACTTCAGAATCGATCAGATGTTATCCAGTGATTACGAGACAAAAGTAAGAATCAATAAAAAAGAACTGCTCAGCTGTATCGACCGTGCAACACTTCTGGTAAAAGAAGGTGATAAAAAACCGATTATCATCAACATCGGCGATGAACTGATGGAATTAAAAATCAAATCCCAGATCGGATCCATGAATGAAGAGATCATGATCACGAAAGAAGGAAAAGATCTGCTGATCGGATTCAATCCGAAATTCCTGATCGATGCACTCCGTGTTATCGATGATGAAGAAGTGACGATCTATCTGATGAATGCAAAAGCACCTTGCTTTATCAAGGATGATGCGGAAAGTTATGTCTACCTGATCCTTCCGGTCAACTTTAACTCCGCAGCATAGGACTGTCCAGGAAGACCTGAAGAGAGCCTTTTCGGGTACGAAATAAAAAAACAAGATAAAATGCAGGAATGCTTGCAAAAGTATATAGCAATGAGTATAATAAAACGACGGCTAAAAGAAGAAAAATATGCATAAAAATACAAAGAAATGCATATCTGAGAGAGGATACAAGACGTATGGAGACAATTATATTACGAGGTGAATATATCAAGCTTGGACAGGCTTTAAAAGCTGCGGGAATGGTGGAATCCGGAGTAGAAGCAAAAGAAGTGATACAGGAAGGTCTGGTCATGGTAAATGGCGAGACAGATACACGCCGCGGACGTAAGTTATATGGCGGCGATATCGTATTATTTGACGGAGAAGAGATCAGAATTGAAGGTTAATTCCCTGAAATTAAAGAATTTTAGAAATTATGATCTTCTGAATGTGGAGTTTGACGGTTCTACGAATATTTTTTACGGGAACAATGCGCAGGGGAAGACGAATATTCTGGAGGCGGTGTATCTGTCCGGAACGACCAAATCCCACCGCGGGTCGAAAGACAGGGACATGATACGGTTCGGTGAGGATGAATCTCACATTGAGACTGTGGTGGAGAAGAATGGTATCAGTTATCAGATCGACATGCACCTGAAGAAGAACAGTCCGAAAGGGATTGCGATAAACAAGATGCCGATCCGGAAAGCAAGTGAACTTTTCGGGATCGTGAATCTTGTATTCTTCTCGCCGGAAGACCTCAATATCATCAAGAACGGACCTGTAGAGAGACGTAGATTTATCGATCTGGAACTTTCGCAGCTCGATAAGGTGTACCTGAATAACCTGTCGAACTATAACCGTATCGTGAACCAGCGAAACCGTCTGCTGAAAGAGTTAAGTTTCGGCGGTAAGAAAGAACTTTCAGATACACTGGAAATATGGGAGATGCAGATGGTACAATATGGGGAGAGGCTGATCGCCAGAAGGAAAGAATTTGTCGCACAGATCAATGAGATCATTGCGAAGATCCATCAGAAGCTGACCGGCGGCAAAGAAAGCCTGCAGATCATATATGAGCCAAGTACGGGGGATCTGCCGTTTGAACAGGCACTGAAACGGTATCGTGACAGAGATCTCAGAATGAAGAGCACAACGGTGGGACCACACAGAGATGACATCGGATTTCTGACCGGCGATATGGATATCCGCAGATATGGCTCCCAGGGACAGCAGAGAACGGCTGCCCTGTCTTTGAAGTTATCGGAGATTGAGCTGGTCAGGCTGGCAACGCATGACACACCGATACTTTTACTTGACGATGTATTGTCTGAACTTGATAAACACAGGCAAAACTATCTGTTAGACAGCATACATGATATACAGACCCTGATCACCTGTACAGGAGTTGAGGATTTTGTAAATCACCGCTTTTCAATAAACAAAGTGTTCCATGTCCAAAACGGACAGGTAACGAAAGAAAACTAGGAGGACTGAGAATGGGTACAGAAAAAGTACAGCATGAATACGGCGCAGATGAAATTCAGATATTGGAAGGTCTTGAGGCAGTCCGCAAACGTCCTGGTATGTACATTGGAAGTACATCTTCCAGAGGTTTGCATCACCTTGTATACGAGATTGTCGATAATGCCGTAGATGAAGCTCTGGCAGGCTTCTGTGATACGATTTATGTAACAATCAATAAAGACAATTCGGTGACCGTTATCGATAATGGACGTGGAATTCCGGTTGGTATCAACCACAAAGCAGGGCTTCCTGCGGTAGAAGTCGTATTTACCGTACTGCATGCGGGAGGAAAGTTCGGCGGTGGAGGATACAAGGTATCCGGAGGACTTCACGGTGTTGGAGCATCTGTTGTAAATGCGCTCTCCAACTGGCTGGAAGTAGAGATCTTCCATGATGGAAAGATCTACCAGCAGCGTTATGAACGCGGAAAAGTTATGGAAAAACTGGCAGTGATCGGAGAATGTGAAGAAGGAAAATCAGGTACAAAAGTCACATTCCTGCCGGACGATACCATTTTCGAGACAACGATCTTTGATTTTAATGTCCTGAAACAGAGATTCCGTGAGATGGCCTTCCTGACAAAAGGTCTGAAGATCGTGCTCAGGGATGACCGTGAGGAAGAACCAAAAGAAAGAACATTCCACTACGAGGGCGGGATCAAAGAATTCGTTTCTTACCTGAACCGGAGTGC
>ERZ1106973.2956-NODE-2956-length-11413-cov-3.533897_pt1 | contig 11413 bp, 8 predicted proteins | sample MGYA00403686_ERZ1106973 | MGnify/ENA primary metagenome ERZ1106973 (study PRJEB35170, sample SAMEA104062408) | human gut metagenome | biome: human gut; feature: human-associated habitat; material: faeces | place: Denmark | collected 2012-11-06 ...
CCCCCGCCGCTGCCGCGCCCATGGCGACCGCTCCGGCCCCCGCTGCTGCCGCGCCCGTGGTGACTGCTACGGCCCCCGCCGCTGCCGCGCCCATGGCGACCGCTACGGCCCCCGCTGCTGCCGCGCCTGTGGCGACCGCTCCGGCCCCCGCCGCTGCCGCGCCCGTGGTGACTGCTACGGCCCCCGCCGCTGCCGCGCCTGTGGTGACCGCTCCGGCCCCCGCCGCCACAACCGCAGATGCGACCAACAATGTGGTCCCGTTTGCCCCTCCCGCACAGGAGAGTAATGAGGGTGAAAACCCCCTGCTGGCAATGATGGACCTTCAGGAAACAAAGAACGTTCAGGCTGCCAACGCCTCGCTCTTCGCGCAGCTTCCCCAGTTCTCCTACAACGGGACTACGGAGGTCATTGAGAATTTGGATCAGACCTTTGAGGAGCTGCGGGAAGCCAAAGCAGAGGACTTTACCGAGCTTGAGGAAGCTGCAAGCGTTACCTGGAATGTCACTTACGGCACTGTTGCGAAAAAGGTGGCAAAGCCCAAGAAAACCAAAATCGGAGAATTCAAACGGGAAATCGAAACCTCGAAAGAATTTCTGGATGGGCTGAAAAAATCCACGACAAAAAAGCCGGCCTGCATTGTCAAGCCGTCTGTCACCATGAAGCCAAAAGGGATCGCCCTCTACAAGGGGGTGTTTCTTACAATGGAGGAGGCCGAGGACTCCGGGAAAACCATTACGTTCATCCCTTCTGCTGATGGACTGGTCTATGAGCGTCGGGTGACGGAAGCTGGTGAATTTGTGACGCCTGCCTCGGAGGTGAAACTGTTGGACAAAATTATCCCCGGCTTTGTATCGGCCCTTCCACGCATTCCGTATACCCTCTTTTCACAGGCGCTGGATCTGTTCCGCTATATGATGAAGGCCAGAGCAGACGGCACCCCTTTGGAGGCGCTGATCCATATTTACTGGGATAAGGAAGATGAAAAGTTCATCCTCCATGTCCCCCGCCAGTCTGTGGGTCATGCGATCGTCCTTCCTGATGCGGGGGAGGAGCCGCTGGACAGCGACCGATATATCCACTATGCGGATCTCCATTCGCACAATGACATGGATGCCCGTTTTTCCGCCGTGGATGACCGGGATGAACGTGCCAACCGGATTTACATGGTCGTCGGCCACCTGGAGAACTATTTCCCCGAGCTGACGGTTAGGATCTGCAATGGGGGCACACACTGGCTCATCCCCGCTGATACGGTCCTTGAGCCGCTTCCAACCCAGGTATTTCCTCACAAGTGGCTAGAGCGTATTCAGATGATGGATGACGCAGCGCGCCTTGACAGTGAGTGTTTTGACATGGATGAAGTCTGGGGGAAGGCCGCATGATTTTCTCAAAATCCCGCCCGGTCAAAATCGTTTTGGTAGGGACCGGCGGCACCGGAGGATACATTGTACCTCAGCTTTACCGCCTGCTTTACGCATTGGACCGGCCGATCCGGGTCATCCTCTGCGACGGCGACCTGGTTGAGGAGAAAAACCTCGGGCGCCAGAACTTTATTGAAGCGGATCTGGGAAAAAACAAGGCAATGGTCCTGGCAGAACGGTATTCCAACGCCTTCGGAATCGAAACAAGCTATATCCCACAGTATGTCGAGGATGAGGAGATGCTGGAAGAACTGCTGGAGCCTTTGCAGTATCCGCAGAACAGGTATGTTACCAATCAGAATGGCGAAGCTGTACGGAAAGTCATATCGGAAATCGTGATCCTGATTGGGGCGGTGGACAATAACCGCTCCCGGCAGGTCTTTCACAGCGTTTTCCAACGCGCAAAGGAACTGATCTATATTGATTCCGGGAACAGCAAAGCAAGTGGTCAGGTGATCTGCGGTGTCCGGCGAAGCGGAAAGACCTTCTATCAGCCGGTTGCCAGCCTGTATCCCGAGGTCCTGGAGCAAACGGATAAGTTTCCGACTGAACTCTCCTGCGCGGAGGCGTCGATCTCCGCGCCGCAGACTATTGCAGCGAATCTGGCGGCGGCAACCGTCGTGACGATCCACATCTACAATATTCTGGCGGAAGGGAATAACCATTCCGTCGGGAAAAGCGTTTTCTCCACCAAATCGGTCAACATCCAATCCTTCAAGAAAAATGTGAAACGGAGAAAAGCCGCATGAGGGCAGTCAGTGTATTCCCCCTGGATGAGTTTCGTCTCGCACTGAAGAAAGTATATGGAGCGGCAGCGCCCAAAGGGCCATTTACCGCATTATCCCAGGCAACTTTATTTTTCAGCCGTAACTCCTGTACCATTGCCTGCTGCAATCTCAACCAATGGTGTCAGGCGACGATCCCGGCACAGGGCGATGAATTTTCCCTCACCCTATATGATACGCAAAGACTTCTGGATGCCTGCGCTTATTTTTCTGGTGAGCTTCATCTGGAATATGAAACTGCCGAGAAAAAGCCGCACAACTGTGACATCCCCTACAACCAGGCGCGTTTTTCCTGTGGAGGGCGTGAGATCCATCAGTTGGTATTCGACAGCGATCTCTATCCGCTGCCGAAAGAGTTTCAGCCGGAGCAGGTCTATCAGATCAACGCTGGAACTGTTTTCGGCCTCTTCACACAGGTCCGGCACGCTGTTTCCTCGGACACAAACCGCCCCTGGAGCTGCTGCGTACAATTTACGGATCACAGGATGTACGCGCTGGACGGATATAGGCTGAGCGTCCGAGCGATTCCGGACTTTGAAGCAGCCAAGCCGTTTCAAATCCCGGAGGAAGCGATGGAACTGCTGAGTGTTTTTGCCGATGAGGACTGCACCCTGTCGATTGGCAGGGAGTGGCTGTCCGTTCAGAATGATTCCAAGCGGCTGATTACCCGGGTACCGCCATTGGGCAGTTTGAAACTGGACTCCACCATTCCGACCATCTTCACAGAGGAGCGCTGGATAGATGTGGAAGGTACACGAAACGATCTGAAGTATCTTCTGAAAATGGAAAACAAAAAATTACGAGCGCCGCTCCGCCTTGGTGACGGCTGGCTTTCCGTCCGTGGAAATTCCGGACTGTACCGTGCGGAATTGAGGATGGAGCGCCCTCCCGCCATTGTGATCGGCTACGACCCTCGCTATCTGCTGGATGCCTTTGACGCATTTGCAAAGCGTGGCATCAAAACAGCCAGGATGAGCTTTACAAGTCCGGTAGGGCCCACCGTGCTTACGGCTGACAACGGCTTTACCGAACTGATTCTCCCGGTGCGTCTGAAGCCCGAGGAAGCGACCACCTATATTCCCCCGCGGAAACAGGTGGCATAACACAAAACAAAAAACTGGAGGTTGCACATCATGAAAACCTTGTATGTTCCCAAAGGAAAAACGCTGCATTATGAGCGCCTTGAGTGCCAGACGATTATCGCGGACGGCACACTGGTGGTTGACGGCGCTGTGAGAGCGAAGCGCATCACCGGAAAAGGACTGCTGGATGCAGGCTCCGTTTATTCTCCCGCAGTCTCTGTTCGGGATCTTGACACAGTGAAGGTTGTTTGTGATCTGCTGGCTGCGGAGTATGTCCAGGCGGTCGAGGTCATCGTCTCAAGCTCCGCTGTGGTGTCCCGCTATTTGGAGGCCGAGTATGTGGAGGCCAGGAAGCTCACCGTCAGCAAGCACCAGATCAGCGAGCTGCGTGTGGAGGAGTTTACCTATCTGCCGGAAAAAAAGCGGGGTGTAATCGGCGCCCTGCTGTCTGGCTTCTTCCGCAGATTATGGCTGTCTGTGAGGCACCGCACCCCGATCAACGCGCCCTACAAGCAGTCATCCCCAAATGCGAAAGAGGAAAGCGGCATGAAGGGGGCTGGTACCACCGCTCCGGTCAATCCCACAGAAGCGGGCAAGGCCGGAGAAGCCATCCAGCAGGATCAGGAGCTGATGAAAGCGTTTCTGGCCAGAGCGGGAAAGGGTGAAGACCGGCTGGCAGACGATTTCGACTTCCTTAAGCTTAAAGCGATGTATGTACTCTTAAAGGATGTCGGCTATACCATCCGTCTGAAGCCCATGACTGATCCGCCGTCCCCGGCGTACCAGCGCGGAGACGGGCAGGAGGCGGGCTCAAAAATCGAACCTGTGCCTGTTACGGAATCCGCAGAGCGCAGCAATGCGGCGTAAGGCTATGAGGGTACCCGTTAGCTATCGGAGAACGGAAAGTGTCTCCATAGGCGGAAAAGTCCTCGTTCAAGATCGGTATGCCTCCGGCTATCTGGACGCCAGTGGAACATTCCGCCTCACATCCTACTGCATGTGCAGGCGTTTGGCTCCATTGGAGGCCCCAGCCGTCAGCCAGGCAAACTGCACCGAAAAGCATGTGATAACTGACGCCGCATAGGCGCGCTCAGGCAGAGGGCCGTGACAACTGGTTACGGCCCTCTCCTGTGTATCATGTGCAACACAATATCCAGGGATGGACATCCGCTGGCCGGACTATGGAAGATGGAGGTTATACCTGTGATCTTCCTGCCGCATGTCTATCATCAATCCATGAAAAGGACGAAACCATCATGTTAAACCACGTTGAATATCCGTCCAGCGTCAAGGAAGGTACAGAAACACCAGGAGCTTTCGACCAGAACGGGCAGCGATTCTATGTGCTGGACCGGCTCCAGGAGCAAGCTTCCAGAATCCGCTATCTGCTCGATACCACCGTATTCTTCCGCGATCAGCTGGAGGCATGCCAGGCTGCAGGCAACGCTGAAGCCGCCCAAAGCACTTACCTGTCGCTCTCGTCAGGCCGGATCGGGATCGCCAACGGCGTGAGGTCTCTGAAACCCCTTCTGCTGGAGCTTGAGCATCCCGCCGCTTCCATCTGTGAGGCGCTGGTCGATCAGATCTCATCGTTTGAGCTGATGACAAGAGATTACTCCAAATTCTCCGGCGTGATCAGCCGCTTTCTTGACGCGCTGCCCAGTTACCATACCGTTGACGCGTCTACCATCGGCCGCCTGATGAATCATGTCAAGTTAGGGCATTATCCCACCGATTTGACGCATGTAGGGTATCTGGAGCGGGGCATCGCTTTTCCGGATAAGACGGTCAATCTGCTGGACCCATGCTGCGGAACTGGGGACGCGGTGCTGCGCCTGGCCCTCGGACATGACAGCCGGTGCTACGGCATCGAGCTGGATGAGGAAAGGGCCGGACTGGCCGAGCAAAAGCTGTTCCGGGTTGCCTATGGTGACTTTTTCAGCTCCTATGTGGGAAACAGATCATTTCATACAATACTCCTTAACCCGCCATATCTCACAGTCACACTTGGCTGCGGGCTGAGGGGACGGGACGAAAAGCGATTCCTGGTCGAAGCATTTCAGGCGCTGGTCATGGGCGGCCTGATGATCTACATTGTCCCCTACTATCGAATGACAGAAGATGTCTGCCAAATCTTCACAGATAATTTTTCGGATATATCTGTTTATCGCTTTCTGGACGGCGAATTTGGAAAATTCAAACAAATCGCCGTCCTTGGGACCCGAAAGCCGCGGGAAAGCGATGAAGCTGCCAGCGCCAGCCTCTACACGGCCGCGCTACATCCTGAATCGCTGCGGACACTGGATCAGCTTCCGGAAGGGCGCTATCAGCTTCCAGATGCGGCATTGGACGTGAAAATTTTTCGAGGCTCTGTATTTAATGAATCGGAGCTGGCGCATCAGCTTATGGCCTCCCAAAGCCTGGAGCGTCTGCTCCAAAAGGACGGGCAGGAACAGGAGATGGGACGGCCTCCGCTCCCCTTATCCATCGGACAGGTGGGGCTGATTGGGGGCTCCGGCCTGATCAACGGCCTGATGCAGTGTGACTGCCCTCATATTATAAAGGGGCGAATCATCAAAGAACGCCATGAGCGGAGAGAAGAAAATCACTCTGAACGCGGTGAACTGATTTCTACAGATGTGATTGAAACCATCACCAATCGCATGGTGTTCAACATCCTCACGCCCACGGGATTTCGATCCCTGGTATAACAATTCAGGAGGGTTGAATATGCAAGACAAAAAGTATCTGGCAACCATTGTGCCGCTGGGTCCGCAGGCCCGGAAGCAGATTCAAAAGGGTGAAAACCTGGATGTGATCCGGGCTGCGGTCTGGTCCGAAACGGCAAAAAAACTCACGCCGCTGCTCGGGTCTGTGTGCAGCCGGTTTCTGCCGGCCACATACGCCTGGTCAATTTGCAATTACCGTCCCTTTGGCGTCATGCTTGGCGGAGTCACAGCTGATAGCGTGTCTCGCCTGGACGGATCGCAAGCAGGCCGTTTTGATCAAATTCCAATGTGATCCGTCCGCGCAGCTGCTTGAGATACCGCATTAGCTGTTTGAAATCGTAATAAAAGGGATAGGGCGACGGGCTCAGGATCAGGGCCTTGACGGGCACGCTGGCCCTCCCGTCGGAGGTTTCCGCACTGACAACCATTTCGTGCTCTCCGAACATGATCTCTCCGCGGCCGGAGGAATCCTTATCAGCAGACGCCAGGGATGTAACCGCGTCTACTGCGGCGTATAGTTCAGCAGCTTCTATCGAGGCGCTGTATGCGCCCTGAATACGGTCCAGAAGCCCATCTGTGTCCGGGTAGCTGCCGTCAATCAGGTGCGTACAGAACATCGTTGTGCCATTCCAGAAGGCCAGGCCCTCGCGGGTCAGGCCCATTTGGTAAACATCGCTGTCCAGGGAGATGGCTGCCAAAATGGACAGGGAGCGGGCTGGGACTAAAATGCAGGTTTCCGAGGCCGCGACACAATTTTTATCCCCGGCTGCCTCCGCAATGCAAAAGCCGTTGCTGCTCGTGGCCTTCAGGCCGTATGGCCCTACTTTCAAACGCACAGTCTTAAGAATATTTTGTTGGTCACCGGCCGCGGCCGCGAACAAGGTCTGGCGGGCCAGGGAGCATATCCCGCTGACCGGGATGGTGTCTTCCAGAAAGGGGACTTCCGGAAGCGGGTACTTAGCGGCGTCTAAGATGTTGAGCCTGTACTCCGCATAGCCGGAGCCGATGTGGATGATACCAGGGCCTACCGTAGAAAAGGAAACCTGATCTCCCGGAAGCCGCTTCAGAATGTCCGGCAGCAGATCTGCCGGAATGACAGCGCTTCCGCTCTCCTCCACCGCAGCGGGCATGGAGGCACGGATGGAAACCTCCTGATTGGTTGCCGTCATGGTCAGCATAGCCAGCCGTGCGTCTGCTTCCATGTGGATACCTTTCAGTTCCGGGATGGTTGTGATTTTCGGCACTGCTTTGGATGCTTGGGCGGCCAGGACCAGCGCCGAATCACGGTTTGCATGTACGCGCATGATGTTTACCTTCCTTTCTATGCAATTTGGAATAGGAGAAGCTGATCTTCATCGACTTCCCCTTTTTTCCGCTTGTGCTCAGCTTTCGCCGTCTCAAAAAAGACGGGGGAATCCTGCGGAAGAACTGCGGCCTGTGGAACCGTCCTCTCCTCCGTACCAAAGGTGAACTCCAATATGGATGGAGAACTGCGCCCCAACACAGCGCTGTCCGTTTTCCGCACCTCGTCTGAAAAAATGGACCATGCCGCCGTCTGAGGCTTCAGCATAGCCATCCGCTTGAACGTAGCCGCAAGGTCTTCCACGCTGTCTTTGATGCCCATCATCAGCTCACGGGCCATCAGAGTCGTCATATCCTCGCATTCCGACATGGCGGACAGGCCCTCTTCGCTGAAGGAGCCCTCGATCATGCCGGCAGCGGCCAGCTTGGAGGCCATCAGCTTGATTGCCTTATGCTGCATTGTGCCTGCGTGATAGAGCATGTAGACCTCTACCCGGGGTGCAGACTGGTTGATTCGCCAGCTGCGCAGGCTGGCTTGACGCAGCGTAAAAAGCTTGTAGCCCGTATCATAGAAAATCAGCGTTGTGAAGGCATTCAGGTCCAAGCCGGTTTCCACAAGCGAGGGATTTCCGATCAGCACCTGAAGGCCATGGTCAAGGCGATCCTGCACCCAGTCCTCCCGGGCCTCCGGTTTCACTTTTGCCTCCAGGATCGTGGCGTTCCAGCCGCGCTCTGTCACAAGCTTCAGGAGCCGCTTTGGAGTATCCAGACGGGTCCAGTTTGTATAAATGAGCACCTTCCCGCCGGCCGCGATTTTTTCCTCCGCGATTTTCAGCACCATTTGATCCTTCGGCATGATGGCGCCAGGCGGCATCGTGTCCTTGGGTTTGACAATATCGTAGCCATCGAAAGGGTGCTTGATTGCGGGCTGGCCATAGGGTTGGTCTGGATGAGCGGTCAGAAGATTCATATATGAGGACAGGATTTTTTTACATGCCTTCTTATCGCTTTTCATCACATGCTTCAGCGTATCTTCAAGCCGCTTGTATTCCTTCCGCACTTCCGGCGCCATCTCAATCGGCACTGGGATCTCCTCATACTCAGGCAGGACCTTTCCCATGTCTGTCAGATTCAAAAATGCGGTACAGTCCAGCAGAAAGCGTGTATAGACCAGCGGCGAAACACCCGGCTTCAGACGGCTGCCCTTTTTACTCCGTACAGTACGCCGGTTTGAGTTGTAGGCGCCTTCCCGCTCTTCGTAAATATTCTGTATCACACCGTATTCTGTGTCGAATTTTCTGCTGTCCCTATAGGGTTTTCCATCCTGGCACATGCGGCGCGGGGCGATCCGGTAGAGGAGATAGAACAGTCCGGAGCTATACCCGTTGACAAGGGTGGCGGTCATACCGACCACCTTCTTTGCCGTGCTCAATAGCTCCTGCATAGCGTCCCCTTGTCCGGAATTGTTGTTATACTGGTGCAGTTCATCTGCGATCAGTGCAAAAATTTTTCCTTTGTAGGCGCGCTTGATGTAGCTGCTGAGCGGGAACGTCCGATAGGCTCCCCGGATCGGAAACGGTATGTCAGGACAGTTTGCCAGCTTAGTTATCCGATCCCGTATGGCTTCGTTTGGAATATCCTCCCGGTATTCGTTCAGGAGCGGGCGGAACACAAATCCATAGCTCCCGAGCTTTGCCCACTGTGTCTGTTGATTCCACAGCGTTGGATTGAGAGCAGTCCACAGGGAACTTCCGCAGATCTTGCACTTGTGGTTTTCCCGATTCTCACTTCTGAAAAAACGGGGGCCAGCCGGCACACAGTAGGCGACCCCATCTTTGCTGATATTCTCCATGATGACCGCCCCGCAATCCGGGCAGCAGAACACGTGCCGAAGGGGACTGAATCCGACCGCGGGCATCTCCTCGTTGGCGCGAGGCCGGGCAATATTCAGCCCCTCACGATTCCATTTTCGGAAAATCACAGCGGGCGCCCGCATATAGCCGTCCCTGGCCTTTTCCTTAGAGATGATGGCAAAGCAGTTCCGGCTCCCCTGCTCGTACAGCTTGTAAAGAAGATCAAACTCACTGATACTCCTAACAACTGCGGCAAAGGTGTTTGGGATGCTTTCTTCGATTTCCCGCACCCACTTTTTTGTGACGTGGGCAGGGCAGAGGACAATGCTGAAGGTTTTTGAGTGGCCCGCGCTTATCTGATGGGACTGTAACCCGGCGGCCGCAACTGCAACGCTTCCGATCTTGGTCTTTCCGGTCCCGCATCCGGCTACGATCAGGGCGACCTTACTTTGGCCGAGCTTCCGCTTGATTGCTTCGGCTACTGCGAGCTGGGCGTCATAGAGGGGATACCCGGCGTGCGCACGGACATACTCGTTGATGTCTAATACCTCTCCAGACAGCGGCTCAGCGGCCGGGTCAAACAGAGGCACGAACAGCTTCTTGATCCGTTCTGCCACGGTAACGCCAAAGGTGTTCAGGTAGTCTGTTACGGAGTGAACTCCATCCAGCAGAGAGGGACCCGGGGACGCGCCCGGAATTTTAATTTTTCCCCGCTTCAGGCCGTCCTCCATGACCCGGACCAGATTTTGATCCTTCGCTTCACAGCAGAGCTTCCATGCCTCCAACTCCTGATACAAAGAGCGCACCCTGAGAGGGCGGAGGATTCTGCGCCGCTTTAATTCCGCGAGAACATAGTCCTGATATTCCGGGATCATGGGCACATAGGATTTCTGGTCAATGGCCTGGAACAATTCATCCTCATTTCCAGGGTGGCAGAAAATATAGCAGATGTGCGCTGGAATGTCCTGCTGAGGCACATTGTCATCAAACAGGTCGTCTTTCTGTGCGTGCTTCCTGCTTTTCTCGTCTTGGCTTTTTGAACTTTCCTGGATCTCATCTTCCGCAATCAATGTGGCTTCCGCGTACAATCCCTCATGGCTCACCTCCCGGCGGTATTGCTTGGAAAGCGATTTCAGCGTGAGGAAGCTGCCGTCAACATCCTCGATTTCGATGGTAGCTCCGCCATAGATGGCGTCCGTAAGCCCCCGCACGACTTCGGCATAGCCGCCGAATCGCAGTCCGGCTAATGTCGGGGAAGGATCTTCGCTCCAGATCACGGCATCTGCGTATGCGTTCAGCCGTATCCCTTTTTTGAGATCCTGATAGGTAACTTTCATGAGCCTTTTGGCTTCCATTCATGGACGTACTCCTTTCATTTTTTGCACAAAAAAGCCGCAGTCCCCTATGAAGTGGGTAACTGCGGTTTTTGTGTCGATGTTAGGTATTTAGGATGTGGGCAAGTCTCCACAGGCCCCAATGGACCCATGGGAGCAATCTCCGACCTGGCGAAATCTGGCCTAAATACAAATAGAGCATACCATATCAGAATCTGTTTGGACAGTTGCGGTTTTCTCCATGATGAGCGCTGCCTGTACGTTGAACTTATAAACAATGTCTTTTGTCTGGCGAGAGCGGGAGGGGAAAGAGACGGGGCCCAACAGCGATCGAGCCAGCCGTTGTCTCTGCAAGTGCTTCCGATTTTGTGTTTCTGGATGGGTCAGTTCATCTCCTGACGATCAATTAAAAGGTATCCGCGTCTCTTTACAGATTTCAGAATATACCGGCTCGTCTCTGAATCCAGACATAATTTCTTTCTGAGGTTTCGCATATAATTACTGGATTCTGTTAAGGTCGCCGGCTTTCCGTTTCTCTCTTTGGTGATGATTTGAATGATCTCCGAATGCGATACGAGCTGTCCTTCATAGGCCGCCAACAGATGAAGCAGATGAAATTGTGCCCGGGTAAGCGTGTATTGTATTCCATCCATAATGACCTTTCTCCGCGCTGGATAAAATCTGATTCCGAAAGCCTCCGTGACAGGCTCAAACCCATGGGTCATTAAGAGATTTCCTGTGCTGCCGGCGTGTTCTATAATGGACTGTATATTTTCCAGCATGTTTTTTTCTTCTTCCTGGCCTTCCGATACAAATGCGAATACCTTCATAAACACTTCCTCCGTATATTATTTTCAGGCAGGCATCAATACAATCAATTATACTAATTTATATTTCGTTAAGCAAT
>ERZ1106973.2964-NODE-2964-length-11384-cov-5.277871_pt1 | contig 11384 bp, 8 predicted proteins | sample MGYA00403686_ERZ1106973 | MGnify/ENA primary metagenome ERZ1106973 (study PRJEB35170, sample SAMEA104062408) | human gut metagenome | biome: human gut; feature: human-associated habitat; material: faeces | place: Denmark | collected 2012-11-06 ...
TTTACAGTAATTTGGGATAATGTATTAATTAAGGCATGTGTCATTACACATATCCACAAACTATTTGAATATGCAAACAACGCCGAAAAAATAAAACAGTTTGTTAATAATCCCAATAAGAAATACGGAACATTAACAATTTCTATACTGCCATCAATATAAAAGAACAGGAAATGCCATATGCTCCAACACAAAAAAGTAATAATCGTTGCAGCAATATATGGAATCTTTTTCTCTAAGCAAGGTTGAAATGAATATCTCCAGCCTATTTCTTCTATTCCGCCAAATGCTATTGCCTTAAAGAAAAGAACTAGCAGAATCAGTAAACTTTCTATTTTAAATCCTTTACTTACTATCACAGAACAAAAATCCATAAATAAAAATACCAGTACTACTGCATAGATTTTAATTGATTGCTTTATATCGAAAAAATCTTTTAATATACTTAACGGTCTTTTAGCATTATATTTGATTTGGTAAAATACACCCCAAAGTGCAGATGACACACCGCCAAATATAATAAAAACCATTCCCAAAAACGAATTGTATCCCAATTCATACCCTTTCGCTTTTAGTATCCCAACCAGTGCCGCAACAACAGTTATCTGAAGCAATGTCGGAAATAAAAAACCTTTGATAATTGACTTATTATTCATTATTCATCCCTTAAATAATTAAATTACGATTTAAAAAATCCACGCTTGCATTATACCATAAAAATAACGGCACTGTATATCGCTGTCTACCAATATACAATGCCGTTATCAGCTGTTTCTTTTTTCTTTTTATACGTTAATCTCTGCTGTCATGCCCAGCTCGTCTTTGCTTGCAGCAAGAATCGGCTGAATCACTTCTGCTAAGTATTCTTCAACCTGTTCCTTAGAACGTCCGACATACTTCATCGGGTCTAATTTTGCCTGTAATTCTTCAAGCGTTACGTTAAACATCGGGTCTGCCGCAATTAATTCAAGCAGATTGTTGTCTAAGCCTTCCTGCTTTACACGCTTGCCTGCTTCCATAGAAAGCTCGCGGATTCTTTCGTGCAGTTCCTGTCTGTCGCCGCCTGCCTTTACAGCGTCCATCATGATATTTTCGGTTGCCATGAACGGAAGCTCTGACATCAGTCTTCTGTTGATAACCTTATCATATACAACCAGTCCGTCTACAACATTTAAGTAAAGGTCTAAGATACCGTCTACTGCTAAAAATCCTTCCGGAACGGATAATCTCTTGTTGGCTGAATCGTCCAGTGTTCTTTCAAACCACTGTGTAGAAGATACGATTGCCGGATTTAACGCATCACAGATGACATAATCTGCTAAAGATGCCATTCTTTCACTTCTCATCGGATTTCTCTTATAAGCCATGGCTGATGAACCAATCTGTGATTTTTCAAACGGTTCTTCAATTTCCTTTAAATGCTGTAATAAGCGGATATCGTTAGAGAACTTATGTGCGCTTGCCGCAATGCCTGCAAGAATATTTAATACTCTTGTATCTACTTTTCTTGAATAAGTCTGTCCTGATACCGGATGACATGCTTCAAAGCCCATTTTCTGTGCAATCTTTTTATCAATCTGCTTAATCTTTTCATGGTCGCCGTTAAACAGCTCTAAGAAAGAAGCCTGTGTTCCGGTTGTACCCTTACATCCGAGCAGCTTCATAGTTGAAAGCACGTAGTCGAGGTCTTCTAAGTCCATAACCAGTTCATTGAGCCACAGTGTTGCTCTCTTACCGACAGTGGTCGGCTGTGCAGGCTGGAAATGTGTAAATGCCAGTGTCGGCTGTGCCTTATACTTGTCCGCAAACTTTGAAAGTTCGTTGATAACGTTGACTAACTTTTTACGAACCAGTTTTAAGCCCTCTGTCATAATAATAATGTCGGTGTTATCGCCTACGTAACATGAAGTTGCGCCTAAATGGATAATGCCCTTTGCTTTCGGACACTGTAAACCATATGCGTAAACGTGTGACATTACATCGTGGCGTACTTCCTTTTCACGCTTCTTGGCATCTTCGTAGTTGATATCGTCTTTATGTGCCTTTAATTCAGCAATCTGCTCGTCTGTAATATCAAGTCCTAATTCCTTTTCTGTTTCGGCAAGTGCAATCCAAAGTCTTCTCCATGTCTTAAATTTCATATCCGGTGAAAAAATGTACTGCATTTCCTTGCTTGCATAACGTTCTGCAAGCGGTGTCTGGTATCTGTCGTTCATGATTTAATCCGCCTTTCTTTTTTTACATCACTCTATATATTGCACACATTCTATACATCTTTCATACTTTATGTACTGAGTGTATTTATATATCGTATATTATATACAAGCTGTATATTTCTCATTCTTCATTCGTGCCGTTTCATCAAACCGACCGAAGAAAGCTTTACTTCTCTGTCTGTTTAGCCCATTTCGCCACGGATATCCTGTGTCGGCGGCTCTATCGGGTAATTTCCGGTAAAGCAGGCATCACAGTAATCTTTCTGTCCGTTAATCATTTCACTTAAACGGTCTACTTCCAGATAGCCGAGGGAATCTGCACCAATCAGCTTGCAGATTTCGTCTACGGTGTGTCCTGAAGCAATCAGCTGGTCTTCTGACGGAATATCCGTTCCGAAGTAGCATGGGTGCTTAAACGGAGGAGAACTGATTCTTACATGCACCTCTGCTGCGCCTGCATTCTTTAACAGGCTGACAATTCTTGCACTCGTTGTACCGCGCACAATGGAATCATCAATCATGACAACCCTTTTGCCTGCCACCGCTTCTTTTAAAACATTTAACTTTACCTTTACGCTGGACTCGCGCTGCTCCTGCTTCGGCTTGATAAAGGTTCGTCCTACATAGTTGTTCTTAATAAAGGCATTGCCGTATGGAATACCGGACTGCATAGAATAGCCAAGTGCCGCCGCATTTCCGGATTCAGGCACACCGACAACAAGGTCTGCTTCTACCGGGTGGGTCTTTGCAAGAATCTTTCCTGCATTGATACGGGATTCGTAAACGCTCATGCCGTCGATATCGCTGTCCGGACGGGCAAAATAAATATATTCAAAAATACATCTTGCTTTCTTTTCCTGACAAAGACTGGTATCCGATGCAATACCGTCCTTTGTAATCGTTACGATTTCACCCGGAAGCACGTCACGGACAAATTCTGCACCGACCGTATCAAGTGCGCAGGTTTCTGATGACAGAAAATACGCATTGTCACGCTTGCCGATACAAAGCGGCTTAAAGCCAAACGGGTCTCTTGCGCCGATTAACTTTCTGGGACTCATGACAATAAGGGAATATGCACCTTTTAACTTCTGCATTGCACCCTTTACCGCCTCTTCAACGGTTCCAACCATTAATCTCTGTCTGGCAATTAAATATGCAATTACTTCAGAATCAATGGTAGTCTGGAAAATTGCTCCTGTGTAAGAAAGTTCTTCTCTTAATTCCAGTGCATTTAAAAGATTACCGTTGTGAGCAAGTCCCAGTGTTCCTTTTACATAATTTAAAACCAGTGGCTGGGCATTCTCTCTGACACTGCTTCCAGCTGTGGAATATCTGACATGTCCAACACCGATATTTCCTTTTAAATTCTCAAGATTTTTTGCATTAAACACTTCATTGACAAGTCCCATATCCTTGTGTGCAAGGACTTTTCCCTTCGGGCCTTCTGTGTCACTGACTGCAATACCGCAGCTTTCCTGTCCTCGGTGCTGTAATGCAAATAAACCATAATAAATCGTTGATGCTACATCATTTCCGTCGAAATCATATGCGCCGAAAACACCACATTCATCATGTAATTCATCTTCAACCGTTTTGTCGGTCTGATTAAGATAGTTCTTCATTGACTCCTCCATAAAATTTTGCTGTATTAACTATAAAATTATATAACACACTTTTGGCAAAATCAATATAGAAAATCTCATTTCTACTCCGCAATTAGTACAGTAGTGGAAAGCTTTTTTATCCCGCGGGATACCAAAAACGCAAATAAAAAGAAGCTGACACAGATAAGTCCTATCGGAAACAGCACCGAAGCCGGGTGCAGTGAAATGATTAAATGTGTAATCCCCATTGGCTTTAATATTGCAGTCAGAAGCTTTCCCGACAAAAGAACAGAGCAAATCACTCCCGGCACTGCTCCCGATACCGCAAGCAGTAAAAAGCGCAGTCCAAACGACAACCGAAGCTGTATGGATGTCAGTCCCATTGCCTTTAAAATGCCGATATCCGTTTTTCCCTGCAAAAACATTCTGTGACAGAACATGATAACCACAATCAGTGCAAACGGTATGTCTTCGTCTTTCATTCCATTTCCATAATCTTTAAAATTTATCTGCACCGTATCGTTATCTTTCTGCCGTATCGTAATATCCACCGGCATTTCCCCATATTTTGCCGCATTATTTAAAATGTTTTCCGTAAGCTGCATGAGTCTTTTTTCATCAGCCGAAATCACCCATTCCGAATCCGGCAGGTAAAGCCGTACACTGTCCATATCACTTATAAGCTCTGCCACCGCTTTCCGCATAAACGCGCACAGCTTCACTTCGTGCATATTCATTTCCAATTTGTCCATATCGGAAAGCGCATGTAAAAATAAGTCGTTGGTCAGAGCCGATACTTCATCGCATTTTCTGATAATAACTTCAGCAAATTTCATGCGCTTTTCGGGTGTCGTATCCATATGCACTGTCTTCGGCACACAATACTTTATACCCATAATCCTGTAACATTTCTGCAATTATCCACGATAAATCCTTATCATCATCCACAATTAAAATCTGATATTCCATGCTTTTTCCTGCTCTTATTTTAAAAATGCCGTGTAAAAACGCTTTTTAAAAGACATTTTTACACAGCCATTTGTCGTATATTTATTATGCTTCGATGCGGATATTCACACCGTCAATGACATTTTCTTTTTCTGCTTCAAACCATGAATCCCGGATCGTAATATCACTGATTGTTTCCGGTTTTCCCTGCATCGGCTCAATTTTTACGGCTGTTTCTGCGCCCATGCAGTTGATATCATGCATTGTGATATTCTTAAAATATGGAATATCATCTTCTGAAAATCCTTCTGCACCCTGTTCGCGGTTTAAAAGATTAAGCACATAAGACATTGTAAGAATCACTGCCTCATGCTTGATACCGGCCATCTGGATATGGCTTATCTCAATATCCTCTACTATACCGCCGCGTCCCATGGCACTCTTAAAGCGCACACCGACATCCGTACCTAAAAATGTACAGTTTTCCACCAAAACGTGCTTTACGCCGCGGGACATTTCACTGCCCACAACGAAGCCGCCGTGTCCTTCATTGACAAGGCAGTCATGGATATACACATTTTCACAAGGACCTTCAAAGGTACGCGCCTCTGCATTTTTACCGGATTTGATGCAGATTGCATCATCACCCGTTTCAAACGTACAATTATAGATTTCAACACCGTTACAGGATTCCACATCGATGCCATCCCCGTTCTGCGCATAGTACGGATTGCGGATCACTGCGTCCTTTACCGTCAGATTCGTACAGAAAAACGGGTGAATATTCCATGCCGGTGAATTCATAAAGGTCACGCCCTCTAGCAGCACCCTGTCGCAGTATTCAAGGCTTACCATCACCGGACGGTAGAAGTCGTAGTGCTGTTCCGCTTTCTTTAAAGCATCTTTTTCGTCCTTCTGGATATTCTTTTCATTGCCCAGAAAGGCTGATTCTGTCGGAAACCAGATTCCTCCCTCTTTGGTATCGAGGACATTGCTGTTTTTCTTCATCAGCTCTGCCCACTGGCGCTCCGTCATCTTAAACTGTTTGACCGGCCGCCATAAGTCGCCGCTTCCGTCAATCACACCATCACCGCAGATTGCAATATTTTCTGCATGGTCTGCCGTAACCGGTGAAACAGTACGGATACACTCCTGTCCCTCGTAATTGGTCAGAATCAGCGGGTACTCCTCTATATTTTTTGAAAACTTTACAACCGCGCCGCGCTCTAAATACAGGCACACATTGCTTTGCAGACGGATTGGTCCGGTAATCCAGATTCCTTTCGGAATCACAACCGTTCCGCCGCCCTCGTTTGAAATAACACTCATGGCACTGTTGATTGCCGCCGCATTTCTTTTGCTTCCCGCAATGTCTGTCTGATTTTCCACTGCACCGAAATCTTTAATGCTCACCTTTTTATCCGGGAATTCCGGCAGGGTAATTAAAAAATCTGCTCCTGTCATTTATGTACTCCATTCTGCCTGCATACAGCCGCTATTTTGTGATATGCGCAGCAAAACTAAATTCACTGCGCATACATTTTACAATAATTCTTTTAAAATCTGATTGACCATGCCCGGGTTTGCTTTGCCCTTCATAGCTTTCATTGTCTGACCGACTAAAAATCCGATTGCCTTTTCCTTACCGTTTCTGTAATCTTCAACGGACTGTGGATTTGCCGCAATGACTTCTTCAATTGTCGCACGCAGCGCCCCTTCATCATTGACCTGCTTTAAGCCGTGTTCTTCCACGTACTGTTCCGGATTAATATCCTCATCGAAAATCTTTTCAAAGATTTCCTTTGCAACTGAACCGTTAATTGTTCCTGCTTCAACAAGACCAATCAGCTTTGCAAGGTTTTCCGGTGAAAATGTAATGTCTTCCGGTTCCATTTCCTTTTCCTTTAAAATGCGCATCGTTTCGCCCATTAACCAGTTGGAAACCTTCTTTGGCTGGCTGCAGATTGCCGTGGTGGCTTCAAATAAATCCGCAAGCTTTTTGGAATCTGTAAGAATACCGATATCATAGTCCGGGATTCCAAATTCTTCTTTGTATCTTGCCATTTTTTCCGTCTTAAATTCCGGCTGGCGGGAACGGATTTCCTCTAACCACGCATCACTGATATGCACCGGTACAAGGTCCGGATCCGGGAAATAGCGGTAATCCTGCGCATCTTCCTTTGAACGCATGGCATATGAATATTCCTTATTGTCGTCCCATCTTCTTGTTTCCTGTACAACGGCCTCGCCGGATTCAATCAGGTCAATCTGACGGTTCTTTTCCGCTTCAATGGCTCTTGCAATGGCACTGAAGGAATTTAAGTTCTTTGTTTCGGTTCTTGTACCGAAGGCTTCACTGCCGGCTTCTCTGACAGACAGGTTGACATCGGCTCTCATAGAACCCTCCTGAAGCTTACAGTCAGAAGCACCCAGATACTGGATAATCAGTCTTAACTTATCCAAGTAAGCGATAACTTCCTCTGCACTTCTCATATCCGGTTCGGATACGATTTCGATTAACGGCACACCGGAACGGTTGTAATCCACATAAGATACATCGTCCCATTCATCGTGAACCAGTTTTCCGGCATCTTCTTCCATATGGATTTCATGAATCCGGATCTGCTTTGTCGTGCCGTCTTCTAACTCGATATCAACATGACCGTTGCGGCAGATTGGCAGATATAACTGTGAAATCTGATAATTCTGCGGATTATCCGGGTAAAAATAATTCTTACGGTCAAATTTACAATTCTGTGTAATCGTACAATTGGTTGCAAGACCGACTGCCGCCGCATATTCCACAACCTGCTTGTTTAATACCGGAAGCGAACCCGGCATACCGGTGCAGACAGGGCATGTATGGCTGTTTGGAGAACCTCCGAAGGCTGTAGAACAGCCGCAGAAAATCTTTGTTTTGGTTGCAAGTTCTACATGGACTTCCAGACCAATGACGGTTTCATATTCTTTTGCCATAATTTTAGTTCTCCTTTCTGCTCTGTTCATACGTATAAGCTGTCTGAATGAGTTTCTTTTCTTCAAAGCAGTTGCCGATAAGCTGCATACCGACCGGCAGACCGTTCTTATCCGTTCCGCAAGGCACGGTCATGCCCGGCAGACCTGCAAGGTTTACGGAAATGGTGTAAATATCACTTAAATACATTTTAATCGGGTCACTTAAAGAGCTGCCAAGCTTCGGTGCGGTTGTCGGTGCAGCCGGTCCGATAATGACATCATATTTTGCAAATGCTTGGTCAAATGCTTTTTTAATCAGCGCTTTGACACGCAGTGCCTTTAAGTAGTACGCATCGTAATAGCCTGAGCTTAATACGAAAGAACCCAGCATAATTCTTCTCTTAACTTCCGGTCCGAAGCCCTCGGAACGGGTCTTTTTGTACATATTGTGCAGACCTTCGTAATCCTTTGCACGGTATCCGTATTTTACACCGTCAAAACGTTCCAGATTGGAACTGGCTTCTGCTGCCGCAATCGTATAATACGTAGGAATTGCATATTCTACAAGGCTCAAATCAAATTCTTCAACAATTGCTCCCTTTGCCTTTAAGACTTCAACTGCATTCAGCACCGATGCCTTGACATCAGGGTCTAAGCCTTCCCCGAAGTAATCCTTTGGAATGCCGATTCTCATGCCTTTTACATCATCAACCAGCGCACTTGTAAAATCGGTATCTTTGCGCTCTACCGATGTAGAATCCTTTAAATCATGGGAAGCGATGACTTCCATAATCGTTGCACAATCGGTTACGTCCTTGCAGAGCGGTCCAATCTGGTCTAAGGATGAACCGTAAGCGACCAGTCCGTAACGGGATACTGTTCCGTATGTCGGTTTCATGCCGACAACACCGCAGTAAGATGCAGGCTGTCTGATAGAACCACCTGTATCAGAACCCAATGCAAAAAAGCACTCGTCTGCCGCAACCGCTGCTGCCGAACCGCCTGAAGAACCACCCGGTACGTGTTCCGGGTTGCGTGGATTTTTTGTAACGCCATATGCAGAGGTTTCTGTGGTAGAACCCATGGCAAATTCATCCATGTTGGTCTTACCAATCATAACCGCACCGGCTTCCTGTAATTTCACAACGGCTTCTGCATCATACTGCGGAACAAAATTTTCCAGAATCTTTGATGCACACGTTGTCACAACGCCCTTTGTACAAAGGTTGTCCTTAATGGCAACCGGCACACCGGCTAAAGGTCCGGTCAGTGTTCCGGCTTCAATCTTTTCCTGTGCTTCTTTGGCTGCCTGCATTGCTTTTTCTTTATCTATTGTGATATAGCAGTGATACGTTTCTTCTGTTTTTTCAATCTGTTCCAACACTGCTTTCATTGCCTCTACTGCTGTGGTTTTACCGGCTTTGATTTCTTTTGCCAGTTCCACGGCTGTCAATTCCAACAAACTCATATTTATCTCCATTCCGAAGCGTTTCACGCTACCGTTTTACTTAATCGACTGTCTTTGGCACAACAAATGCATCTTCTTTCCGTTCCGGTGCATTTGCAAGTGTGGCTTCACTGCCGTCCCCGTTGGTTACGACATCTTCACGCATCACATTTTCAACCGGGAATACATGGGACATCGGTTCAACGCCCGTTGTATCCAGTTCATTTAACTTATCAATATGGTCTAACATGCTTGCCATATCTTTTTTAGCTGCTTCCTTTTCCTCGTCAGAAAGCTCTAACTTTGCCAGAATGCCGACATATTCAATGGTTTCGTCACTAATTACATTTGCCATATTTCCTCTCCATTCCGCAGGCGTTATGCGCCGGAGGATTCGCGGACGGATTTTCATATCCGTCCTGCGATAAAAGATATTTTGTGGTACCTGCTCCACAAAATATCTGTGTGAAAAAGCTCTAATTTATGGCTTTTTCACACTCCTCTCCAATCCGCAGGCGCTTGTGCGCCGCAGGTCAATATTTAATCACGCACTTTGATATGCACTTCTCTTAACTGCTGTTCTGTTACTTCGTTTGGTGCGCCGCACATTAAATCCTGTGCTGTACCGCTCATTGGGAACGGAATAATTTCACGGATATTTTCTTCGTTGCGCAGTAACATAATCATACGGTCGATACCAGGTGCCATACCGGCGTGTGGCGGTGCACCGAACTGGAACGCATTGTAGAGTGCGCCAAACTTTTCTTTTAATACTTCTTCATCATAGCCTGCAATTTCAAATGCCTTTACCATAATCTGCATATCGTGGTTTCTTACGGCACCGGATGATAATTCTACACCGTTGCAGACAATATCATACTGGTAAGCTAAGATATCTAACGGATCCATTGTATTTAATGCTTCAAGACCGCCCTGTGGCATAGAGAATGGGTTGTGTGTAAATCCAATCTTCTTTGTTTCAGGGTCTTTTTCAAACATTGGGAAGTCATTAATGTAGCAGAAACGGTATGCGTTCTTTTCCAGTAAGTCAAGCTTTGTACCAAGTTCTGTACGAATCTGTCCTGCAAAGTATGCAGCTCTTTCTTCCTTATCTGCCATGAAGAAAATTGTATCTCCGGCTTCAAGTCCTGCAAGTTCTAAGAATTCCTTCTTCATATCGTCCGGGATAAACTTATCAATCGGTCCCTTGTAAGATAAATCTTCAAGAACTTCCAGATAACCCAGTCCGCCCATACCAATGCCTGTTGCAAACTTCAACAGCTTTTCATGGAAGCCCTTAGACATATTTGCATGAACCTTTACGGCACGGACTGTCTTTCCGATAAACGGCTTAAATGTACATCTCTGGAAGAAATCTGTTACATCAATAATACGAAGCGGATTTCTTAAATCCGGCTTATCTGTACCGAACTCTAACATTGCCTGCTTGTAGCTGATAATCGGATACGGTGCCTTTGTTACTTCATAACCTTCCGGTGCAAACTTTTCAAATGCGGCTGTCAGCACTTCTTCACCCACACGGAAGACATCTTCCTGTGTTGCAAAGCTCATTTCAAAGTCTAACTGATAGAATTCTCCCGGTGAACGATCTGCTCTTGCATCTTCATCACGGAAGCACGGTGCAACCTGGAAATACTTATCAAAACCGGATACCATTAACAGCTGCTTATACTGCTGTGGTGCCTGTGGCAGAGCGTAGAACTTGCCCTTGTATTTTCTAGACGGTACGATATAATCTCTTGCGCCTTCCGGTGAAGAAGCACAAAGAATCGGTGTCTGAATTTCAAGGAATCCCATTTCTGTCATCTTCTGACGTAAAAATGCGATAACCTGTGAACGGAAAATCATGTTGTTCTTTACTTTTTCATTTCTTAAATCCAGATAACGGTATTTTAAGCGGACATCTTCACGAACCTCTTTAGAAGTCATAACTTCAAAAGGAATGGTTGAGTAAACCTGTCCGAGCATTGTAATCTTCTTTGCTTCGAGTTCGATTGTTCCTGACGGAATCTTCGGATTGTATGTTTCTTCATCTCTTTTTTCTACCACGCCTTCGATAAAAATACACTCTTCCTTCTTAATGCCCTTTAAAAGTTCAGGGTCACGAATAACAACCTGTAATACGGCATACATATCTCTTAAATCAATAAAAGATACACCGCCGTGGTCACGGATATTTTCATCCCAGCC
>ERZ1106973.2965-NODE-2965-length-11378-cov-3.462510_pt1 | contig 11378 bp, 8 predicted proteins | sample MGYA00403686_ERZ1106973 | MGnify/ENA primary metagenome ERZ1106973 (study PRJEB35170, sample SAMEA104062408) | human gut metagenome | biome: human gut; feature: human-associated habitat; material: faeces | place: Denmark | collected 2012-11-06 ...
AAGGTTCCTTCTCCCCTCCCCCGGCCCTCCCTCATCTCATCTTCCAAAGACTTTCGACTGGCGGGGAGGCCGCGCGATGGGGGTTCCGTTGCGCGGCTTTTTGTATTCAGTGATAGACGGAAGGTTTCCTTTGCAGGGTCGGAGGAAAATGCCTCAGAGCGTCATGTGAAGGCCTGGTGGGGTTATGGGGATATTCATCTGTTTTACCACGATTTTTACCGTAATTGGACGAAAAGCAACTCCCTTTGGACTGAGTATGAGGTTAATGCCGCTGTCGGTTTCCATCTCAGCACCTGAAGAGAGCAATGTGGTGTGTGCCATTAACCGCTTGTGCGATTTCGCCGGGTTGGATACTATAAGAGAAGAGAACCATCGTAGGCATTGCCATTGAGGAATGACAGTTATCTCTGGGTAACGGAGGGTGGGCTTGGCTCTTTGTCTTCGCTGGCGCTGAGATGCCTTTGGCGTTGAATTTCCCGGATCAGGACCGTTTGCTTCGAGGTAAAATCCATGAAAGGGTTTCGTTTGGACCGTCCGGCGGATCGCTGGTGTCTTGGGTGCGGCCTTGTTCTCGTCTTGTCTCTGCTTCTTTCCGATACCGTATTGCGGGCGTATGTGGCCCTGACGGATGCGCACCCCTTTGCGGCGGGATTCTGCAAGTTCGCGTTGCTCGCAACGTTCGGGGAAAGCCTTGCGCAGCGGATGCTGGTAGGGCGTTACCTGCCGCCTCGTTTCGGCCTCGTGCCCCGCGCGCTGGCATGGGGCGCTCTCGGTATATGCATCACGCTGGCGTTCATGATTTTTTCCGCTGGCGTACCGCTGGCCATGTCCCGGATCGGCATGGATTGGGCCGCGCGTGCGCTGGCCGGTCCGTTCGGCACGGAGAAACTGCTCACGGCGTTTGCCATCAGTTTGTGCCTGAACACCTTGTTTGCACCGGTCCTCATGGTGGCCCATAAGGTCAGCGATCTGCATATCGCCCGTTATGAGGGGACGCTGCGCTGCTTGTGGCACCTTCCCGACGTCGGCGGGCTGTTGAAGTCCGTCAACTGGGACGTCATGTGGCGGCTGGTGCTGTTCCGCACCGTGCTCTTCTTCTGGATCCCCGTCCATACCATTACGTTTCTGCTGCCAGAAGCCTTCCGGGTGTTGTTCGCCGCCTTGCTCGGAGCGGTACTCGGCCTGATCCTCGCGTGGGCCGGTTCGCGGCAGGCGAGGGGCTAGGTTGGCGCCTTATCTGTTTATTTTTGATAAGAGCCCCCTTGCAGCGAGCGAGATCAAAGAAAGGCTGATTGAAGCCCTGTCTCAAACCGATGAAAAATCGCTTGAGCATATCTACAACAGCATCCTGTTTGCTTTGAACAAGACAAGGCAATAGCGGTAAGCTGACCACTATGAGTCAATGAAACATAGAGATTCGATTTTTCTTGTGGGCAAGACGAAAGGGGATGAGAAACAGGGCGCTCCCTCAAAGGCATTGTAAGGAGACCCCGTAGCTCGTCGTATTGGCAGAACGGGTAGAAGGGTACGCAGACAGATACGAAAAAAGGACTTGTGCCCATAAGACACAAGTCCTGTATTTCCAAGTGGTGCCGGGGGACAGAATTGAACTGCCCACACGGGGATTTTCAGTCCCCTGCTCTACCAACTGAGCTACCCCGGCTCGACAGGGAGAGTAACTACGCAAACTCTCCCGTCTTGGCAAGCTTTTTTTCGCTTTTTTTCCGAATTTTTTTCGAAATGTCTCTAATACGCGGAAAACGTATGAGAAAAATCAGCTATTGGACAGGCACGATGCTCTTGATGATCACGGGCGTTTTCGGGACATCCTGATAGGGGCCGTAGCTGCCGGTGGATACGCTCTTGATGCGGTCCACGACGTCCTGCCCCTGAATGACCTTGCCGAACACGGCATAGCCGTAGCCGGACGGCGTTTCGTTCTTGTGGTTCAGGAAGTCGTTGTTCGCCACGTTGATGAAGAACTGCGCCGTGGCGGAGTCGGGATCGTTGGTACGGGCCATGGCGATGGTGTAGGCGTCGTTCTTGAGGCCGTTCCCGGCTTCGTTGACCACGGGCTTGCGGGAGTTGGCCTTTTCCTGCATGTCGGCGGTATGGCCGCCGCCCTGAATCATGAATCCGTTGATGACGCGGTGGAAGATCGTGTTGTTGTAGAAGCCGGATTTCACGTAATACAAGAAGTTGCTGACGGTTTTGGGCGCTTTCGCGGGGTTCAGTTCAACGACGATGTCGCCCATGCTGGTTTCGATTTTGACTTTGGGCAGGGGCGCGGCGGCATGGCTCTGAACGGGCAGAAGGCTCGCGCCAAAGCACAGGGCGAGCGCCAGAACGGCGATACGGATGCTCTGCATGATTGTCTCCATAAAAGATGAAAGAGTCCGCCGGATGCGGCGGCTCCCCCTAGTATAGGGAAGAGGATGCCGCTTGAAAAGCGGATTACGCTCGCTCCCCGGCTACAGCACTTCCCAGTCCCTGACGCGCAGTTCGACCGAAGCGATGCCGTTGTAGGCGTTGATGCCCGGCGTATACGCGAGCCGGATGCGCTGCCCCTGTATGCTTTCGGGGATTTGATCCGCCTGCCGCCATGCCTTGGCCTGCAAGGTGATGCCGGAGCCTTCTTCCGTCACCTCAAGCGAGATGTGTTCGCGGGAATGGCCGAACGCCTTGCGCTTTTTCACCCGCAGGGGCAGCGAGGCGAAAATGGGCTCGGGGTTGCCGATGCCGAAGGGCTGGAGCAGTTCGAGCCCCTTCAGCACGGTAAAATCCGAGGCCTGCGAAAAAGGCATTTCCGCATCAATCTTCAAGGATGGCGTGAGCGGTGCCTCCCCGAGCTCCTCCCGGATGACGGCATCGAAACGCTCGCGCAGTTCGTCCAGACGGCCGGGAGCGATACGGAGCCCTGCGGCCTGCCTGTGCCCGCCAAAGCCGAGCAGCATGTCGGCGCAGCGCGTGAGGCCCGCGTGGAGGTCGAATTCCGGAACGGAGCGGCCTGATCCTTTCAGGCTTTCCCCGTCGGAACAGAGAATCAGCACTGGGCGGTAGTAGACTTCCACGATACGCGAAGCCACGATGCCGATGACGCCCTGATGCCAGTCCTTGCCGTACAGCACGAAGCCCAGCCGTTTTGGGTTGGCCTCGGCCTGTTCAAGCGCTTCTTTGTAGATGCGGTCTTCTTCGGAACGGCGCTCGTCGTTCAGGGAGGTCAGCGTTTGGGCCAGTTTGGCGGCCTCGTCGTGCGAGGGTGTGAGCAGCATGTCGTGGGCCAGCGTGGGGCTGCCCAGACGCCCGGCGGCGTTGATGCGCGGGGCGAGGTTGAAGACCACCTGTCCCGCGCCGAGGGCCGCCACGGGGGAAAAGCCGCTGGCCCCCTTGAGCTCGGCGAGGCCGGGGCGTTTGGCCTCCGCGATTTTGAGCAGGCCGTTCTTGACGAGGATGCGGTTCTGCCCCGTGAGCGAAACCATGTCCGCCAGCGTGCCGAGTGCCACGAGGTCCAGCACCTGCCGCATGTCCATGCGCTTGCCCGACATGGCTTCCAGCTTGCCGTTGAGGGCGGCCATGAGGAAGAAGGCCACGCCCACGCCCGCCAGATGCGGACAGGGGTTGTCTTCGCTGAGGCGCGGGTTGGTGATCGCGTGGGCGGGCGGCAGCTCCTCGGGCGGCATGTGGTGATCGGACACCACCACCATGAAGCCCAGCTCCCTGGCCCGTTCCACGGCCTTCACATCGCTGATGCCGCAGTCCACGGTCAGCAGGATGCCCGGCCCTTCTTCGGCGGCGAGGCGTTCGATTTCAGGGATGTTGAGGCCGTAGCCTTCTTTCCGCCTGTCCGGGAGGTGTACCGTGGAGGGCACGTCATGGAAGCGGAGCGTTTGCAGGATGAGCGTGGCACCGGTGATGCCGTCCACGTCGTAGTCGCCCCAGATGAGCACGTTGCGGCCTTCGCGGATGCCTTGTTCCAGCGCGTCGACCGCTTCCTGCATACCGGGCCAGCAGTCCGGGGGTGCGAGGTGGCGCAGCCCCGGCGAGAGGAACGAATCCATTTGAGCGGAAGTTTCCAGCCCGCGTTGCCAGAGCAGGTCGGCTACGACCTGAGGGACACCCAGCTTGTCCGCCCATCCGGCGGGGCAGGGACCCTTATCGGGCTGGTTGCGGAATTTCCATATTTTCATGGTGATACCAGTGTGTTGGATGTTGAACTCGGAGGGGGAGGCTGCGCGTCAGGAGTTGAAGAATCCAAAAAGTTCAAGGGATGGATTCCGGTCGGCCCGTTCCCGCATATGAAGACAGGCTGGATACCGCGCGCGAAAGTCTTGGGAGGGGAGAGGGTGGGGTGTTGGGAGGGGGAGGGGAGCCCCCTCTAGAGAAGGGTTCCCCTCTCCCTCCCAACATTCGCGTTTACGCCTTTTCCATCTCGTCCAGAATGGCCCGGGCCGCATCGGCGGGGACGGGGGCCTTGGTGATGGGGCGGCCTACGACGAGGAAATCGCTGCCGATGCGCACGGCCTGCGCGGGCGTCATGATGCGGCGCTGGTCGTCGGAAGCGGAGCCGGATGCCGGGCGGATACCGGGCGTCAGGCACATCAGGCCGGGGCAGCGGGATTTGATGGCTTCGACTTCGTGGCCGGAGCAGACCACGCCGTCCAGCCCCCACGCCTGGCCGCCCGCCGCGAGATCGGCGGCAAGGCCGGAAAGGTTCTCTCCATAACCGGGCAGTTCGCCGGGGGCCATGCTGGTGAGCACGGTCACCGCGAAGAGCAGGGGCTTGGGGCCGCCTTCCTCGGCGCTTTGCCTGACCGCATCGACGGCGGCATGGATCATGCGTTCCCCGCCGAGCGCGTGGAGGGTGATGAGGTCGACGCCCATGAGGCAGGCCGAACGCACGCCGCCCGCGACCGTGTTCGGGATGTCGAACATCTTGAGGTCGAGCATGACCTTGAAGCCCATATCCTTGAGCTTCTTGACGACGGCGGGGCCTTCGTGGGTGAAGAGTTCAAGGCCGACCTTCATCCAGATTGGGCAGCCGCGCAGGGATTCGGCGGTGGCGAGGGCGTCTTCGGCGTTGGTATAGTCGAGGGCTGCAATGAGTTGCGCCATGAGTTCATCCTTCCAGAATGGTGTTTGCCAGCCCCGGGCGGTGTGCGGGGTGGAGCGTCGAGGCAAGGTAGACCGCGCGCAGCTCGTCATAGGCCTTGTCCAGATTGTCGTTGACGATCCATGCATCGAACCAGTGGGCCTGGCGGATTTCGGAGGCGGCGTTGGACAGGCGGCGGGCGATGCTCGCCTCGTCGTCCGTGCCGCGCCCGCGCAGCCGGCGTTCCAGTTCGCTCAGGGACGGCGGCAGGAGAAAGACGTATTGCCCGCGCGGGAGCGAAAGGTGCAGCTGGGCCGCGCCCTGAACGTCGATGTCGAACAGGACGTCCTGCCCGGCTTTCAGGGTTTCGAGCACGGGGGCCAGCGGCGTCCCGTAATAATTGCCGTGCACGTTGGCCCATTCCGCGAAAAATCCGGCTTCCCGGCGGCGGAGGAACTCTTCGACCGAAAGGAAATGGTAGTCCTTGCCGTCCGTTTCATGGCCGCGCGGGGCCCGGGTGGTGCAGGAGATGGAATAGGCGAAGTTCGGGAATTCGTCCCGCAGGCGTTGGATGAGCGTTGTCTTTCCCGTCCCTGAAGGAGCGCATACGACGAGCAGCACTCCGGAGCGGGCGGTTATGGTTGGCGTCGTATCAGGCATTGTCCTCCTCCTGCATGAAACGTTGACCCAGAGTGTCCGGCAGGATGGCGGAAAGGATCACGTGATTGGAATCGGTTATGATGATGGAACGGGTTTTCCGGCCTTGGGTGGCGTCCACCAGGCGGCCTTCCGTGCGGGCATCCTCACGCAGGCGGCGCATGGGAGAAGACGCCGGGTTGATGATGCCCACGACGCGGGAAGCGACCACGAAATTGCCGAACCCGAGGTTGATGATCCGTTCTTTTGACATGGTTATTCCAAATTCTGGACCTGCTCGCGGCATTTTTCCAGTTCGTTCTTGAAGTCCACCACAAGGCGGGACGTCTGGGCGTCCTGAATTTTGTTGCCGCAGGTGGCGATTTCGCGGAAGCACTCCTGAAGCGTGAAGTCAAGGCGCCGTCCGGCGTCGGTCCCGATTTCAAGGAGATCGCGCAGGCGTTCCAGATGGGCATGGAGGCGGGTGAGTTCTTCGCTGACGTCGAGCTTGTCCGAGAGGACGACCATTTCCTGAAGGAAGCGGCCTTCTTCCAGTTCACCGTTGACGGCGGCGAGGGCTTCGGAAAGACGCTCGCGGAGCACGGCGAACCGTTCTTCCTTGATCTCGGGCGCGCGTTCGTCGATGCGCGAAACCCATTCTTCCATCTGGGCGATGCGGGAGGTCATGTCGCGGGCCAGTGCCGCGCCTTCCGTTTCGCGGGATTCGTTCCAGTCCTCAAGCGCGGCGATAAGGCCCTCTTCGAGGCGTTCTTCCATTTCGTCGTCCCCGTCCTCGCTTTCGCGTTCCCAGAGCGTGGGGATGGCGAACAGGGCGTTGTAGTCCGGCTCGAAGGTGTCCCCGTGCAGGTCCGCGAGCGCGGCCACCTGGTCCAGCATGGCCGAAGCCTGCGCCGCGTCAAAACGGAGGTTGGCCGCCGCGCCGCGCTGCTGGAGCGTGAGGGTGATTTCCATGCGGCCCCGCGCGGCAAAGCGCCGGACCACGCGTTCCAGACGGGATTCCAGCCCCCGCGCCTGAAGAGGAAGCCGCCATTTGAGATCCAGATGGCGGTTGTTTACACTCCGTATTTCCCACGTTTGCGTCCAGTCCGCGTCTTCCATGACGCAACGGCCGAAGCCGGTCATACTCCGCAACATAGGTCCTCCTTCGGGCTATCAGCGTTGGGGATGGCTATCCGCATTATGTTACGGCATAAAGTTTTTCGGCACAAGAGCGGGAGTGGTTTGTCCGGCACTGGCTTCCCGTTTGATTTCAGTATATCCTCAATCCGATATGGGAATATGCCGTGGAAAGGAACCTGTCCGCCGTTTTTCGGCGTTTATTGTTCTTTTCCAGATAATACAAGGTATTTTGTCTTTTGAAGCGGGTTTTGGCAGTTGTTCCGGCCGTGGAATGCCGCGCGTGGAAATCCGCCCGTCGCTTTTCTTCACGTTCTTAATCAAGCAACAGGATGGGATGCCTATGGCCGTTCTTTGCGTGGAAGACCTCGATCATCTGGTGCTTACAGTCGCCGACATCAAGGCTACGTGCCGTTTTTATCAGCAGGTGCTCGGCATGACGCCGTTCACGTTCGGCAACGGGCGCACCGCCCTTTCGTTCGGCAACCGTAAGATCAATCTTCATGAAGTGGGCAAGGGGGATCTCCCTCAGGCCCACAATCCTCTTCCGGGCACGGCGGATCTGTGCTTCCTTTCCCGGACGCCGGCCGTTGAAATGCTGGATCACCTCAAAGCCAATGGTGTCCCTGTGGAAGAGGGGCCGGTGCGGCGCGAAGGCGCCCTCGGGCCCATTACCTCCGTGTATTTCCGTGACCCTGACGGAAACTTGATCGAAGTGGCGAATTATACGGAAGCCTGAGCTTCCGCGAGGTCTGTCATGCGCGTTTTGCCTTTCACGAAGTATTCTCCTTGCGGAAACACGACCATTCTTGTCCGGGAGTCCTCCTTGTCTCCGGCGGACAGGGCCCGCGTCGCCGCCGAAATCATTGCGCCGGGGCATCTGGAAGCGGAGCAGGCCGGGTATGTGGACACCGCCGCTCCCGTCCCGAGGCTGGACATGATGGGCGGGGAGTTCTGCGTGAACGCGACCCGTGCCTTTGCGGCGCTGCTTGCCGAAGAGGGGAAGCTCAGCCCGGAAAGCGGCGGGCTTGGCGGGATCGTGAGCGTATCCGGGATGCCGGAACGCCTGCGCGTCCGCGTCCGGCGTCTGGCCGCCCACCGTTTCGAGTCCGCCGTCCTCTTGGATCTGCCGCAAGCGCCTCCGTTGGAGAACGTGGCTCCGGGCATGTATCTTGTCCGGGTGCCGGGCATTGCGCATCTGGTGCTGGATGCCGCCGCGCATCCGCTCCCCGCCGACAAGGATCGGGACACCGCCGCGCTGTTTGCCCGTTTCGGGCTGCTGGGTGAGGATGCCGCCGGGTGCATCTGGCTTCATCGTGAACCGTCCGGCCTGCGGATTACGCCTTTTGTATGGGTACGCGGGACCGGGACGACCTACGCCGAGACGGCCTGCGGTTCCGGGACATTGGCTGCGTCCATCGTCTGCCGGGGCGTTTACGGCGACGGGGGGGAGCTGTCGCTGATGCAGCCGGGCGGTGAGCCGCTGCGTGTCGTGCCGGACGGATCCGCCTATCCCGGAGGTTGGGCCGCGTGGGTCGGCGGGCCTGTCAGGCGCATAGCCCGGGGGGACGTTTTTGTGGAATGTCTGGATGGAGAAGGGAGAACCGGGGGGGACCCCCATCCCTCCTCTTCCTAAGACTTTTATGTTTATTGAATCCTTGTTGCCGGATTCGGGTGAAGCCGGGGTTTCGGGGAGCGGGGAGGAGGAAACCCCGTGCATCGTTTCCCGGATTGCGGAGAGGGCTTCGGCAAGGCGGCGGTGGTCTTCGGGAAAGCGGACGGCGGCACGGAACCATGAGCCGTCTTTGAGCCCGTGGTAGTTGGAGCAGTCGCGGACGGCGATGCCGAAGCGTTTGAGGAGGATGTCGAGCAGATTGCGGGGCGCGCCGGGCCAGCGGAACAGAACGTAGTTGGCGGCTGACGGGTAAACCTCGATTCCCGGCAGGGACGACAGGGCGGCGGCGAGATCCGCGCGGCGTTCGGCGTTCTCGGCGCGGGTTTGTGCCGCGAAGTTCGAGGTATCCGCGAAGACGGCTTGCGCGGCGGCCAGCGCGAAGGCGTTGACGCTCCACGCGGGCAGCTCGTCCCGGATGGCCTGCGCCAGCTCCGCATCGGCGGCGAGATATCCGAGGCGTACGCCCGGAACGGCATGGAATTTGGTCAGCGAGCGCAGGACAATGCCGTTTTTCGGAAGCCGTTGCAGTACGGAAGCCTCCGTTTCCGTCCCGGCGTATTCGACAAACGCTTCATCAATGATCCAAAGGAGATCGGAGCGCGAGGACATGAGGCGCAGGCATTCCTCCGGAGTACGGAACAACCCCGAAGGGTTGCCGGGATTGGCAAGGAAGACCGCCGATCCCTCGGGGGCATCGGTGAGCGCGTCGAGCAGATCCCGCGTGGGGACGGCTTCATCCTTTCCCGTATCTGTTGTCGGAACACATTGATTTTTTTCAATGATGCCTCCCCATACGGGGATGGCCTTTATCCCGGCGAGGCGGCAGGCTATGGCGTATTCGCTGAATGCGGGCTCGACGACGCGCACGGAAGGCACGCCGCGCTTGCGGAGTACGCGGGCAAGCGCGTGGATGAGCTCGTTGCTGCCGCTTCCGAAGACGAAGCGGGAGGCGTCCATCCCATGATGCCGGGCCGCCGCGAGCATGGCTTCCTCGGCATGGGGGGAAGGATAGGCCGCGAGTGCGGTCATGGCCCGGAACAGCGCGGCACGGATGAACTCCGGCGGGCCTTCGGGCCGCACGTTCACGCTGAAATCCAGTAAGGAGGCCGGATCGCGTCCGGCGGTAGCCGCCATGCGCAGCAAGTCGCCGCCGTGGGCTTCGGGTTTCATAACGATTCCTCTTTCTGTACTTGCCCGGGAGGTTTCCCCCAAAGCGTGAGGGCATCGGCCCTTGAATGTTTTGGCTCCGTCATGGGATGCGTTCGTTTCATCTCCGCAACAGGGTGAAAAGGGAGCTTTTTTCTCCAGTTTTCCCGTTGGTGAGCGTTATGGTCGAGGCATTTTGTTGGCTGTCTCTTTGGAATGTTAAGAAAGGAAGCATCAACCGTGTACTCTGGCAGAGCCAATGGTTTTTATGCAGAAATGACACATAGTTTTTGAAAAATATTCCCAGACGGACGTCCTGCCTGCTTTCCCGGATTTTTGCATATGTTCCCGCCGAGGCGGGCCGAGGCCGTTCGCCGATTCAAGCCATCAGATTGGTATGTTGCTTTCCATAAACAGGGCCTCAAGGATGCAGGCCGCGCAGGTCCCGGGATCGGTGCGGGTGGTATCCACGGTCATCTGGCCGGGGAGCGGCACATGGATGGAACGCGCCTGACGTTCGGCGTGCTTCCAGTCCGGCGTGCGATCCGTGCGCAGGGACTCGCGGTGCTGCAATTCCTTGGCGTCGCAAGTGACCTGCACGGACAGGATGGAAACGCCGGCCAATCGCTCGAGCAGGTCTTCAATCCAGCCCGGATCTTCGCCGATGACGTGGTCCACGATGACCCACGCGCCCGCTTTTGCCGCCGCCGCGACGCTGGCATGGAAGGTTTCGATGAGCGGCAGGCCCGTTTGCGCGAGTCCCGCCAGTACGGACCCGTATCCCCCCGTGCTCGCCCTCAGCAGCTGATCGATGGAAAGGGTCATGCAGCACAACCCGTAAACCGCGTGGAGCCGCGTTTGCAATGCTTGGGAAAGTGTGGTCTTTCCCGCGCTCGACGGCCCGTTCAGGAGGATGACCTGACCGGAGGGGGAGGTGGGCCGAGGGGAGGAAAATCCTTCCGAAGAAGTTTTCCCGCTTTTGGGGGCTTGGCCTTCCTCGGCATGTCCCTCATTTCCCCAATAGAGATGGACATACCCGGCTCTGACGTTGCCGAAGGCGACCCCGGCTTTTTCGACGCCTGAGCGGGTGCGGACTTCGTACAGGGGCGGATAGTCGCGGTGCAACTCGATGTCGGACCAGTGAAATTCGTGTCCTCGGAAGGTTTCGTGCCGCAAGCCGAAGGGCGCGCCGGAGAGCATGGAGGCTTCCCGGTACCCAAGGGAACGGATGCGCCCGCCCATGCGCGCCGTGGCATCGATAACGCCGCACATGGGCCAGATGCGGCGGTCGTCCCGCGTGCCCCCGGCCTCTTCGGAGGCTTCGAGCGTGGTGCAAAGATACATGTAGCCGCCGCATTCCGCATATATTTCTCCGCCCCGTGCCGCGAAGTCCCGGATGTTTTCCCGCATGGCGGCGTTTCTGGACAGCTCGCGGGCAAAGACTTCGGGATAGCCCCCGCCGAGGTACAACGCCTCAATGCCGATCGGCAAGGCCGTATCCGCGAGCGGGGAAAAGGGAACGGGTTCCCATCCCTGCGAACGTAAAACGCGTTCGTTTTCCTCATAATAGAAGCAAAAGGCCTTGTCTTTGGCGATGCCCATACGCCGGGGCCGGACGTTCTCCGAAGGCAACGGCGCGGGCGCTTCCGGGCGCTTCGACGTGGTCAGCGCGAGAAGGCGATCAATGTCGAGATG
>ERZ1106973.2969-NODE-2969-length-11363-cov-2.953661_pt1 | contig 11363 bp, 9 predicted proteins | sample MGYA00403686_ERZ1106973 | MGnify/ENA primary metagenome ERZ1106973 (study PRJEB35170, sample SAMEA104062408) | human gut metagenome | biome: human gut; feature: human-associated habitat; material: faeces | place: Denmark | collected 2012-11-06 ...
ATAAGAAAGAACATAAAAGGAACCTGCGGAGTTTGGTCCGGCGACGAAACCATTGCACCGAAGGGCTTTCGTAGCATGAGGCATGAACAGTAACAATTAAAGTAGTTTTCAAAACCAGATCTCGTTTTATTATTGACACAATAAAAAATTAGTGATACCATGATTCAAGGAAGATAAAAACTAAGCGAGAGCTTGTGAAAAAAATAGAAAGGTGCAGTTTTATGTCAGAGTATTGCATTATCAGTGATGGCTCCTGTGATCTGCCAAAGGATCTGGCTGCCAGAGAAAATATCACGGTTGTACCGTTTTATGTATCATTTGATGAGAGAAATTATATGAAGGAAGGCGTGGATATTGGTGTGCGCGATTTCTATCAGAAAATGGTAGATAATAAAGGTGTATTTCCAAAGTCATCTCTTCCATCTGTGCAGGATTATATGGAAGTTTTTGAGCCGATTATCAAGCAAGGAAAGGGAATCGTTTGTATCTGCATCACATCGAAGTTCAGCGGTTCTGTACAGTCAGCAACTAATGCAAAAAATATTCTTCTTGAAACATATCCAGATGCCAAAATTGAAGTGATTGATTCGATGGTTAATACTGTTTTGCAGGGAATGTTTGTACTTGAAGCCGCAAAAATGTGCAATGCAGGCGTGCCGATGGAGGCTTGTGTAAAGGAGCTTCTTGATATGCGTGAGAGCGGAAGAATCTTCTTTACAATTGGAAGCATTGATTATTTAAAGCATGGCGGACGTATTGGAAAGCTTTCTGGATTGGCGGCATCAGTGCTTGGAATTAAGCCGTTAATTACATTGAAGGATGGCGAGATTTATAGCTCTGGCATTAGCAGAAGCAGAAAAGCTTCTATGGCTAAGGTAATTGAGCTTTTAAAGCAGTATATAGAAGAGCGAAAGATCGACATGAAAAAGTGGCAGCTATGTATTGGGTTTGGTTATGACCGTGAAGAAGCTGTTGCATTTCAAAAGCAGATTTTGTCAGCTTTTGACGGTATGATAACAGAGGCAGAATGCCCTTGTTTTCAGATTGGCGCAACGATTTCAGTTCATACAGGTCCGTATCCGATTGGCGTTGGATTTATTAGAAAGCAGACGCTTTGTTAATAAAATAAGAAAATCCCAGCCGTGTTTTACCACGGTCTGGGATTTTTTATGTCATATGGATACTTAATGCTTGCAAAAAATTGTTCGGTCATATGAAATGTCTCTGCAAGTGCACAAACCTTATCAGCCAGGCATACAAGCCAGGCTTCACGGCAGGCTGGCGGAACAGGTGTCAGCGGAAACATGTGGCGCAGAATGATATTTTGAGTGCGGTCACTTAAATTCCAGTCAGCAGTGGCATTGATTAGAGCACGCTTTGGATGGGTAAAACCATGCAGACGATGGCTGGGATCATTCTCATGCCAGTCATAAAGAAAATAGTCATGTAAAAAAGCGCCCATAAGCAGGCTTTGCTTGGAAACAGAAAGATGAAGACGATACGAAAACCATAAGCTTACATAGGCAACGGCAACGCAGTGACTGTAAACACTAGTATCACCGTGCTGGATAAATTGTCTTGTCTTAGAAAACTGTCCTGAATTGCTGATATAGCGAAAGAAATCATTGAAGTAACGGTCTCTGGCAAGTCTGCTGTGCATGTCATGTCCTTTCTTTGATGAGGTCAAAATTTATTAGCTGTCGCTATTATAGCTAAGGTCAAGGAAAAATGCAACTGGTATTTACAGCAAAGCCCGAAGGTGAAGGGCTTTCGTTGCATGATGTGTGAACTATAATCAAATAATCCATTGAAAAGAAAAAATTACTATGATATACTTTTAACAAACCATAGAAGCAGTGAAAAAATTTTTCTGCAACGAAATGAGATGGAGGATAAAAATGAAAAAATATTGTTTTGGAATTGATGTAGGCGGAACAACCGTAAAGATGGGACTTTTTACCACTGAGGGAGAACTTCTTGATAAGTGGGAAATCCCAACAAGAAAAGAAGATGGAGGCGCTTATATTCTTAACGATGTAGCAGCATCTGTAGAAGCAAAGTTAGCTGAAAAGAATATCGCAAAGGAAGATGTTGCTGGAGCAGGAATCGGTGTTCCAGGACCGACACTTGATACTGGTTATGTATCCATCTGCGTAAACTTAGGCTGGAAGGATAAGAATCCGGCAAATGAGTTGTCAGAATTATTATCAATTCCTGTAAAGGCAGGAAACGATGCCAATGTTGCAGCTCTTGGTGAGATGTGGAAGGGTGGCGGCGAAGGCTATCTTGATGTTGTCCTGCTGACACTTGGAACTGGCGTTGGCGGCGGTATCATTATAAACGGAGAGATAGCACCGAGCCACAGAGGAGTTGGCGGAGAGCTTGGTCATATTACGGTAAATCCAGATGAGGAAGCTACCTGTAATTGCGGAAATCATGGATGTCTTGAGCAGTATGCATCAGCAACAGGTGTTGTACGTATTGCAAATAAGCTTCTTGCTGCAAGTAAGGAGGAATCTTCACTTCGCACGCTTGAAACAGTTACGGCAAAGGATGTGTTTGATGCTGCAAAGGCAGGAGATCATCTGGCAGTTGAGGCAGTTGAGGTACTTGGAAAGTATCTTGGACTAGTTGTAGCAAATGTGGCACTGACAGTTGACCCGGATGTATTTGTTATCGGCGGCGGTGTGTCAAAAGCAGGTCAGGTGCTTATTGATGTGATAACAAAATATTATCACAATTTTGCAAAAATCATAGGAGACAACAAAGCAAAGGTTGTTTTGGCAAAGCTTGGAAATGATGCTGGAATCTATGGTGCTGCGAGAATGGTTTTAAAATAAACAGAAGTTAAAAGCCATGGGGATGAATGTTTTTTCATCCTCATGGCTATATAAAAGTTTGAGGAGAAGTAAAAGAGAAAAACATGAAAGAGAACAAATGGAAAAAATTTGCACGCTACTATAAGCCATATTTGGGTAGCTTTGCAGCAGATATGTTTTTTGCTATTTTGGGAGCAGCTGTAACGCTTATTATCCCGATGGTAGTGCGCTATATCACGGGCACAGTTATCTATGAAGAGCCAGACAAGGCGATGAAGGATATTGCTGTGCTGGCAGTTGTTATGATTGCTTTAGTTGCAGTCGAATTTGTCTGTAACTATTTTATTGCAACAGTAGGTCACAACATGGGTGCAAAGATGGAAACAGATATGAGAACAGAAATCTTTGACCACTATCAGAAATTGTCTTTTAGCTTTTTTGATAATCAAAAGGTTGGACAATTGATGTCAAGAGTAACAAATGATTTGTTTGACATTAGTGAGCTGTTTCATCATGGACCAGAGGACGTAGTGATTTCACTTATCAAATTTATTGGAACCATGGTGATTTTATTAAATATTCATAGTGGTTTGGCGCTTTGTGCGGCAGCGAGCCTTCCGTTTATGCTTGTGTTTGCTTATGTATATAATGGAAAATTAAAAAGAGCATTCAAGAGAAATCGTGATCGTATTGCTGATATTAATGCACAGCTTGAGGACAGCCTTTCAGGTGTACGTGTTGTCAAAAGCTTCGGAAATGAAGACGCTGAGATGGGTAAGTTCCAGAGTGGAAATAATGCCTTTTTGGAGAGTAAAAAGTCAGCGTATAAAATAATGGGTATTTATAACTCTGGTATGGGTGTTTTTACAACATTAGTTACCATAGTGGTAGTAGTTGCCGGCGCTGTATTTTTGACAAATAAAACCTTAGAAGTTGCTGATCTTGTAACCTTTATGCTGTATATCAATAACTTCACTGATCCGATTAAGCGCCTTGTAAGCTTTACGGAGCAGTTCCAAAATGGAGCTTCAGGATATGAGCGTTTCCTTGAGATTATGAATGTAGAGCCAGATATAGTTGATGATAAGCACGCTGTAGATGTTGGAACACTTCAGGGAGATATCTCTTTTAAGAATGTCATGTTCCATTATGTTGATACTGATACAAATGTATTGTCAAACTTGACACTTGATATTAAGGCAGGAGAATACGTGGCACTTGTGGGTTCTTCTGGTGCAGGAAAGACAACAATGTGCAGCCTTATTCCACGTTTTTATGATGTAACATCAGGAGAAATTGATATTGATGGTATGGATATTCGAAAGATGACGCAAAAGAGTCTTCGAAGAAACATAGGAATCGTACAGCAGGATGTCTATTTGTTTGCAGGTACAGTAAAAGACAATATACGTTATGGAAAGCCGGATGCAACAGATGAAGAAATAATTGCAGCTGCGAAAAATGCCAATGCGCATGAATTTATTATGCAGCTTCCAGATGGTTATAATACTGATATCGGACAGCGAGGCGTGAAGCTTTCAGGCGGTCAAAAACAGCGTTTGTCATTGGCGCGCGTATTCTTGAAAAATCCGCCAATTTTGATCTTTGATGAGGCAACATCAGCACTCGATAACGAAAGCGAGAAAATCGTACAGGATTCTCTTGAGCATTTGGCAAAAAATCGTACCACACTTGTAATTGCACACCGTCTATCAACAATCAGAAATGCAAAGCGCATCCTTGTATTAACAGAAGATGGCATAGCAGAAGAGGGAACCCACGATGAACTTATGGCAAAGAACGGAGTATACGCAAACTTCTACCATATCCAGGGTGTGACCGCGTAAATTGCGAAACCATTGCATCGAATGGCTTTGCTTAGTAAACCAGAATAAAAAACAACTGGATTTTTTTGTAAAGGTATGATAAACTTTTAGATAGTTCTTGCAAGGCTGATAAGTCTGCAAAGGAAAGGTGGTATACGATGAGTCAGAAAAAAGTAGACGAGTATAAGAATTATAAGAAAAACCGCCGTGAGAATATCAAAAAGGAAAAACGCAAGGAGCGTCTGACTATGGCAGCCATGTGGGGCGCAGTTGTAGTGTTTATCGCATGTGTAGGAGGTGCGATGGGCGTTTCTATCTACAACAAGTATCAGGCAAAGCAGGCGGCACTTCCAACTTACGGTTCCACAAGTTTTATTCTTTCTGATATGGCAGGCATTCAGAAAGAAGATACAGAAGATCAGACACAAAGCGAGACAGTAAACGAGTCCGAAGATGCTTCATCTGTTGAGTCTTCTGAGTCTGAAAGTGCATCTGATGAAGCAGTAGCTTCTGAGGAAGCATCAAATAAGGAGACACTCACCCAGACAGAAAACGAAGAGACAGAGTCCGAGAGTGCAGAAAAATAATCACAAAAAAGGGCTTTGCATGCATATGCGAAGCCTTTTTGCTTTTCACGTAAAATGTGAACAGATGAAAGAAAATGGTGATCTTTGATGACAAAATAGAATTTAGATGAAATGTACAAAAAAGAAAACCGGACAAAGAGGAGGCCCCGGTATCTTGAGGGAGATAACCGGGGCGATTATGAAAAACACTATATGCAAAATGGATAAAGAAAAGAAGAAAATTTCTTTTTCTTTATGTATAAAGTATAAAAATTATATATGACTCTAATATGAATATAATGTAAACAAATTGTGAACAATGGAGGCAAAATGATGGAAGAAAAAGAAGAAATGGCAAAGGTTTTTGTGGTAGGTCACCGAAATCCAGATACAGATTCAATCTGTTCAGCAATTTCATATGCCAACTTAAAAAATACGTCAGATGATGGCAAGAAATATGTTGCCTGCAGGGCAGGACGTGTCAATGAGGAGACAAAATATGTGCTTGACTATTTTGGCATACAGGAGCCAGAGCTGGTTGAGGATGTGAGAACACAGGTCAGAGACATTGATTTTAGAAGAACACCTGGCGTTCAGAGAAATATTTCATTAAAGACAGCATGGCGCATCATGAAGGATGAACGTGTTGTAACAGTTCCAGTTGTAAACAGAAAGCGTCTTGAGGGCGTTTTAACAGTAAGTGATATTACGGACTCTTTTATGGAAGCGTATGACAGTGAGATTTTATCAACGGCACATACGCGTTACTGCAATATCGTAGATACACTTGAGGGTACGCTTCTTATTGGAGATGAGAAAGCTTACTACACAAAGGGAAAGGTTCTTGTTGCAGCAGCAAACCCGGATTTGATGGAAAGCTATATCAGTAAGCACGACTTAGTTATTCTTGGAAACCGCTACGAGTCACAGCTTTGTGCAATTGAAATGGAAGCAGACTGCATCGTTGTCTGCGAGGGTGCACCAGTATCTTTAACAATTAGAAAGCTTGCTCAGGAGCGTGGATGTACAGTTATAAGCACACCGTTTGATACTTTTACTGCAGCACGTTTTATAAATCAGAGTATGCCAATCAGTTACTTTATGAAGCGCGATCATTTGATCACCTTCGAGGAAGACGAATTTATAGACGATATTCGTGATACTATGGCATCTGTTCGTCATCGTGATTTCCCAATCATCAACAGCCAGGGACAGTATCTAGGCACCATTTCCCGTAGAAATCTTCTCGGTGCCAAGAAAAAGCAGGTAATTCTTGTAGATCATAACGAGAGCGGTCAGGCTGTGCGTGGTATTCAGGATGCACAGATTCTAGAGATCATTGACCATCATCGTCTTGGTACGATTGAGACGATGACACCAGTATATTTCAGAAATCAGCCGCTTGGCTGTACAGCAACGATTATTTACCAGATGTATCAGGAGCAGGGGGTTGAACTCACAAGAGAAATCGCAGGACTTCTTTGCGGTGCCATCATTTCTGATACTCTGCTGTTTCGTTCTCCGACATGTACAGCGATTGACCGCATGGTAGCAGAGAAGCTTGGAATGATTGCAAAAATTGATCTGGAAAGCTTTGCAAAGGAAATGTTTGCAGCCGGGAGCAATTTAAAGAATAAGACAGAGGAGCAGATTTTCTTCCAGGATTACAAGCGCTTTACAATGGAATCATTAGAGGTTGGCGTTGCCCAGATTAGTTCAATGAATCCAGATGAGCTGTCAGAACTGTGCACACGCATGCCAGCTTATCTTGAAAAGGCAGCAGAGCAGCAAAAGGTAGATATGATCTTTATGATGCTGACTAGCATTATAGATGAAAGCACAATACTTCTTTGCTATGGCAAAAATTGCGAAAAGATTATTCAATATGCATTTACAAAACAGCTGACAGATGGAAAGGTTGAACTGCCGGGCGTTGTATCAAGAAAGAAGCAGCTTGTACCAGCTTTGATGACAGGCATTCAGATGATGATGCAGTAAAGAGATCACACTTTATGCAAGACTTGCTATGAAGAACAAAATGATAAAAAAGAAAGTGAGAAAATAATGAGCAAACAAATTTGGAGACCTGGCAATATGCTTTATCCGGTACCTGCCGTTCTTGTAAGTGTTGCAGACAGTGCAGGAAATGATAATTTAATTACGATTGCATGGACTGGAACAGTGTGTTCTGATCCGGCAATGACTTATATTTCCGTTAGAAAAGAGCGTTATTCACATCATATGTTAAAGGAAAACAAGGAATTTGTAATAAATCTCGTGTCAAAGGAAATTTGCCGGGCAGCAGATTTTTGTGGTGTGCGCTCTGGCCGTGATCTGGACAAGTTTGAGGCGACAGGTTTGACAAGAGAAAAGGCTTCTACAGTGAATGTTCCTCTTGTAAAAGAAAGTCCTGTTAATATTGAGTGCAAGGTGACGCAGGTGCTTGAGCTTGGCAGCCATGATATGTTTCTAGCAAAGGTAACAGCTGTGCAGGTTGATGAGTCACTGCTTGACGAAAAGGGAAAGCTTGACTTAAATAAGGCACACCTTGTCGCATATTCACATGGGGAATATCAGACGTTTGACAACATCCTTGGAACCTTTGGCTATAGTGTGAAGAAGAAAGACAAAAAGGAAAAAAAGAAGCACTGACGAAAAAAAGTTCGAGTGACAATAGCTGTCAGTTACTAATTCCAAACGCATGTTTTAGAAAAATATTACAAAATTGTTACATGAATATGTCCCTTTTGCAATAAAAGTCATAAAGTTATTTAGAAGAGGTTTACAAAGGCGAAAAGTATGTTATAATGAAACAGACTTGATAAAATAGGCAAGTCATAATCAGGTTTAATTCGTCATAATGCACGAAACGCTTATAGCTTAAAATAAATGTAACTAAAAATCAAAGACAAAGATAAGCTGAATTGCCAATAAAACCAAGTGGCAGAACAGACAATGTTAATTTAATGTCTGCCATGAGGTTTTAGCTCCATGCCGGTATTTTCAGCCTGTCAGACTCCAAACATACCGATTAATGATTGGAACGGGAGATAGGAATATATGGAACAATATGTAATAAAAGGCGGGAATCCGTTGGTGGGCGACGTTGTTATTGGCGGTGCAAAAAATGCAGCGCTTGGCATACTGGCTGCAGCGATCATGGCAGATGAGTTTGTAACAGTTACAAACCTTCCGGATGTAAAGGATGTAAATATCCTTCTGGAGGCAATCAGTGAGACAGGTGCGGCAGTAGTACGCGATGAGCGCCATACCGTCAGATTAAATGGAAAAACAATCGGAAGCTGTGTTGTAGATAACAGCTATGTAAAGAAGATGAGAGCATCATATTACCTTCTTGGTGCGCTTTTAGGAAAGTATCACCATGCAGAGGTTGCCCTTCCGGGTGGATGCAACATCGGAAGTCGTCCGATTGATCAGCATTTAAAGGGATTTCGTGCTCTTGGCGCAACTGGAAAGATCAGCAATGGTATGATTATTGTTGACGCAAAAAAGCTGGTTGGTGCGCGTATTTATTTCGATAAGGTATCAGTAGGTGCGACGATTAATGTTATGCTGGCTGCTACGTTGGCAGAGGGACGTACAGTTCTTGAAAATGTTGCCAAGGAACCTCATATTGTAGATGTTGCGAATATGTTGAACAGTATGGGTGCTAATATTAAGGGTGCCGGTACTGATGTGATTCGTATTGAAGGTGTGAAGAAGCTTCATGGAGCTGAGTACAGCGTTATTCCTGATCAGATCGAGGCAGGAACATTTATGATGGCTGCAGCAGCTACAAGAGGTGATATAACTGTTAAAAACGTTATTCCAAAGCATTTAGACTGCTTAAGCTCTAAGCTTCGTGAGATAGGCTGTGAGGTTTCTGAGTTTGATGATGCTGTGCGTGTTGTCTGTAAAGAGAGACTTCATGCAACATCAGTAAATACACTGCCATATCCAGGTTTCCCGACAGATATGCAGCCGCAGATGTCAGTTGTACTGGCACTTGCCCGCGGTACTAGCGTTGTGACAGAGAGTATTTTTGATAATCGTTTCCGCTATGTGGATGAGCTTATTCGCATGGGTGCAAACATTCAGGTGGAGAGCAACATCGCAATCATAAATGGAATCGAGCAGTTTTCAGGTACATCAGTTACAGTGCCAGATCTTCGTGCCGGTGCAGCGCTTGTTATTGCAGGCTTGGCAGCACAGGGTGTAAGTGTGCTTGAGGACATCGTATACATTAAAAGAGGCTATGAAGATTTTGCAGAAAAGCTCACCAGCCTTGGCGGTATCATCGAGGAAGTGGAGACAGAGAAGGATATCCAGCGTTTCCGCCTGAAAAATGGCACAACTAATTGGTGATCGTTGATTTATAAACAACAAAGAAAAAATAAAAAAAACACTTGCTTTTTGATGCAAACAGGGTTATAATCCCATTTGCAAAAAAGAATACCCCCTTATTCAGAGTGATGGAGATACATAGGATCAGTGAAGTCACGGCAACCCCTTGCAAAAGGAAGGTGCCAACCTGAGCGAGCAGGCATTGCCTGCAGTCGAACAATAAGAGGTGAACGGATAAATAGAATGTTGTCGGTCCGCCCCTTAAGGGCGGACTTTTTTAGCGCAAGCAATTCACACGTCACGTTAGTTTTGCGAATGTGCATCCGTGAATTGCACATATATAAGATACGAAAGAGAGGAAAATTTATGGCACATTATTTATTTACATCTGAATCTGTAACAGAAGGACATCCAGACAAGGTCTGCGATCAGATCTCTGATGCAGTATTAGACGCAATGCTCGAGCAGGATCCAATGAGCCGTGTTGCATGCGAAACATGTACTACAACTGGTCTTGTTATGATTATGGGTGAGATCACCACAAATGCATATGTTGATATCCAGAAGGTAGCAAGAGATACTATCAGAAAGATTGGTTATACCGATGCTGAATATGGCTTTAGCGCAGACAGCTGTGCGGTTATGACAGTTCTTGACGAGCAGTCTACTGATATCGCAATGGGTGTTGATAAGTCTCTTGAGGCAAAAAATGGTGAGGATAAGGATGATTTGGATACAGGAGCTGGTGACCAGGGTATGATGTTTGGTTATGCAAGCAACGAAACACCAGAGCTTATGCCATATCCGATTTCTCTGGCACATAAGCTGGCACGCAGACTTACAGAGGTTCGTAAGAATGGAACATTGTCTTATTTAAGACCAGACGGCAAGACTCAGGTTACTGTTGAGTATGATGAGAATGATAAGCCGGTACGTCTTGATGCTGTTGTTCTTTCTACTCAGCATGATCCGGATGTAACACAGGAGCAGATCCGTGAGGATATCAAAAAGTATGTATTTGACGAGGTAATTCCAGCAGAGTTGGTAGATGAGAAGACTAAGTTTTTCGTAAATCCAACAGGTCGTTTTGTTATCGGCGGACCACAGGGTGACAGCGGTCTGACAGGAAGAAAGCTGATCGTTGATACATATGGCGGTATGGCAAGACACGGCGGCGGTGCTTTCTCAGGAAAGGACTGCACAAAGGTAGACCGTTCAGCATCATACGCAGCACGTTATGTTGCAAAGAATATTGTAGCAGCAGGTCTTGCACAGCGCTGTGAAATTCAGGTTTCCTATGCAATCGGTGTTGCACATCCGACATCTATCATGGTAGATACATTCGGTACAGGAAAGATCGCAGATGATGAGCTGGTAAAGATTGTACGTGAGAACTTTGATCTTCGTCCGGCAGGAATTATCAAGATGCTGGATCTGCGCAGACCTATCTACAAGCAGACCGCTTCCTATGGCCACTTTGGACGTACCGATGTGGATCTGCCCTGGGAGAAGCTGGACCGGGTAGAGGAGCTGAAGGCCGCCCTCGGTGTGTGAGCCGCTGACACTAGAAACGGGGGAGCCGCGGATAAGGTCGAATTAAAGCTGGACAAAATCGGGTATACTGGTATAGAATGGGACGGCGAGATATTTGTCCGGACCAAGTCCGATTTTTGTAAGGGAGAGCATAACCGATGGAGCATCAGGAAATTTTGAACCGGGTGGACCATACCATCCTGACCACAACTGCCACTTGGGAACAGGTGAAGGCTGTCTGTGACGAGGGGCTGGCCTATTCCACCGCCTCTGTC
>ERZ1106973.2970-NODE-2970-length-11356-cov-2.699496_pt1 | contig 11356 bp, 8 predicted proteins | sample MGYA00403686_ERZ1106973 | MGnify/ENA primary metagenome ERZ1106973 (study PRJEB35170, sample SAMEA104062408) | human gut metagenome | biome: human gut; feature: human-associated habitat; material: faeces | place: Denmark | collected 2012-11-06 ...
GTTTTTCGATTCCAGCCAATCATCGTAATCCGTCCATTTTCCGTTTTTATACTGCTGTAAATACAGATGGATTGTTACCTTTGTTGTGATTCCCATTTTACCATTCATGTTTCCGGAAACAGTGGCTGTCCCAGAGACAATTTTCAGTCGCGCTTCAGCATCTAAATAATTCTCCGCCATCGGTGCAACAGAACCAAATATAGCTGCAGACGCTACAGAAATACTGCTAAAAAGCAATACACAAGCTACCAGCAATGCGGTAATCGTTCTTTTCATGTTCTCACCTCCTTTCGATGCAGTATCAGAAGTTTTGCCCTTCTATATATTAAAACCATCGAAAAGGTGATTTGGGGACAAGTTTTTTTAAAATTATTTTGTATTTTTTTACGTACATTTATCTTCTATTGAATGCTTTCCGCTATGCTTTTTATTTTTTCTAAAGGAATGTTACCTGTAAGGCGATATAGTGAAACGCCATCAGACCAAATGATATAAGAATACGTTGGTTCCTCAGCAGAATAGCCCTTATGTCCATTAATACTGATTGGTGCAAAGCTCTCCGCTTCATTGTCAATGCTGAGTCCTGTAGATTCCAATACCGCTGTCTGGTTATAATAAATCACTTTATCATTCTCTGCATCCAAGAACTCTATCGTATAAATATCTTCTGCCTGAAATACTTCTCCTCGCACATATCCCTCCGGCACGGTCGGTTCTTTGAACGCAAAGGCTTCTGCTGCGCCTGCCGGGTCCTCAAGCGCGAAGGTCACATCCAGTGTTCCCTGCTTCTCGTTGTTGGTTTCGTGCCAGATGATCGCGAAGCGGATCGCGCAGGCCGCCAGTGCCAGAATCAGGGCGGCTACCAGCGCTATAGCGACAGCGCGGCGCATCGTATATCTGCCAAGGGTCACATACTGCATGCTGCGTTCGGAATCTAAACGACCGATTTTACGTCTGTTTTGCTGCGCCGCCTCTGCGCGCGCAGCTTCCCTTTGTGCCTTGCTTCGGATCCGGTCAAAGTTTCGGATCATGCGTTTCATCCTGCGCTCGAATCGCGGTGAAAAGGTATAGTCATATTCCAGTTCATCCGGGTCCGGAATATCGGCATAGCGTTCTTCCAGCGCTTCTTTTAAGACTCTCTGAAATTCTGCTTCTGTCATCGCGGTTCACCCTCTTTCATTTTGTTTCGGAACAGCACTCTGGCGCGCTGCAGCCGCTTTTTGGCAGCCTCGATCGTGATGCCGAGCACACTCGCCAGTTCGCGCGTGCTGCAGCCGTAGACCGCGGACAGCAGCAATACGTCTGCCGCCCAGTCCGGCAGGCTTTGCACAGTCTGTAGGATCTCCTTATGTAATACCGCGTCCGGCGTTTCGTCAAAGCCCTTGGAGAGATTTTCCCACATGGACGCTGGCTGTTCTGTCTCATCGTCAGCACTGCCGGACATGCCAAAGTCCTGCCTGCTGCGCAGCCGATTCTCCTTTGCGAGCAGATTCCGCGCGGCGTTCCTAACAATAATAACCACGAAACGTTTCGTTTGGGGACAAGAAATTTCTCCGATTTTGTGAAAATTTTTGATCATACGCAAAAAAGACTCCTGCACAGCGTCCTCCGCCAGTTGCCGATCCTGCAAAACGCGCTGCGCTTCCCAGTGCATGAGTCTATGGTAGGTTTCATATAATTGCTTGAATTTTTCCTGTTCGGAACAGGTATTCAAAAGCTGTAAGTAAAGCTGCAGCATGTGGATACTCTCCTTCGGGTTGACCTGTTTGAACTTTTGCAAGTGTTCCTCTGTGGAGTCCCTTGCATGCTTCGGCGCAGAGCGACCGCGCAGATGCTTCCGCTTAACGATGTGCTTCCAGATACTGCTGTACGCGTTCGCCGTCGGTCGCGAATTCAACTAAACGGGTGCCGCGTTTGACATAGGCATCAGAGCCGCAGCCCGCCAGAATCAGCACGCAGTCGCCCAGTGCTTCCGCCTTATCCAGTGCGGTGCGGACGGCCGCGTCGCGGTCGGTGATGATCTGCGCCTTTTCCTTGTGCGCGACGTGCGCGAGAATCTCCTCACAGATCTTCTGTACACTCTCCTTGCCGGGATCGCGCTCGGTGATGATGATAAAGTCCGCGTTGGCATCGGCGATCTCTCCTGCCTCCTGTCTGCGGTTAAAGGCCTTGCCGCCGACACAGCCGAACACGAAGCCGACCTTGCGCTGCGGATAATGGTGATGTACATAGTCGAACAGCGCTTCATAGCTCATCTTGTTATGTGCGCAGTCCACGATCACGTCCACATTGCGGTCGAGCGTATAGGTTTCCATGCGTCCGGCGACCTTGACATGCGCAAGACCCTCGCGGATTGTTTCGATCGGCACGCCAAGCTGTCTGCAGATCGCGATCGCCGCCAGTGCGTTGCTGCCGTTGTAGCCGCCGCCGATATTGACGCGAAAGGCTTCTTCTCTGCCGTCCAGCACTGCCTTGACCACGATGTAGCCCGGTCCTTCTTCGACCGCAAGCCCCTGCACCTCCGCAGCGCTGTCAAAACCGAAAGTCACAGTCTTTTCACAGCTTGCCTGCGCCGCCGCCAGTACCCGCAGCAGATAGGTCTTGTCCATGTCCAGATTCACGCAGGCGATCCGGCTGCGGTCAAAGATCTTCAGCTTGGATGTAAAGTAATCCTCCATATCGCTGTGCTCCGCCTCCGAGATATGATCCTCCGAAATATTCAAAAATCCGCAGACCTCATAGTGCAGGTCCGCCACGCGGTCGTATTTAAGCCCCTGTGAGGACACCTCCATCACCAGATAACGGCAGTCGTTCCTGACGCAGCCGTCAAGGAGCCGGTGCAGCTCGATGGTCTCCGGTGTCGTCAGCTTGCGCGATTTTTCGCGATGCTGTCCGTCATAGGTATAGATGCCGGACGAAAACCCGATCTCCCGGCCGCGGTAAAGGTCCAGAATCGCTTTGATCATCGTCGCAGTGGTTGACTTTCCTTTAGTTCCGGTCAACCCGATCAAGTTCAGCCCCTTGTCCCAGCTGCGATCAAAATAAAAGGCGGAAATCTTCGAAATGGCGGCGCGGATGTCCCATGTCACAAGGCAAGGTACATCCGGTCCCATGTTCATATCGCGTGCTGCCACATAGCCGCAGGCGCCCTTGGCAAGCGCGTCCGCAAGGTATGCCTCCTTGAAATTCGCGCCCTTGCACAGAAACAGCGTTCCCGGCTTTACCGTCAGCGAATTGTAGGAAACATCGGTGACCTCCTGCGAGAAATCCGCAGTCTCTGCATTATCCGAGGCCAGCAGCCCCTCTGCGGCCAGCATTTGTTTATATTCAGCAATTGTTTTCATGTTACATCCCTCGTGTTCTTCTGCGGATATCCGCGAATATCTTAAAGTTGATATCTGTCCATCGATACATTTTCACGATGACATTATCTTTATTATAATGTCTTTTGCGTACCTTTTCAATACCGCTTTTCAGTGCTGTATTGCGCCTTTTTGCGCAGTAAATCGGCTTTGCAGCAGCTTTGCCGTATTTTTATTTGTTTCTTTCCAGCTCGCTGATCGTCGCCTCCAGCACCTGATTGATCTCCGTAAAGTTCATGTTCGGCACATAGAGCGCTTCCACCTGCATGTGCGCATGCTTCGCCTTTTCAAGGCATTGCACTGTCTTATCCAGCAGGATATCGAACTCCTCTGCCAGAGAAAGCAGGAAATCATCGTTTTGCGCCATGATCAGGCTGTTCATATAGTCGCTGACATCGAGCAGAATAATCTCCCGATCCTTACCGTCATCTTCTATGATTTCCCATGGTTCGAGATCATGGTACGCATTGACGGTCAGAAACGCCGTCTTGATACCGGGGATCAGCAGATGATCGATCTTTTCGTCCGGGCAAAGCGGACAATAGAAGGTTTCCACGTCTAAACCGCGATAGATCGCGCCCTCGCGCAGCACCGACATGAAACCGGAGTTCGCATAGCCCACCGGCACATCGACCAGATAGATCCGTTCCATCTCACCAAGCAGGCTCGGCAGATAATGCACTGTGCCGCCTGCTGTGATAGCACTGGCAAAGAACCGTTTTTCGCGTCCGGGCGTCAGACAAATTTCATGCTCGCGGTATTCTCGTCCGACGATGTCGGCCACGACGCGGTAGATCTCACTATAGCTGATCGCCCGGTTATAGACCTCCTCCATACTCCGAAAGACGCTTTTGGCAGCGTTTAAGTAATTGTAGGCGATGCGGTACCAACGCGAACATGCCTCGTTCAGGTCGATGATCTCCTCCTTATTAAGCTGGAGCCCCTCCTCGTTCCAGAATTCACCGAGATTGATAATCTTGTCGACGGCGCCCGGCGTGATCGGGTCTGTCATATGTGGACTGGTTCCGTCGATCACCGCGATCTTTCGATCCTTGAGCACGACCCCGTCGAGCGAGTTTTCGTCTGCGGAGCAGTGGAGATAGTCGATATTTTCATCGAGCTTCGCAAAGTGCTCGCCGATGCGCTTCATAAAAGTGGACTTGCCGGTGCCGGGTCCACCCTTCATGCAGATGATCTTGTTCGCTTCGCGCTGTCCCAGAATATGTTTATAGTAAGAGAAAAATCCCAGCGGCGTGTTATTACCCGGGAAATAATGTCGTTCCAAAGACAAGGTTTTACCTCCTTACATGATGAGATACTTCATACTATGCCGGAGCACCTGTCCTCGTACCAAAAAAGAGCCCCTGCCGAGGCCCTTCTTGTTCATATTATATTGCATCTGCGCTGCGGCATATGCGATTCACTGCGTGTGCATACAAGTCCGCGCGATGCCGCGCATCGCGTGCTTACTGCTCGTCGTTATATTTGCGTTCCTCTGCCTGATAGCGCGCTTCTTCTTTGGCGTCCTTTGCCGCGTCCTTCGCCGCCTGTACATCCTCCTGCGACCTTGGCTCTGATGTACGCTGTGCTTCCTGCGCAGGGGTCGCGTCCGCCTCCGGTGCAGTCCACGCACCTGTTTGCGGTGCTTCCGTCGTTTGAGATGCTTCGGTCATTTCAGCTGCTTCGGTCTGTGGCGTTTGCGGCGTGGTTTCCTGCGGTGTGCCCCAGCCGCCCTGCGCAGTCTGTCCTTCTGTCTGGATATCACGCGAGACCGGCGCGGCAGGCTGCGAACTTTCATCGACCGTATAGCTTGCCGAAACGACATTGCTCGGATCGATCCCGCTGCCCGGCTGTACAACGACCAGCTTCTCCGTCGCCAGCTCATAAAACGCCGTATATGCCGTATTGACATACGCATCGACAAAAAGCGCCGGAATGCTCAGAATGATCATAAAGATAATATTGCCGACACCGGAGCCGCTCACCTGATTGAAGATCGCGCTCGGCATGGCTGCAAGCAGATACCAGCCGATGAAGGTCAGCGTCAAATAAAAATATCTACCCTTATTGCCCATCATCAGACGCTTACTTTCCTCAATGCACTGGCTCGGTGTGTAGTCCGGATGATCGATCATCACGTAAAATGCCTGACTGTAGCGGATCGTCGCGATGATACCGGGAATGCCAAAGAGCAGCGACCAGAGGAAAATCTTCACGCTCATCAAAAGGAACAGCAGGAATGCTTTGCCGAAATTACTGAACCCCTCAAACAGCAGTGTGCCGTCCGATCTTCTGGTTCTGAAAAAGGTCAGAAGATACATGGTCAACCCGAACGAAAACGGTCCGCTGATCAAAAAATCATAAATGTCGGAGCCGTATGAAATATCATAAACAAAGGGCTCTCCGTAGATGCCTTGCTGCAGCGTATATGTGTAGGTAAAAAACTGATCCAGGATCAGACCTACCCCGCTGGTCAGCAGAAAATAAATGAACAATACAAGCGTGACCGGTTTCCAATTTCCAGAAAGTGTGTTTCTTGCGATTTCTCTGATTTTGGACGCCGGTTCGATAATGATGTGGTTTCCCATAATAACTCCTTTTCCCATTTGTGATTGAATCAATTACCCTATTTCGTATATCTTAACACGATTTTAATTTTTTTACAAGTCCTCTGAAAAATGTCGCGGCGCAATGCGTCAAAAATACTGAAATGCCGATGGTAGCGGGATTTCCGCCTCCATCTGCGCCGCATCGGCCCAGATCCAGTCGTGCGCCGGACCGTCCGCTTCACAGCTGCACGTGATATAATATCCCGTCATATGCCATTCAATATGCGTAAAAATATGCTTGTATTCGCTCTGCCGCTGCAAGCCGGTCGGCATGCAGCCCCATGCTTCTGCGGTCCGCAGCGCCTCTGATGCGGTCATTTTCTGTTCCAGATTCGGATATTGGTACAGCCCCGCCAGTATGCCCTTCGCGCCGCGTTTCTGCACCGCGAGCTGCTCGCCGCACTGCAGAATAAAGACGGTCATTTCAATGATCTTGCGTTCTTTTTTGGCGGCCTTGACCGGATAGCGGTCAAAAGTCTGATGCTCTCCGGCTCCGCAAAACGCGCGGACCGGGCAAAGTTCACATTTCGGCGTACCGTTCGGCACACAGACAATCGCACCGATCTCCATGAGCCCTTGCGTAAACACGCCGCATTGTTTCTGCGGATACAGGGTCTGCAGCATAAGCGCATAGCGCCGTTTGGTCGACTGCAGCAGAATATCCGTATCATCTTCTGTCAGTCGGCTCATCACGCGCAGCACATTGCCGTCAACAGCTGCGACACGCTCGTCGAAACAGTTGGATGCGATCGCACCCGCCGTATACGCCCCGATGCCCGGGAGTTTCAGAATCTCCTCATATCGCGCTGGGAAGCTTCCCTCATATTCTTCCATGATCATTCTCGCTGCTTTCTGCATATTGCGCACGCGATTATAGTAACCAAGTCCCTGCCAGAGCTTGAGGAGAGTTTCCTCTTCCGTCTGTGCCAACGCCTGTACGTTCGGCAGTGCTTCCATCCATCGCCTGTAATAATCCCGTACCGCCTCCACTCTCGTCTGCTGCAGCATAATCTCGGAAACCCAGACATGATAGGGATCTTTATCTTTTCTCCACGGCAGATCACGTTGGTTTTCTTGAAACCATGACATGACTGCCTGCGTAAATTCTTGATCGATCGTTTTCATGCATACCTCTTGCAAATGATTTATACAGACATATCATAACATAAACTGCATGCGCGCCGCAAGCATCAGTTATACGCAGCAGGTATCGATCCGGAGGAAATAACTGCTGCATGTTCAAAAAATCAAGGAAAAGCGCGAAAAAAAGTTGACAGGCTCTCTGATATGCAGTAGAATATTTTTGAAAAAAATTATTGCTAGGGGAGCTTTTGCTGAGATTTACCAAAGGGCTTTCGTGAAGATGTCACTTCTTAAACAGTGAACTTCCGCATTGTCCTAGGATAAACCCTCATAACCTGATCCGGTCAGTACCGGCGTAGGGAAGCAGCAACATCAGTTTTATTCTCATGGCTATGCAGTGTATGGCTTCTGCGCTATGCGATGCTGCGATGCTGTGAGTACCGGTTCCCCTCCTATTTATGACAGGAGGTTTTTTTATGTCACAGATTTCATCAACTCAAAACAGCAAGCGCAATCTTTACAGCCTTGTTCTCTGCGCGATCCTGATCGCACTTTCTTTTGTACTCGGTATGGTCAAGATCATTCCGATGCCTTACGGCGGCTCGATCACGCTGTTCAGTATGCTGGCAGCGACCCTTACCGGCTACTTCTGCGGGCCGAAATGGGGTCTTACCTCAGGCGTTGCGCTCGGTCTGTTAAACCTGATCATCGACCCGGTCATCCTGTTCCCGATGCAGGTGCTTCTCGACTATGTTTTGGCGTTCGGCTGTCTGGGGCTTTCCGGATTTTTCAGCAATAAGAAAAACGGCTTGTACATCGGTTATATCGTTGCGATTATCGGCAGATTTATCTGCTCCTTCCTCTCCGGTTTTATCTTCTTCGGTGAATACGCGCCGGAAGGCATGAATCCGGTTTGGTACAGCTTTTTATACAATATCTTCTACATCGGCGGCGAAGGCGTGCTGACTCTGATCGTGCTGGCATTACCGCCGGTTAAGAATGCAATCTATCGCCTCAAGAAAGAACGTTTTTAGTAAGCAATCATCACTTCCACCTGTCTTACACAAGCAGACGTGCAAGGCACACGAAAGGAGCCTCTCTATCAAAGATTGGCTCCTTTTCCTTTTGCATCTTTCTTGTTCATATGTCAAGAGGAATCGTTCTGTTAAAAGACGCTGCCTCTTTCATACTGTAAATCCAGATTGACATTACTTGCCCTGATATTCGTATTTCGTCTTGTTTAGGAACGCTTTCATGCCCTCCTTCTGGTCCTCGGTGCCGAAGCATACGCCGAAGCCCTCTGCTTCGAGTGCGCAGCCGCTGAACAGATCCAAATGGTAGCCCTTGTTGAGAAGGGTCTTGCAAGCCATGACTGCGACCGGCGCGTTGGACGCGATCTTCTGTGCCATCGCTTCCGCTGTCGGCATCAGTTCTTCCGGCTCGACTACTTTCTGTACCAGCCCGATTCTGAGTGCCTCATCCGCTTTGATGTTCTGCGCGGTCAGAATCAGCATCGCTGCGTTGCCAGGTCCGACGATCTTGGATAATCTCTGTGTACCGCCAAATCCCGGTGTGATGCCGAGGCCTGCTTCCGGCTGTCCGAACACCGCCTTTGCGGATGCCAAGCGAATATCGCATGCCATCGAAAGCTCGCAGCCGCCGCCGAGCGCAAAACCATTTACCGCAGCGATGACCGGTTTCTCGGTCTTTTCGATGAAGTTCATCACTCTGTGGCCTTTTTGTGCAAAGCGCTTGCCCTCCACCGGATTCAATGTAGACATCTCCGCGATATCTGCGCCCGCGACAAAGGATCTGCCCTCACCGGTCACGATCACACATCTGACGTTTTCGTCTTTATCAATAACATTAAATACATCGAACAATTCATCTAAAACGGTCGAATTTAAGGCGTTCAATGCCTCCGGCCGGTTGATCGTAACGGTAGCCACCTTATCTTTTACTTCATACTTGATTGTCTGATACATCTTTATCTTCCTTTCTTGCCTTTAGAAAATATCTCTGTCAAAGCTATGCATATCTTCGACAGTTTCTTTTTGCATCACGCTGTTAATAGTTTAACACTTCTGCGCACATTATGCAAGTGTAAAAGCTGTAATATTCCAAACTTTAGCATCTTAAAATGCATCCAAAAGTCCGGGTATCCAAAAGTCTGCTGACAGAAAACCTGTGCTAAGGACAAAAGTGCGTATAACGAAATCTGAGATTTCTATGCGCACATGGCGCTCACCTATGAGCGCCACTTCGCAAGGTGCTTTTGTCGTGATTCCGGAAATATCGCATAGCGATATTTCCTACATAATCAAAGAGACTCCCGCAAGCGGGAGTCTCCGAAATTCAATCGTAAATGAGGATTAAATGCTTGTCAGTAATCCGCCGACCTGTACAAACAGCGGTGCGAATACAACAGACACGATGGTCATCAGCTTGATCAAAATGTTGATAGACGGACCGGAAGTATCCTTGAACGGGTCACCAACAGTATCACCAACGACAGCTGCCTTGTGCGGATCGCTGCCCTTGCCGCCGAAGTGTCCTTCTTCGATGTACTTCTTCGCGTTATCCCATGCGCCGCCTGCGTTAGCCATCATGATAGCCAGCAGAACACCGGCGGATAATGCACCGCCCAGCATGCCGCCGAGTGCAGCAGGTCCAAAGATCAGACCAACAGCCAGCGGAGCAACGATTGCCATGATGCTCGGTACAACCATTTCCTTTAACGCAGCCTTCGTAGAGATATCTACGCAGTTTGCGTAGTCAGGCTTTGCGGTACCTTCCATGATACCTTTGTTTTCTCTGAACTGTCTTCTGACTTCTTCGATCATTTCGTTCGCAGCTCTGCCGACAGAGTTCATCGTCATAGCAGAGAACAGGAACGGCAGCATCGCGCCGATGAATAAGCCAATGATAACGATCGGGTCCAGTAAGCTGATGACTTCCAGATGTGTCACTGCTGCATAAGATGCAAACAGAGCCAGCGCTGTCAGTGCAGCGGAACCAATCGCGAAACCTTTACCGATCGCAGCGGTCGTGTTGCCGACTGCGTCGAGCTTATCAGTGATCTCTCTGACTTCGTGCGGTAATTCGGACATTTCAGCGATACCGCCTGCATTGTCGGATACCGGACCGTAAGCGTCAACTGCGACGGTCATACCAGTCGTGGAAAGCATACCGACTGCAGAGAGCGCGATACCGTATAAGCCTGCGAACTGGTAAGCTACGAATACGCCTACGCAAATCAGAACGATTGGCCATAAGGTGGACATCATACCAACGCCCAGACCGCTGATGATCGTAGTCGCAGCACCGGTCTGAGACTGTTCTGCGATGCCCTGTACGTGCTTATAATCGCCGGAAGTATAAACTTCTGTAATCTTACCGATGGCAATACCGACGACCAGACCTGCGATGATCGCTGCCGCATAGGTGTAATCACCCAACATGGACTTGGACAGGATCACAGTTGCGATGATAACGATCACGCCGCTGATATACGTACCCATGTTCAGTGCTGCTGCAGGGTTGCCGCCTTCTTTGCCTCTGACAAGCAGAATGCCGATGACAGACGCGATGATGCCGATCGCAGAAATGATCAGCGGGAAGATCGCTGCATCGCCTTCTGAGAACGTTGCTGTCTCCGGCGCGGAGTTTACCGCAACGGCTGCCAGTGTTACCGCGGAAATAATGGAACCTACATAGGATTCGAACAGGTCGGAGCCCATACCCGCTACGTCACCGACGTTGTCGCCGACGTTATCAGCGATAACAGCCGGGTTACGCGGGTCGTCTTCCGGAATACCTGCTTCGACCTTACCTACCAAGTCAGCACCAACGTCTGCTGCCTTCGTGTAGATACCGCCGCCGACTCTGCCAAACAGCGCCATGGAGGATGCACCCAGACCAAAGCCTGTGACACATTCCACTACGGTTGCCAGGTCTAACGCGCACAGTACCACGCCCAGTCCGAACAGACCGAGACCGGATACGCAAAGACCCATAACAGCGCCGGATCTGAACGCGATCTTCAGCGCCTTGTTCATGCCGGACTCTCTTGCAGCGTTGGCAGTTCTTACATTACCAAGCGTAGCGACCTTCATACCGAAGAAGCCTGCCAAAACGGATAATGCTGCGCCGCATAAATAGAGCACAGCGGTTGTCCAACTTTGCAATGCAAAGCCGATGATCAGGAACAATACAACAACAACAATGACCATTGTTTTGTATTCTCTCGCCAGGAATGCCATCGCACCTTCTCTGATGTATCCGGCAATTTCCTTCATCCTG
>ERZ1106973.2979-NODE-2979-length-11327-cov-3.855660_pt1 | contig 11327 bp, 10 predicted proteins | sample MGYA00403686_ERZ1106973 | MGnify/ENA primary metagenome ERZ1106973 (study PRJEB35170, sample SAMEA104062408) | human gut metagenome | biome: human gut; feature: human-associated habitat; material: faeces | place: Denmark | collected 2012-11-06 ...
AGGCAGCAAAGGCAAACGCCGATTTTCTCTATCAAAAGGCGCTGCATGATAACCCTGAAATGCTCTCCGGCAATCCGCTTAATCGCTTTTTCCAGAAGCAGCGTCTAAAGCGTGAGTATGCCAAGGCTGCAAGAACGGCAAAGGCTGCGGGCAGCACCGCGCAGGCAACCGCCAAAAGCGCCGAAAAAACCGTAGAAGCCACGGCGACGGCAGCGAAAAAAGCGGCAGAAAAGGCAAAGGAAGCAGCGGAGTTCGTTGCCCGCCATTGGAAAGGTGTGCTGGTCGTTCTGGCTGGTTTCCTGCTGATTGTCATGCTAATCGGCGGGCTGCAATCCTGCTCTGCGCTGGTGGGCGCGGCTGGCGGCGGTGTGGCGGCATCCAGCTATCAGTCGGAGGACGCGGACATTCTTGCCGCCGAAGCTGCCTACTGTGCGCTGGAAGCCGAGCTGCAAGAATATCTCGACACCTATGAACGCACCCATGATTACGACGAATACCACTATGACCTTGACGAGATCAAGCACGATCCTTATGTCCTGGCATCGATCCTCTCCGCGCTACATGACGGCGCATGGACGGCAAGCGAGGTGCAGGGGACGCTGCAAATGCTCTTTGAAAAACAATATATCCTCACGGAAACCGTCGTGACCGAGGTGCGCTACCGCACCGTTACCCGGACGGACAGCGAGGGCAATGAGTATGAGGTAGAAGTTCCGTATAACTACTACATCTGCACCGTAGAACTGGAAAACTTCGACCTCTCGCATATCCCTGTCTATATCATGGATGAAGAAACGCTGTCCAAATATGCGCTGTATATGTCGGTGCTGGGCAACAAGCCGGAGCTGTTCGGGGACAGCGAGTATATCCCCAAGTACATCACAAACCGCCCGGAAGGATATGAGATCCCGCCCTCTGCAATGGAGGACGAAACCTTTGCCGCTGTTATCACGGAAGCAGAAAAGTATTTGGGGTACCCCTATGTGTGGGGCGGCAGCAGCCCGTCCACCTCCTTTGACTGCTCCGGCTTCGTGAGCTGGGTGCTGACAAACAGCGGCGTGTGCAATACGGGCAGACTGGGCGCACAGGGGCTTTACAATATTTCCGCCCCTGTTTCCAACCCGCAGCCGGGCGACCTTGTGTTTTTCGTCGGGACATACGATACTCCGGGTGTTAGCCAGGTGGGAATCTACGTCGGTAATTCCATGATGATCCATTGCGGAGATCCGATTTCCTATTCCAACCTGAACAGCAGCTATTGGCAGTCGCATTTCTACGCCTACGCCAGACCGCCGTACAACTAAGGAGGGCGGCTATGTTAGCGCTGATCCCTGTTTCTCTTGCGCAGGCGAACGAGCTCGTGCGGCAGCATCACCGCCACCACAAGCCCGTCGCCGGACATAAGTTTTCCATTGGTTGTGCTGAAAATGGGCGGCTTTGTGCCGTTGCTATTGTGGGACGGCCTGTGAGCCGCTATTTGGACGATGGCTTTACGCTGGAGGTCAACCGCCTGTGCAGCGATGGCACGAAGAACGCTTGCAGCATCCTTTATGCCGCATCCGCGCGGGCGGCAAAGGCAATGGGATACCGCAAGATCATCACCTATACGCTGGATAGCGAGAGCGGCAGCAGTCTCCGCGCCGCTGGTTGGAACTGCGCAGGCTTGGCAGGCGGCAAATGCTGGACAGGCAGCCGTAAGCCCGCCTCCGCTTTGTACCCGGCACAGATGAAACTTCGATATGAAAAGCTCTTATAAAGGGGGATTTCTATGGCCTATGTCAACGTCCCAAAGGACTTAACCAAAGTAAAAACCAAGGTGCTGTTCAACCTCACGAAACGACAGCTCATCTGCTTCGGAAGCGGCGCGCTCATCGGCGTACCGCTTTTCTTCTTGCTCAAGGGCAGCATCGGCACCAGCCCCGCCGCCATGGTGATGATGGTGGTGATGATCCCGGCTATGCTGTTCGCCATGTATGAAAAGAACGGTCAGCCGCTGGAGGTCGTCATCCGCAACATCTACCGTGTGTGCTTCCAGAGGCCGAAGCAGCGCCCATATAAGACCAACAATTTTTATGCCGTTCTGGAGCGGCAAAACCAGTTAGACCGGGAGGTGTATCAAATTGTCCGAAAAGAAAAAGCTGACCCGCGCCGAACGAAAACAGATCGAAATCGCCATCGCAAGAGCGAACCGAACGGATAAGAAAGAAAAATCGGCGCAGGACAGCATCCCGTATCAGCGTATGTGGCCGGACGGCATCTGCCGTGTGACCGACACGCGCTACACCAAAACGATCCAGTATCAGGACATCAACTACCAGCTCTCGCAGAATGAGGACAAGACCGCCATCTTTGAGGCGTGGTGCGATTTCCTGAACTACTTTGACAGCTCCGTGCAATTCCAGCTTTCCTTTGTGAACCTCTCGGCTTCGCAGGAAACCTTTGCACGGAGCATTTCCATTCCGCCCTGCGGGGACGAGTTTGACGGCATCCGCGCCGAGTACGCCGGTATGCTGCAAAATCAGCTTGCCCGCGGCAACAACGGCCTCATTAAGACCAAGTATCTCACGTTCGGCGTTGAGGCCGACAACCTCCGCGCTGCCAAGCCCCGTTTGGAGCGCATCGAAACTGACCTTCTGAACAACTTCAAGAGGCTGGGCGTTGTGGCTGCGCCGCTGAACGGCTTTGAGCGCCTGCACGTCATGCACGACATTCTGCGGATGGACGAGCAGGAGCCGTTCCGCTTTTCGTGGGACTGGCTGCCTCCCTCCGGGCTGTCCACCAAGGACTTTATCGCGCCCAGCTCCTTTGAGTTCAAGACCGGCAGGATGTTCCGCATGGGCAAAAAGCTGGGTGCGATCAGCTTCGTGCAGATTCTGGCACCGGAGCTGAATGACCGGATGCTGGCGGACTTTCTGGATATGGAGAGCAGCGTCCTCGTCAATCTCCATGTGCAGTCTGTGGATCAGGTCAACGCCATCAAGACCGTCAAGCGCAAGATCACCGATCTGGACAAATCCAAAATCGAGGAACAGAAAAAAGCTGTCCGCGCCGGGTACGATATGGACATTATCCCGTCCGACCTTGCCACCTACGGCGCAGAAGCCAAAAAGCTGTTGCAGGATTTGCAGTCCCGCAATGAGCGAATGTTCCTGCTGACCTTCCTCATTCTCAACACGGCGGACACACCCCGGCAGCTCGACAACAACATCTTCCAGACCTCCAGCATTGCGCAGAAGTATAACTGTGCGCTGACCCGGCTGGACTTTCAGCAGGAGGAAGGACTGATGAGCAGTCTCCCGCTGGGGCTGAATCAGATCGAGATTCAGCGGGGCTTGACCACCTCCAGCGTGGCGATTTTTGTGCCTTTCACCACGCAGGAGCTGTTCCAGAACGGTTCGGAGGCGCTGTACTACGGCATCAACGCTCTTTCCAATAACCTCATCATGGTAGACCGGAAGCTGCTGAAAAACCCGAACGGCCTGATTTTGGGTACTCCCGGCAGCGGTAAGTCGTTTTCGGCAAAACGTGAGATCACCAATGCGTTTCTCATCTGCCCCAAGGATGACATCATCATCTGTGACCTGGAGGGTGAATATACGCCGCTGGTGGAGCGTCTGCACGGTCAGGTCATTAAGCTGTCGCCCACCGGCAAGGGCTACGACGGTTCGCCCTGCTACATCAATCCGATGGACTTGAATCTGGATTACAGCGACGATGATAACCCGCTGAGCCTGAAATCCGACTTCATTCTGTCGCTGTGCGAGCTGATCGTCGGCGGCAAGGATGGGCTTGCCCCTGTGGAAAAGACCATCATCGACCGCTGCGTGCGCATCGTCTACCGGGACTACCTCAATGACCCGAAACCGGAGAATATGCCGCTGCTGGAGGACTTGTATAACGCCCTCCGTGCGCAGGATGAAAAGGAAGCGCAGTACATCGCCACTGCTTTGGAAATCTACGTCACCGGTTCTCTGAATGTGTTCAACCATCACACGAACGTGGATGTGAATAGCCGCATCGTCTGCTACGACATCAAGGAGCTGGGTAAGCAGCTCAAGAAAATCGGGATGCTGGTGGTGCAGGATCAGGTCTGGAACCGTGTGACCATCAACCGCGCCGCCCATAAAACGACCCGCTACTATCTTGACGAGTTCCATCTTCTTTTGAAGGAGGAACAGACGGCTTCGTACAGTGTCGAAATCTGGAAGCGCTATCGCAAATGGGGCGGCATCCCCACCGGGATCACGCAAAATGTCAAAGACCTGTTATCCAGCCGCGAGGTTGAGAACATTTTTGAGAACAGCGATTTCATCTATATGCTCAATCAGGCCGCTGGCGACCGGCAGATTCTCGCAAAGCAGCTCAACATTTCGCCGCATCAGCTTTCTTATGTGACCCACTCCGGCGAGGGCGAGGGGCTGCTGTTCTACGGCAACACGATCCTGCCCTTCATTGACCACTTCCCCAAGGACACCGAGCTGTACCGCGTCATGACCACCAAACCGCAAGAGGTGGCGTCGGCATGAAAAGAGAACCGCGTTTACAGTTTTCCGACGCCGATCTCGCCGAGCCGAAGCTGGAAAAGCCCATCAAGCGGGTGAAAAAAGCGGAGGCCAAGGCGGATAAGGCGCAGGCGAAAATCCCCAAGAAAACCGTGGTCAAAAAGGAACGTGGCTTTGATCCTGCCACCGGCAAGGTCAAAACGCAGCTCCGTTTTGAGGAAGTGGATAAGAAAAAGCCGCCCTCCAAGCTGACCCATGCCGTGCGGGATGCCCCCGCCAACTTTGTTCTCTCTCAGGTTCACCGGGAGGTGCGGCAGAGCGAGGATGACAATGTAGGCGTAGAGGCCGCGCACAAGGTAGAGCAAGCCGTGGAGAGCGGCGGGCGGCTGGTGCAGTCTGCCCACCGCGCCCATCAGCTCAAGCCTTATCGTGCTGCCATCCGTGCAGAGAAAAAGCTGGAACGAGCCAATCTTGACGCGCTCCAGAAGAAAGCAGAGATCGACAGCCCCACCAGCAATCCCGTTTCCAAATGGCAGCAGAAGCAGGCAATTAAGAAGCAGTATGCCGCTGCCAAGCACAATCAGGCGGCGCAGACTACGGCAAAGGCGGCAGAGAATACCGCCAAGGCCGCGAAAAAAGCCGCTGAAAAGGCTGAGAAAGCGGGCAAATATGTGTGGGAACACCGGCGCGGCTTTGCCATTGCCGCCGCAATTCTGCTGATGCTGGCATTTCTGCTCAACGGCCTGTCCTCCTGCTCGGTGATAATGGATGGCGTCGGCTCCGGGATCGCGGCCAGTACCTATCCGTCGCAGGACGCCGATATGCTGGGCGCGGAAGCGCAGTATTGCGAAATGGAGGCAGAGCTTCAGCGCTACCTCGACACCTACGAAAGCACCCATGACTACGATGAGTACCACTTTGATCTGGACACCATCGAGCATGACCCCTATGTACTCATTTCCATGATTACGGCGCTGCATCAAGGGGAATGGACGCTGGATGAGGTGCAGGGTACGCTCCAAATGCTCTTTGACCGCCAGTACATCTTGACCGAGGATGTGGTGGTGGAAACCCGCTACCGCACGGAAACCGACACATGGACGGACGCGGACGGCAACACCCATACGGACACCTATCAGGTGCCGTATGACTACTACATCTGCACGGTCACGCTGGAAAACTTCAATCTCTCCCATGTTCCCGTTTACATTATGAGCGAAGAACAGCTCGGAATGTACGCCACCTATATGGCCACCCTCGGCAACCGTCCCGACCTGTTCCCCGGTTCAGGCTACATCGGCAAGTATGTGGAGGGCAGCTATACCGACTACGACATTCCCCCGGAGGCGCTGGACGATGAGGTATTTGCCGCCATCATCAAGGAAGCGGAAAAGTATCTCGGCTACCCCTACGTTTGGGGCGGCAGCAGTCCCTCTACCTCATTTGACTGTTCGGGCTTCGTCAGTTGGGTCATCAATCATTCCGGTTGGGATGTGGGCAGGCTGGGCGCGCAGGGACTTTGCAATATCTGTACGCCCGTATCCTCTGCCAACGTCAAGCCGGGCGATCTGGTGTTTTTCACCGGAACCTATGATACCCCCGGTGTCAGCCATGTGGGTATCTACGTCGGCAACAATATGATGATCCACTGCGGAGATCCGATCTCTTATGCAAACTTAAATTCAAGCTATTGGCAGTCCCATTTTTATCGCTATGGGCGCTTGCCGTAAAGGAGAGTGAACGATATGAACCCGAAAATTATGAAGCTCCGTGGAGAGCTGGAGAAGAACAAAGGCAAAATCTCTGATCTGCAAGGCCGCAACCGCGAGCTGGAAAAGCAGATTCGTGAGCTGGAGGACACCGACATCATCGGCATGGTGCGTGAGAACGGCATGACGATGGAGCAGTTTGCCGAGCTGTTCCGCCGTATGCAGGCCGCGCCTGCACCGGCCACTTCGGAAAAGGAGGCGTTGAACCATGACTAAAAACACACCGCGCATTTTTATCAGCCTGCTGCTGATGCTCCTGTGCATCGGGATTCTCCCCGTTTCCGCCTTTGCCAGCGGCGGTGATTATCCTGATGATGCGCTGCCCACCGCCGAAAGCAGCGCCGCAGACGCACAGGAAACAAAACAGATCGGCACGGTCACGACCAACGGCGGCAGCCTGAATGTCCGCACCGGCGCGGGACTGGACAACACCGCGTTTACGCAGCTCCCCAACGGCACGGTGGTCGATGTGATTGGCAGGGATGGCGATTGGGTAAAAATCCTGCTGCCCGCCCGTGTGGGCTATGTGTACGGCGGCTATCTGACCGTTACCGACGCCGCCGACAGCACCGTGAGCATCGGCGGCATGACGCTTCCGTTTGATGAAAAAGAGCTGGCCGACCTCTGGCAACTTCTTCTCGGCGGCATGACGGGTGGCGGCGACGCGCTGACACCGGACGGCAATCTGACGCTGATCGACGATATTGGCACCAGCACCAAGGCAGGAAAACAGTTCATTACGCTGGAAAGCAAGAACGGCAATGTGTTTTACATGATTATTGACCGTGACGATGAGGGCGAAGAAACCGTCCACTTCTTGAATCAGGTGGATGAGGCCGACCTGATGGCGCTGACTGGCGAGGAAGAAACGCCCGCCGTCTGCTCCTGCACCACCAAATGCGTGGCCGGTGCGGTCAATACATCCTGCCCCGTCTGCGCGGTCAACATGACCGAGTGCGTGGGCAAGGAGGCAAAGCCCGAAGTCCCCACCGAGCCGACAGAACCCGCCGCCGAGGAACCGGTGAAAAAGAGCGGCGTGGGCGGCATCCTTGTCGTTCTGCTGATCGTCTCGCTGGGCGGCGGTGCTGCGTTCTACATTTTCAAGCAGAAAAAGGCCAAGCCGCAGACCAAAGGCAGCGCCGATCTGGACGATTATGACTACGGCGAGGACGAATATGAGTTTGAGCCGTATGAGGACGAACCGGAACAGGATACTACGGAGGATACGAACGCATGAGATATTTCACCAACAATCCGCTGGAACGCCTGATGATGCAGAAGCCAAAAGCAGCGCGGGAGGACAGCCCTCCCGACGCTGCCAAGGAACACTTCTGCTATGGCTGTAAGCGCTTCGGACAGAGCTGCGTTCGCCCCTGCTACCGTGACGTAAAGAGAATGGAGGCTGCACCATGCGCCTTGTGATCGCCGAAAAACCCTCCGTGGCGCAGAGCATCGCCGCCGTGCTGGGTGCTAAATCACGGCATGACGGGTATCTGGAGGGCGGCGGGTACATCGTGTCGTGGTGCTTCGGGCATCTGGCAGAGCTGGCCGACGCCGCCGTTTACAATGCTGATGATGCCAAATGGACGCTGGCGGCGCTGCCCATCATTCCTACCTCGTTCCGCTTCATCATCCGCTCCGATAAGCAAAAGCAGTTTGATGTTCTTCGGGAACTGATGCGCCGGGAGGACGTGACCGAGGTGGTCAACGCCTGCGACGCTGGGCGCGAGGGTGAGCTGATCTTCCGCACGGTTTACTGCCTTGCGGGATGCTCCAAGCCGATTCTGCGGCTTTGGATTTCTTCAATGGAGGATGATGCCATCCGCAGCGGCTTCCAGCAGCTTAAGTCTGGGCGCGACTATGACGGCCTGCATCAATCTGCCCTGTGCCGCGCCAAGGCTGATTGGCTGGTTGGTATCAACGCCACGCGGTATTTCTCCCTGACGTATGGCCGCACATTGAACATCGGGCGCGTCATGTCGCCCACGCTGGCGCTGCTGGTACAGCGCGAGGCGGAGATCTCCGCATTTGTGGCAGAATCGTTCTACACCGTCCAGCTCGATTGCGGCTTTCCCGCCACGACAGACAGAATGAAGGACAGAAAGGATGCCGACGCTATCGCCAACGCCTGCAAGGGCAAGGCAGTAACCGTCAAAAGCGTGGAGCGCAAGGAAAAGTCTGAGAAAGCACCCGCACTCTACGATTTGACCTCCCTCCAGCGCGATGCCAACCGCGTTCTCGGCTACACCTCTCAGCAGACCCTCGACTATCTCCAAGCGCTCTATGAAAAGAAGCTCTGTACCTACCCGCGCACCGACAGCCGCTTCCTGACCGACGATATGGAGGGCAGCGTCCCCGGCCTTGTCGCCGCCGCTGCCGCTGTCTGCGGCATGGAGAAGCCGCAGACCATCTGCGCCAAGCAGGTATGCAGCAGCAAAAAAGTCACCGACCACCACGCCATTGTCCCCACCGTCAGCGCGGCAAAGGTGGACATGGCCTCTCTGCCGCTGGGCGAACGTGAGGTGCTGAAGCTGGCGGCAAAGGGCTTGCTCCGTGCCGTGGATGAACCCTACCGCTACGCGGAAACGGTCATTACGCTGGAATGTGCCGGTCAGAGCTTTACCGCCAAGGGCAAAACCGTTCTTGCTACCGGCTGGAAGCGCTATGAGCAGGAGCCAACAGAGGTAGCTCCCGCGCTGCCGGTGGTGACGGAACAGCAGATGCTTTCCGTAACTGCCGCATCGGTCAAGACCGGCAAAACCACGCCGCCCAAGCACTTCACCGAGGATACGCTGCTGGCTGCAATGGAAAACGCGGGCAAGGAGGATATGCCCGATGATGCCGAGCGCAAGGGCATTGGCACCCCGGCGACCCGTTCCGGTATCATTGAAAAGCTGGTGTCCTCCGGTTTTGTGGAGCGCAGGAAGTCCAAGAAGATCACAAATCTGCTGCCCACCTCCACCGGCACGGCGCTTATCACCGTTCTGCCTGAACAGCTCCAGTCTCCGCAGCTCACCGCTGAATGGGAGCACCGCCTGAAAGAGATCGAGCGCGGCGAAATCGCCCCGGACAGCTTCATGGATGGGATCGCCGCCATGCTGAATGAGCTGGTGCAGACCTACAAGCCCATCCCCGGTGCGGAAGTCCTGTTCCCCTCCGGGCGCGAGGTGGTCGGCAGGTGTCCCCGCTGCGGAGCCGAGGTGACGGAATCACCGAAAGGCTTTTTCTGTGAGAACCGTTCCTGCGCCTTTGTTCTCTGGAAAAAAAGCCGCTTTTTCACTGCCAAAAAAAAGGCGCTGACAAAATCCCTCGCCGCCGCGCTTTTGAAAAATGGTCGTGCCCCGCTGAAAGGCTGCTACTCGGAAAAGACCGGGAAAACCTATGATGCCGTCGTTCTTCTGGAGGACGATGGGCAGCGCACGGGCTATAAGCTGGTGTTCGACAATGGCTGATGCGCCGCGTATGGATCACAAGCAGCTCCGCCGCTCCAAAAAGCTCATTCGGAAGCTCTGCTGTAATTATGATCACGGCAACTGCCTCGCGCTGGATGATGGAGAGCCTTGCGTCTGCGTACAGGGTATTTCCTACTCGCTGCTGTGCAACTGGTTCCGAAACGCGGTGCTTCCCGCCGACCATGAGCTGCTGGCCGACGTGATGCGGGAAAGGCCGGGAAAGCGCTGCGCCGTCTGCGGTAAGCCGGTCTATTCTTCCTCCAACTGTGCCAAGTATTGTCCTGCCTGCGCCAAGCAGGAGCGCCGAAAGCAGGACGCCAAACGGAAGCGTGAACAATACTGGAACCTCCGCAGATAGAGGGCGTAAAAGCCCCGTGCCGCAAGGCTTTTTCCATGCGGAATCACAAGGGGCTGCGTCATTCTATCCGCAAGCTCAAAAACAACGTCTATCTGCGGAGAATCGCCCCTGTGCAGGATGTGTTTTCTTCTGCGCAGGGGCGCTATTTTTTGAAAGGAGATCATCATGGCTGAAAAGCAAACCAACAAAGACCGGATGCGGGAGATCGTTGACAGCATCGAAAACGGCATCAAGGAGCTGTTTGAGAGCGATAAGTACCGGCAGTATCTCTCCACGATGAGCCGTTTTCACCGCTACTCGGTCAATAATACCATGCTCATCTATATGCAGCGCCCCGACGCCACCCATGTGGCGGGCTTCAACAAGTGGCGCGATCAGTTCGGCAGGAACGTCCTGAAAGGCGAAAAAGGTATCCGCATTATCGCTCCCACTCCCTATAAGAAAAAGGTCGAGGAGATCAAGACCATCGTGATCCCGGAGGTCATCACCATCAAGGAACTCGCGGAAAAGATGAAATTACGTCCGGCTGATATCGTTAAGAAGCTCTTCTTACAGGGCACGATCGTGACGATCAACCAGGAGATCGACTTTGAGAAAGCCGAAGAGATCGCAATGGAATATGACGTTCTCTGCGAGAAAGAGAAGAAAGTCAATGTCATCGAGGAACTCTTAAAAGAGGATGAAGAGGACGAGAAGGACATGGTTCCGAGACCGCCGGTCATCTGCGTAATGGGTCATGTCGATCACGGTAAAACTTCTCTTCTTGATGCGATCCGCCAGACAAACGTTACCTCCAGAGAGGCAGGCGGCATCACACAGCACATCGGTGCTTATGTTGTAGATTACAACGGCCAGAAGATCACATTCCTCGATACACCTGGTCATGAGGCGTTCACAGCCATGCGTATGCGCGGTGCCCAGGCAACCGATATCGCGATCCTCGTAGTAGCAGCGGACGACGGTGTTATGCCGCAGACCGTTGAGGCGATCAACCATGCGAAAGCCGCAGGCGTTGAGATCATCGTTGCGATCAACAAGATCGATAAGCCGAGCGCAAACGTAGAGAGAGTAAAACAGGAATTATCCGAGTATGAGCTGATCCCTGAGGACTGGGGCGGAAATACCGTATTCGTACCGGTTTCCGCACATACAAAAGAGGGAATCCCGGAACTTCTCGAGATGATCCTTTTAACAGCAGAAGTAAAAGAGTTAAAGGCAAACCCGAACCGCCGCGCAAGAGGTCTTG
>ERZ1106973.2986-NODE-2986-length-11306-cov-3.386277_pt1 | contig 11306 bp, 7 predicted proteins | sample MGYA00403686_ERZ1106973 | MGnify/ENA primary metagenome ERZ1106973 (study PRJEB35170, sample SAMEA104062408) | human gut metagenome | biome: human gut; feature: human-associated habitat; material: faeces | place: Denmark | collected 2012-11-06 ...
GTATAAAGCGGAGAAAGTAAAGACGGAAGCTGTTAAAGATGGCGTGTTCAAATGGGAATTGACTAAAAAGGCTACAACTTAAAATCAAGGCACCGGCGGCGGTAAATAACTTCGCAAACATCTTTTATTTTATCCACTGGATTGCGGGTGAGACCGATGGGTTGCGGTCTCACCCCAAACCATAAAAAAAGAAACTGAAGATACGAAAAAGAAAATTTTCACATGGTCCGTCAAAGATCTTGCAACGACATAAGAAACATTGGCGGCAAACAACTTCGCAAACATCTTCTATTACTTTATCCACTGGATTGCGGGTGAGACCGACGGGTTGTGGTCTCACCCCAAACCATAAAAAGGAGAGGGCATGCTGTATCTCGATGATCCGTTTCTGACGGCTTACTGTGCGGCGGTGACCGCAATACTGGGCGCGTGTATGGGTAGCTTTTTGAACTGCATGGCATGGCGTCTCGTACACGGCGAATCCATTCTGCGCGGCAGATCACACTGCGATGCGTGCGGACATGTGCTGGGCGCGGGCGACCTGATCCCGATTGTCAGCTATGCTATGCACCGGGGTCGATGCCGATACTGCGGCGCGAAGCTTTCCCGGGTACATCTGCTGGCAGAGCTGGTCTCGATGCTCGTATTTGTCAGCATCTTCTTCAAATTTCATATTTCCCTCCAAGCACTCAAGTATGCCATTTTTGTGAGTCTGCTGCTTGCAAGCGCGTTTGCGGATTTGGAGGGGCATATCATTCCGGACCGATTTATCGTGGCCGGTATTGTCGTTTCTATGGGGAGCCTGCTTTTTGCGCAGGAGCCGCTTGCCGCGCTGCGGGATGCCCTGCTCGGCGCTTTTGCAGTGGCAGGCACGATCCTGGTCCTTGTGCTGCTCTTTGAAAAAATCAAAGGCGTGGAGGCGATGGGCGGCGGCGATATCAAGCTTTTGTTTATGACCGGCACGTTTCTGGGGCTGGCGGCGAACATCGTCTGCCTGCTGCTCTCCTGTCTCATCGGCATTTTCTGGGGGCTGGCGGCGACAGTCGGCAAAGAGGAAAAGACCTTCCCCTGGGGGCCGTCCATCGCCATCGGCGCATGGCTTGCCCTGCTGTTTGGAAACGAGCTTGCGGCGTGGTATCTCGGTTTATTGGCTTAGCACAAGGCTTGCACAGCGCGTGCAGAAAGGAAAGAGGCAAAACATTTTGGGAAAACAGCGTATCGGCTTTGATATCGGGGAGTCCTCGGTCAAGATGGTGCTCGCAGCGGGCACAGAAATCAAAAATGCAGTAACGGCAGAGCTGCCGGACCATATGGTTGAGAACGGCAAAATCCTCTCGATGGACGCGATGGCGGATTTTATCCGTACACAGGCAAAGACACATCATCTGCCAAGGGCAGAGGCGGCGGTCATCCTGCCGGCAAGCGCGATTTTTGTCCGCACGATTACGGTACCGGTGATGACGGAGCAGCAGCTGCTGTTTAACCTGCCGTTTGAGTTCAAGGACTATCTCACCGAAGAAAAACGCAATTATCTTTTTGACTACGCGGTGCTGGAGATGATTCCGGACGAAGCGGGCCGGCCGCACGAGCTGCGTCTGCTCGCCTGTGCGGTACACAAGGAGGTCATCGAGGCATACCGTAGCATGTTCAAACGTGCGGGCTTCAAGCTGAAGCTTGCCGTTCCGCAGGAGTGCGCCTATACGAATCTGATCCGGCGTCTGGACCCGGCGATCGGGCAGGACTGCTGTATCGCGGATATCGGACACAGCGGCACGCGCCTGCATCTTTTCCATCAGCGGGAATATGCGACAGTGCGCAATGTTGACATCGGTATGCGGGCGCTGGACGAGATCATCGCAGCGGTGCAGGAGGTCGATGTACACATGGCGCATACTTACAAGGAAAGCAACTATCATCAGGTGCTGGAAAGCGACGATGCACAGCGCTTATACAGCAGTCTGGCAGTCGAGATGGCAAAGGCTGTAAATTTCTTTAATTACAACAATCGAAGCGCACAGCTGGAGGATATCTACCTTTGCGGCGGCGGCGCCTGTATCGCGCCGTTGACGCGCGCCATCGAAGAAGCCACGCACATGCAGGTGCATCCGGCTGCGGCGCTGATGCCGTCGCTGCAGCAGCCGGAGGACGCCTACCACTTCCTGCAGGGCTACGGACTGGCAATCGGAGAGAAGTAAGACGAGGATAGCAATATGGATAAGACAGCAAAAACAAAGGCGGTCGCTAGGCACAAAGCCAAGCCCGTCAAATATCCGACCAAGACAAGCATCAATATGATGACCTGCGGTCTGCCGCAGCATACCGGAAGAACCCTCAGCATCGGCGTCTGTCTGATCGCCCTGCTGGTCGCTTTCGTGGTCAAGGTCGGTGTATATGATCAGCTTGCGCGGCTGGATCGGGCAGAAAGCGCCTATCAGACCGTACATCAGCAAAATCTGACGCTGCAGGAGCGCGTTGCAGACTACGAGGAGGTGCTGCTGGCATACCGGGCGCATGCGATGAATTTCGTCTCCGGCGATGCAGAGGATGCGGTGGTGATCGTTGACCGGCAGGCTGTTTTGGATTTGATCGAAGAAACGATGCTGACTAAGGGCACGCTCGTCTCCATCAGCCTGCACGAAAATACAGCGGTCGTCAATATGAGCGGGATGAATCTCAAGCAGATATCGCAAATGAACGCAAAGCTGAAGCAGCGCGGCATCGTGCGTGACGTCCAGCTCAAGCTCGCGCAGACCGAGGAGGAGCGTGCGGCATCTGTGCTGAACTTTACGGATACCATTTATCTGCAGACGGAGGAGGCAAAGGCATGAACAGAGAGCTTACCAAACGAGAAAAAGTCCTTCTGCTGATCTTCGCGGTCCTGCTGATCGCGGTGGTCTACTATAAGCTCCTGCTGGAGCCGATCAACAATCAGATCGAGAGCTATCGCAGCCTCACGCAGGAGGAGCAGATGCAGATGGAAACCGCACAGCTGCAGGCGGTGCGCATGCAACAGATGGAAGCAGAAATCGCACAGGCAAAGGCTGCGGGCATCGAACGCACGATCCCGGATTATGACAACAGTGCGGTGCTGCTGCCGCAGCTGTATCAGATCATGGACAGCACGATCGAGTACGCGATGGATTTTGATGAGATCACCTTTGAGGGCAATATCGCCGCAAGACCTGTGCAGATCGAGTTTGAAACCGCAAATTATCAGAAAGCAAGGCGTGTGATTGACAAGCTCTGTACGACAGGCTATGCGATGCAGATCGAAGATATGACGATACAAGAAGCCAGAACGACAGATAAACGGAGCGTCCACACCTATTTGAGCATCACTTTTTTTGAGGCTGTCCGGCAGTGACAAGTGACAAAGGAAGGCATACCTATGAGTAAACAGCGTTTCAGCAACAACCGGAAATCAAGAGAGAATCGCAGGACGGCGGGATTTACCATGACGGAGATCCTGCTGGTCGTTGCGATTCTCGCTGTGCTTTTTGGCGTGACGGCTGTCGGGCTTGTGCAGATGCAGAAAGAGCTGCGCCAAAAGGAGCTGGACAGCAAGGCGGAGACCATCTACATGGTCGCGCAGAACCGGCTGACCGAGCTGGCAGCCAGCGGCAGGAGCGATCTGTATGATCCGAAAAAACATGACGATATCCAGTCTTTGGTCATCACGCCGATTGATTCCGAAAGCGATCGGGATGGTGCGCTGTACTATGTCAGTGCGGCGCTGCTTGGGGCGGAGAACAGCGCCGCACAGGCGCTGATGCCGACCAGCCGCATCGACAAAGCGCTGCGCGATGCCGACTGGGTCATTGAATTTGATCCTGCCAGCGGCAGCGTGTACGCAGTCTTTTACAGCGAAAGCAGCATGAACTATCAGCCGGAGGCTTTTAACAGCCTGCGCATCAAACAGATGCGTCTCAAAGCAGGCGCTGCGGTCGGCTACTACGGCGGCGATGCGGTAGTCACGCTGGATACAGCTACCTTGCAGCCGGAGATTCTCGTACGCAATGAGGAGTGTCTGCACGCGATTTTGAGCTGCTATGCGCCGGACGGCGGGGAATTAACCTTTGAAATCACTGTTTCGGATACCTTTGGCAATTCTGTGACCCAAACCGTAGGGCGGGAATCACAGGTCATCGTAAATAAACGATGGGTCTATGATTTGACGCTGGATAAACTGACAAAAGGCGAGCGGTTTCATGAGGCGTATCCGGAGCTGGTGCCGGGCAGTGACCTCACCATTCGTTTTCGTGCCATCAGCGCCAACGATATGATCGACGCGGGCAGCGCCGAGCCGGTCATCACCAACAGTCTCTTTGCGTCTGTGCAGAGCGGAACGGCGGAGATCACCTACGGCCGCCATCTGCAGAATCTGGATGAGGCATCCGGGATTAACGCTAACAAAGAGAAACTGGAGATCACAACGGCAGTACAGCGCAGCCATCTGCATTTTGAGGACGATGCGGACAACAATGAGGACTGGTATTCTCTGTACGGTGCGAATGCGTACAAGCCGATTGATAACCCGTCGCTGATGCATTATGCTGGCAGCTATCAGCTTTCCGGCAGCGGCACAGCAGCGGGAGAGCAGGTGCGCTGTGTGATTTACGGATTGCAGACAAACAAAGGCATGTTCGACACCTTCTACGGCTACAGTCTGCGCGATGTCACGCTCTCTGGCGCTGCGATCACCGGCGGGGACCGCGCCGGGGCTTTGGCAGCGACGATTGGCGGAATCGGCACCACAGAGGTGCAGGGCTGCCGCGTGTATCTGAGCGCGGCTGAAGGAGATTTGACAGACAAAACCGAAAAGGATGTGCGGATCAAAGGCAGTCAGTATGTCGGCGGTCTGGTCGGCTATGCGGCGTGTGGGCTGAAAATCAGCGACAGCTTTGCCGCAACCGTCATCGGACAGCAAACAAGCGAAACGGTCGGCGGTCTGGTCGGCTATGCGCACGATACCATTGAAATCAGCGGATCCTACGCGGACTGCTACCTCTACGGACAGCACGTCGGCGGCTTGATCGGCGGCGCGGCGGCGGGTAACAGTAGCTTTAAGAACTGCTATGCGGCGGGCTATATCTATGCGCAAAAGACCGCGGCAGGCTTCCTGCCGCAGGAGGCTGCGCACATAGAAAATGCCTATGCGGTCATCAAATATGACAACGCGGCGGGTGCTGCGGCTTATGCTGCGGTGTCTGCCTGCGACGATGCAAAGAATCTGTACTACATCGCAGACGGCGGTGTATCGGACGGCGTGGGGGAAGCGGTCAGCTACGAAAAACTCAGCAAGCGGGATACCTTTGTAAAAAAATTAGGTGCGGCTTTCAGTGCAACGACGGGCGGTGACCATACGTTCGCATATAATTTGATGAACCAAGGCTTGACGGACTATTCCTTCCCGAAACTCGCAAAACTGGCACATTACGGTGACTGGGCGGCGGATTTTCAAGATGAAACGCCGGTATATTACGAGGTCTATGCAGACAAGGCAGACAAGAGCTACGGCATCTTCGGTGCGAATCTGGACACGCTGCACAAGGAGGGAACGGCAGTCGGCGACGGTTACGGCATCATTTACCGCGCGAAGCCGACGAAAGCGGTTACGGTGCAATATAAAACAAGCGGCAAAGCCGAGGAAAGCGTGACCTTGCAGCCTGAGGCAGCGGTGCAGCTGACCTTAGGGGCAGAAACCTATTATTTGCTCCCGTTTGCCAAAGAAATCGTCAATACGACCTATGCGCCTGCAGATTTCTATCAGCCATTGGTGATAGACAGTGCGACCTACTACTATAATCCGCATTTTGCCTGCACCATGACGACCGAAAAACCGAGTCAGGCGGCAGCGCTCGTCCGGATCAGAACTGCGCGCCAGCTGCACGCTTTGAGCCTGTATTATGAAGAATATGCGGAAAAGACCAAGCGCAGCGTCTACATGCAGGGTCTGGACATCAATTATGCAGATTATACTTGGGAGTCCTACACCAACGCTAACAGCGTCAGCGAGCAGGAACCGATCGGAGAGGGCACAACCTACGCGTTTCACGCGACCTACGATGGCAGCGGCTGTACGATCAGCGGGATTTCCTTTGTAAACAAGCGCAAAGGCTCCTATGCTACGGGGATGTTCGGGGATAACCGGGGCATCCTGCGAAATATCGCAATCGTCTCCGAATATACCGGAGGGCAGGACAGCTATATCGGCTTCGGCAGCAATATCGCGGGCAGCAGGGCAGTCGCTTACGGCGGTGTGCTGGCAGGCAGAAATTCCAGGACGATCCGCAACTGTGCGGCTGCGGGCTACACGCTCACGCTTTATGCTTACCGCAACAGTACCACCTGTGTCGGCGGGCTTGTGGGCAGCAATTACGGCACGATTCGAGAATGTGCGGCGGAGACGCCGCGTATCAAGCTGTCCGCAACCTATGCGAACGTCAAGCTTGGCGGTTTCGTCGGACAGAATAACGGCGGGATTTCCTCCTGCTATGCGGTCGCGGACATCGAGGTCATGGAATCCAGACAGGGCAGCGTCAGTACGGCAGGCTTTGCAGGAGAAAATCTCGGCTTTGTCAATACGGCGTATTGCACCGCCGCAGTTGTGACTGCCGGTTCTGCCAAGGGCTGCGGCTTCGCGCCGGTCGGCGGAACAGTCAAGCGCTGCTACTATTTGAACGGCGGCAGCTATTTTTACATCGAAAAATTAAGGGCATATCATACGGAGCGCGGGGACAGCCGCGTGGAACCGGTGACGGGAGAGCAGCTGAAACGCTTAGCCCCAAGCCTCGGCAGTCGTTTTGCCAGAGCGGAGCATACTGCATATCATCAAAAAACAGATGCGAACGACGCTGCAGAGTACCCGTATCCGGCAGTCGTGCGGCGTGATAACAAGCTGGTGCATTACGGTAACTGGGTGACGGAGGCGCAGCTCGGCACGATGGGCATGCTGTACTGGGAGCATGAGGTCGGCGGCTCGAACGCAGGCTATCATTTCCGCTATATCGGCATCCAAGGCGACGCCGGTGTTTCCGGCAGCTCTTTGTGCAGCGCGCACGATGACGGCGGCATCGTCAAGGCATTCGGCTACGGCTATTATTACAAAAACGGCACCCCAGCGACACTGAAGATGGAAAGTGCCTTTGCAAAGCCGGGCGAAGTCGATGAAACAGCGTCCAAGGCGCTTGCCGCGCAAATCAACGGCTACACCTTCCAGCTGTACACAACCGGAACAACCGGAGACAGCCATCTGTATTTACAGGCAAACCAGGCAAACGGAACGTGGACGCTCAGCATGGGCGACGCGGTGCATCAGTTCACGCTTTCGCCGTTCTTTGCGAATGCGTTCAGCTATGACGGCTGTGTGCAGGATGGAACATTACAGAAACCGCAAGACAGCGCGCCTTTCGGCAAGCAGACCCAGCCGCCGGGAAGCGAAGACAATCCATATCAGATTCGCTCTGCGATGCAGCTGCAATATATCAACTGGAATGCAGAAAATTGCAATACGCATACGGCGGTATCGGCAACGCAAAAATGGAATGGTTGGAGCGGAGACGCGCAGAATGCGTATTTCCCGTATCTCGTCTATGTCAGCGGGAAGGACCAAAGTACGGGAGAATATAACTATTATTGGGAACAGAGCCACGATCTGGACTACGAAGGCAGGAAAGACGGGAAGCCTTTCCATCCGATCGGCAGTATGTTCTACACAGCTAGGGATAATGGAAATGGGCAGACCTATATCGCGTATTTCGGCGGTTCTTATGACGGCCGCACCTATGCGGTCAAAAATCTGGAAATTCACGCAGGTGTAAACATGGTCGGTCTGTTCGGCGTCACAGCCGGCGCGCGGCTGCAAAATATCGTGCTGTATTCCGAGCGGGACAATGTCATCGAGATTACCGCCGAAAGTGATCGCTGGTACTGCGTCGGTGGTCTGGTCGGCTTTGCTGCAAGAGGCAATAACAATGCTGCACAAATTGAGAATTGTACGGTCTCCGGCTACAAAATTCTGGTTTCCAGAAGCCAACACGGCTGGGGCGGCGGTTCTGTCGGCGGTCTGGCGGGCGCGAGCAATATGGATCTGTCCAAATGTACGGCGGTCAATGACATCGTTGTGAGTGCGACTTATAATGCAGGCTTTCAAAACATCCGTGTCGGCGGTCTGGTCGGCAACCTGCGGGCGACGGTCGACGGCGCGTACTGCGGCGGCAGTATCCGCAGCACGATGCAGAAAGGTATTGATTTTCACTACAACACCAGTGTGTGGGTCGGCGGTATTTCCGGCGGCATTGTGATGATCACCACCGGCATGGCAAATTTGGTCGGACCGACTGACGGCAATGTCCTGGTGAAAAATTCCTATACCTATGTCGAGCTGCCTGCGTCCGGCGACCATCAGATTCAAAGCTCACATGCCATCGCGTCCAACGCTGAAATGCAGCAAACCGAATTTCGGGCGGTCACGAATCCATCAATCCGCATCGAAAACTGCTATGCCTATGAAGAGAGCGTGCGCAGTACCGATGACTACCGAAATAGGAATGATGAAGACTACTGGAACGGCAAGGAACCCCTGAACAAGTGGAAGATCGACGTAAAAAAAGACAGAAATATTTGGCTGGACAATGACGGAAAATCCCCGTATGTGACGTATCAGCAGCTCAGCGACCAAGGCGAGAACGGCGTCAAGGCTTGGCTGAATGCCAAGGGTGCTGCGTTCAGCTTTGTGACCACCACAGAGAACGGTGCGAGCATCGACGGCAAGTACAGCTATGCGGGCAGTGACACCGCACTCGAGGGCAAGAACTATCCGTTCCCGACGGTGCTGACGCAGACGGATACGCTGGGGCAGACAGTCTGCGTACATTACGGCAGATGGGTCAAGGGCGATTTGTACTGGGTTGGCGCGATGCAGAGTCTGGATTTGCTGGACGCCTATGATGCTGCTACGAAAACCGCAGCGTTTACGCTGCAGCTCAAGCGTACAAAGACGACAGACACACAGGAGCCTGTCTACAGCTTCATTGACGAGGACGGGCAGACAATTGCGCCGGACGCTTCCATTTTGGAAGTGATTTCCTCAAAATGGAAGACAGACGAAAAGGCCTATGCGGTGACCCTGCACGCGCTGCGGACAGGCAGCATAATTCTCAGAGCAACGATGGGAGATACCGGTGCATTCGCAGATGTCCTGCTGAACCTTACCGCAAAAATTTCCCTACTTACGAACCCTGCCGAGATCGACCTGTCGGTTGGCGCTGAACAGGAGGTCACCTTGCAGGCGACCTCCGCCAGCGGTAAGAAAGACCTCACCAAGGACATCAAGCTGCAGATCGAAGTGGATGACTTGAATATTGCAAAGGCGGAGGAACCGTTTTACGATAAGGATAAGAATGCTTTAAATGCAAAGGCTGTAGCATCCGCAATGAAGGAATTTAAGAAAGCACATAAGAAGCTTAATGATTTTGACGAAGATTCTACAGAATATAAGATCATCAAGATTTCTTCAATGCTTGATGCGATTAAAAATGCAAAGTCAAAAGTTAATGCTGCCACTGATGCCTTAACCAGCAAAACAATCGAGACTATTAAGAATATGGATCATGATACCGCTGTATCTATGCTTGAAAAGAAATGGATTGATCCGTTTATTAAGAACATTTCGGAGCTTGCGGATATTGTTGTAAAGGATTGTATCGCAACCGTAGAAAAGATGGCGAAGAAATATGAAACAACATATGCTGATGAAGATGCTGAAATTAAAAATCTCGAACAGGAGCTTGCCGGAATGCTCGGAAGTCTCCATGGCACTGAGGCAGACAATCTTGGTAATGCAGAATGGATCAAGTTTCTTGGAGGTGCATTATGAGCAGAATTCCTGAAATGAGATTTGAGGGATTTACTGAACCTTGGGAACAGCGTAAGTTTGGGGAAATCACAAACAAATACGAAGATCCTGTTCCTACCCCACACGATGGCTATTATAGGCTTGGCATCAGAAGTCATGCAAAAGGAACATTTCATAGCTATGTAGCTAAGGGGCAGGAACTTGAAACAGCTCAAATGCACCGAGTTGCATCTGGCAATTTTATTGTGAATATTACTTTTGGGTGGGAACACGCAGTTGCAATTACAGATGAAAGTGACGCAGGAAAGCTGGTTTCGCATAGATTTCCGCAATTTTCATTTGTAGAAGGGATGGTTCCGGAGTTTTTCCGCTACGTAATTTCAGATGAAAAATTTCGTCATCATTTATGGCTTGCGTCACCTGGAGGAGCAGGTCGGAACAGAGTCTTGAAACTTGATGAGATGCTGAATTACATAATGAAGGTTCCATCAAGAGATGAACAAATCAAAATTGCAGAGTTCTTTCGCCAGCTTGACCACCTCATCACCCTTCATCAGCGTAAGTATGACCGTCTCAAAAACTTGAAAAAGGCATACTTGGAAAAAATGTTCCCGAAAGATGGCGAAACGGTTCCTGAGATGAGATTTGAAGGATTTACTGAACCTTGGGAACAGCGTAAGTTGGGGGATATTGCTGACATTGTGGGTGGTGGAACCCCAAGTACAGGAAATCAGAGCTATTGGGACGGTGATATTGATTGGTATGCACCTGCTGAAATTGCGGATCAAATCTATGCAAATTCGAGTCAGAAAAAGATAACCGGCTTGGGTTATGAGAATAGTTCAGCCAAAATGCTTCCTCCCGGTACAGTCCTGTTTACATCTCGTGCAGGGATCGGGAAAACAGCTATTTTAACCCGAAAAGGCTGTACTAATCAGGGATTTCAGTCCATTGTCCCACATCGTGGAGAGCTTGATTCTTACTTCATTTTTTCTCGAACCGAAGAATTAAAACGATATGGAGAGCTTGTTGGGGCTGGATCAACTTTCGTCGAGGTTTCGGGAAAGCAAATGGCTGTAATGGAGCTGATGATGCCGCCAACGATGCGAGAACAACAGACTATTGGAGGTTTCTTTCAGCAGCTCGACAACCTTATCACCCTTCATCAGCATAAGCTGGAAAGATTAAAACATTTAAAACAGGCTTATTTACAGAAAATGTTTGCATAAGCCTATGTGCCTCGTGCGGATTTCTGCATGAGGCTTTTTATAACAACAAAAAATGAAAGGAAAATATGCTTATGAAAATTGATCTCAATAAAAATTTTTGCGAATACTTTGAAGAGTTGCAAATTCCGGCTCATCTGACCACGCATTCCGCTAAGAACTGATCAGACTTTCCGGATGTAACTGAACGCGTTTCCGCTTCAGCTGATCAATAAGTTTTCAAC